>JAEEGL010240941.1_pt1 | contig 13455 bp, 4 predicted proteins | sample 9134231 | NCBI WGS metagenome assembly JAEEGL01 (sample SAMN16246548, study PRJNA631951) | gut metagenome | biome: gut microbiome; feature: rumen; material: fiber-attached | host: Bos | place: Iran: Karaj | collected 2018-10 | reverse complement strand
TCTTGGTCTTAAGATTGGCCCGAAGCTCCTTCTGATATGTTTCATCAAGCTTGGCATCTTTATACTCGGGTGCAACCTCAGCGCGAGCCTTAAGCTGAGCTTTCTCGGTCTTCTTGTTGATCTTGACCTTGATCGCGGGAGTGGCTTTCTGCTTTGCGGATTCGGCTTTCTGCTTCGCTGATTCGGCCTTCAGCTGAGCGGCTTCTTCATCACTGACGAACTCCCATCCGTCACGTTCTAAGTATATCTTTTTTTTATTTCTTAGACGTGCGGCTTCCTTCTCTTCAGCGTTCTTCTTCTCAGCCTTCTTCTCGGCCTTCTTAGCTTCTCCGGAATCTTCCGTCTTATTCTGCTCCTGCTTTATCTCTCCCTGTACGAAGAACTGCTGCTGTTCCTTCTCCTGCTGCTGAGCCTGTACATGTACACCGCCGGCCTGAACCTGCTGCTGACCTTCCGGAGCCTGTTCCTGAGCCTGTAACTTCTTCGGCAGGTATACGAAGTTGAATACCACGTCATCATAGAGCTGTGTTGACGCTTCGATACCGTTCTTGTGAAGGATGGTCTGCTCGTTATGTACCTGCTTGTAGGTGACCTGATCCTGGGCATTGGCGATCACATCGCCATGATCCTTGAATGAGAATTCTTCGTCAACGGCGTTATAGTTTAAGTCAAACTGCTGAGCCATCTCCGCTTCACGTCCGGTCATGTCCTCAAGCCACACGAGCTCTATCTGCTGACCCGAGGAAGCAAAAAGCTGTGAAACGGTGCTGCCATAATCGGTAAGGTCATCGGGATTGGCCTTAAGCGAATCATTGACCTTGAGGATATCCCCCTGAAGCTCCCTTACAAGGACGAAATGTCCGCCAAGAAGAAGACCCACCGGCCCCTTCTCCAGGCTCTTGCTGAGGGTCTCTAAGAACCTGCGCTTGCAGTAGTCAAGCCTTCCCGGTTCCCGTGCGATGATCGCGCTCCTTACGGCAGTCTTTTTGTTATCCAGATGCTCGAATATATAATCACCGAAGATGGCGGGATTGCCGTATTCGGTTCCTGCAAGCATGTTGGTAACCAGCTGTGTGCCGCGGGTATATTCATCTTCGTTTAAGATGCCGGATTCTTCAAATTTCGGGATCCCCGGATCATAATCCTTGATCGTATCAAGATCCGAAACCTTCTTTCCCGCATAGGAATTCATGAGGCCGGACATAACGCATGCCCAGCAGTATGTTCCTGTCTGCTTCTCATACGGCACATGAGCACCCTTGTCCTGAGCAGTGATATTGGCCTGATAAGGGATGGCCGGCATCTCGTAATGGAGATTCTGCTGCTGCTGTGCTGCGATCTCCTCATCCATATTGATATGTTCTTCCGCATCAGTATTCTCTTCATCTTCGAAGATAATACCCTTGACGTCCAGTTCTTCTTCGAAGAGCTTAGCATCCACTTCGATACCGTCTGCATTTATCTTCTGAATACCCTGCTTAACATCTGCCGGTGAAGCAAAGAACAGCTTCACATCATCCGTCCCGATCCCGAAATACTTAAGGTATCCCGTGAAATCATCATCTTTAAGCGCCTCTCCCAGATCAAAACGGCCGTTTGAAAGATCCCTGGAGATCTTCAGGATCTCCTGATGCATCTTCTCAGGATAAGACTGACGTCTTGATCCTATATCCTTAAGATCCAGATAGAAGCTGTTTGTTATGAGCTTACGTAATATCTCCTGTCCGAGCTGATTCTTGGTGTGTTCTCTTATGCTCTTTAGTTCTTTATCCGATAACAGGCCGTATATATCCGGATCGGCGGATAACAGCTTCACGGACTCAAACATCCTGTGTCTTACTTCTCCTGCAAGAAGCCTTGATCCCTCCTTGATCTCGGAAGCATTCTTTCTGGCCTCCTGATAGCCGCTGTCATCAGGATCTCCGTCCATCAGCTTATCTATGCTGTCGACAAGTCTTCTGTATCTGAACAGCTCGTCCCAGGAGCGTAAGAATGCGCCAAGGGCTTCTTTTCTTGCCGCTTCCTTTTTGCCTTCGGCTATGCCGATACCGGCAAACTTGATCACATTTGCGTAGAAAGCATCGGTACCGGCCACAGCAGCCTCTCCTGTCTTTGAACCTGTTTTGCCGTGCTTTAACATGCCGGGATGGAATACGATGAGTTTCTTAAGCAGTTCATCACTGATCCCGTCTCCTACCGCTGCCCGGGTCTTCTTGATCAGATCCTCTTCGCGTTCATCAAGATAAGCATTGTAGAATGACATGATGCCGGCATCTTTCTTACGCTGCTGTTTGAGTTCCCTCTTCTCCGCCGGAGAATACAGATCCAGTTTGTTCCTCTGGAAATTCAGAAACATACTTCCGCCGGTAAGGACATTATCATTCTTATACTTAAGGGTCTTCTTCCAGATATTACGCGCTTCGGCCTGACTCACCTTGGGCCCTTTGATCTTGCTGTGATCCTTGTTGTACTGCATTCCCTCGACCGAGCTTGAGAGAAATTTGTAAGCCGGACGCATGTTCTTATCCGGATGATAATCATTGATCGAGAAGATGTAATCATTCTGCTGGCCGTTTAAGGGCTGATAATACTTCGGGCCGAGATTTATCGCATCCCTCATCTCTTCTTCGGTGATCATGCCGTATTTGACTAAAAGTTCGGCTGTCGTAAGCTTCTTTCCGTCCGATATAGAGTCTCTTTCCGCATCGGTATCGCACAGATTGGCCAGATCCTGTCCAAACAGGTTCCTTAGGATGAAATCTTTTTGGTTAGCTCCCATGGACATCATGAATGTTCCGAAAGGAACTTCATCGCCCAGAGTTCCGTAGGTATTTTCATACCTCTTCACATTCTCATATTCCATCCGGAAGATCTTCTGAAGCGAGGTAAGGAATCTGTTTCTCGCATACTGTCTCTGATCTTCTTTGGTAAGGTCGATATCGTTACGGTATGTGACCAGAAGGCCTTCGAATATATCGATTATCTCCTCATTGGACAGATTGCCGCCGTAAACGGCACACAGAAACATAGGCATTCTCTGGATATCGGTCGTAAGTGTCCATTTTTCTCCCGTAACCGGATCGTTAAATGTGGGATGAGAAACAGGCTCTCCGTTCTTGTCCACCATGCGCCTGTAAAGCTCGTCAAGGAGTTCTTTTCTTCCCGGCGTAACAGGCTTTTCCTTATAGCTGGGATCAGCAAACCTTGCATATGTCTTTACGGCATCAAAATAGTTTTTAACATTAGCGGTCCTGTATTTTTCCGCTTCCGGAAAAGGCACTTTATCATCGCTTACAGCTATATTGTGTCTTACGAGATTGTTCTGACCTACTTCTTCCAGATATTTCTCTATCTCCTTATTAGCCTTATGTACAGATTCGGGGTCAGCTTTGGTTAAATCGGGACGTCCGGTAAGATATGCATTCTGTCTGCCGATCGATTCGACCTTATCAAGCACGCGTTCTATGCCTGAATCTTCTCTCGAGCGGAATTCTCCTCCCGACAGACGTCTTGCGCACTGCGTAACCAGAGCTATCAGATCCGCTACCCTCTTCTGATCTTCATTCGAACCTGTATCGCGGGATGCACTGATCTCGTCATCGTAATGAAGGACATAATAGGTATCCGTAAGCAGTGCCTTACGCGCCCTGTAATAATCCGAGATTGCAAGCATGTGATCCAGATGCATCGTTACTCTTTCAAGGTCCGATAAGTTATTGCCGGGCACGCGGTTCATAAGCCTTTTTTCATATTCCGGATTGGCTTTAAGCAGGGCATTGTATGCCTGTGCCTTCTTGCTTATGATTTCAAGTTTGGAAGCGTTTTCCGCAAAGTCCGCATCCGAAAGTACGTCAACATCAAGACTCGTCTCCATCAGTTCCATGGTCAGAGCATCAAGCATGTCAAAACGCGTTTCCTTGTCGGCATACTGCTCTGCAAGAGAATTGTCGATCGTCGCATCCCCTTCCATGAACGCACTTAAGTGCTCAAGATCCTTTTCTCCGATTGCGATACGGTTTTTGATACTGATCGCACCTTTTGCGGAAATATAAATGTCTTTGTAATCTTTAGTCTTCTGTATCAGCTTATCCGACACAAGACGCTTAGTGTAAAGTCTGGATTTTGGGTTAAAGAGTTTCGACTCGCGCTCGGACACAGCGAGGTCCTTCTCCTTAAATCCGGGCACAAACTGTGACAGGAACGCATTTTCGGGGGTAAATGAGAATTTGAGCTTTCCGTCCTTTACTTCCTGTAATACGCTTTCTACTCCGGTCAGGATATTAAGAGCCTCGGTAGCACGCGACTTCTCATACAAACCGCGTTTTGCTCTGGTGCCGATCTCAAGCGAGCTTAAGGAGGTGGCGACATCATACCCGCCAAGGGCCTGAGTCGTTGACCAGACGTTCGTCCAGAATTTCTTCTGGTCATCTGTTTTAGCAGCAGCCAGGTTAGCCTGTATCTCCTCAGGCATCAGATGCATGACATCATCAAAGCTTTTGCCGGTTTTCTTAAGTTCGGGAGATGACAGTATAGCATTGAAGTTACTGTCGAAAAATACCTGCCCTTTCATCAGAAGATCGCATCTGGCCTGGATTTCATCGACATGGACTCCTCTTAACTTAGTCCTTACTTCTTCATCAAGTCTTAACTGCTTGTAATCATTGATATAATTGACAACTTCCTGTGCAAGACATGAAGCCGCACAGCACTCTTCATACCTTGCGGGATCACTGATGATATCCCTGTATGACTTAAACTCAAATTTGCTGATATCAAAAGCCATGACCGCCCTGAATATCTCTTCGATAGACTCGGCGCGCTGCTGCTTCGAAGCCGCATCGGTCTTGTTCTGTGTAAGTACCAGTCCCTTGTAGAGCGCGGTACTCTTTGCGATCCGGACGTCCTCATCATCCTTGTTAAGGAGGGCAACATTGTTGATGAGGGCAAGCCTGGTGCCTGGCACCATAACGTGTGCGGGATCTTCTTTTTGCATCTCCTTTAAGATATCCGCATTCAGTTTTTCTCCTTCGGCCTTCTTCTGCCCGGTGTAAGAATCATAAAACTTTCTTATCTCACTGATATCTTCGTCCGTAACAGCATTAACGGCTCCCATGGCCTTCATCCTATCATAGAGATTTACGTAAGCGTTATCTCTTATGCCTTTGCCGGCTCTGTCAGCGTGACGCTGCGACATACCTGCAGTGCGCATGAAATTGATGTTTCGAAGAGCGGTGTCAACGATCTTGAAATGCTCGGCGGTCATGGTCTCGTTTTTGCCGTTTAATCTAAATGTCTTGTTCTTCTCGCCCGATTCGCCTATCTCGTCCAGAACGGACAGAAGATTATCGGTATTGGCAGTAAACCAGTCGTTCAGATCGAGCGCCCCGACTTCATCACTGACAACCGCCTGCGCCATCGAAGACAGATACAGATAGCCGCAGCCGGTCGAATAGTAAGCTTCGTTTTTCTTAAGGAGCTCCTCATCATGGATGTATTTGGGGAAATCGGAAGTCGAACCGCCGATGTTGCCTAATATCTTCTGTATCCTCATCCTGTAAGCGATATTGCTGTAGAACACCTTCGGATCTCTGGTGTCAAGCTCATTGATGTCGGTGGAGATAGCTTCTTTTGCGATATCGGTCCAGAGTTTTTCTTTTTCTTCTGCAGATCCTGTCTGCATGATATCAATGATCCTGGTGACCTCGTCAGCGGTCTTGCCGACCAGATAGGGCTGAATCGTACAGCCCGTTGTGTCAAAAAGTTTCCTGCCGGTCTTCTCGGCATGGATGGCGGCGATGGATTTTAAACGGCTGCCTGATATATTCTGTATGTATATTTCCAGGTTGCGCATATGATACGCACCGAACATATTCTTCTGATAATCCGCTTTTCTTCTGGTGAGTTCTTCAGCGGGTATCTCGCCGAGTTTAAATCCGTCCTCGGTAGTTTCGGCATGAGTTGCTCCGTAGACCAGACGAATGTGCTTCTCCCTGTTCTTATGATCCCTTTTATTCTTCTTCGTTACAGATTCAAGATATTTGGTGAGATCACTTCCAACCTTCGGCGGAGCGGTATTCTCATGCTTATCGGTGAATTCCTTTATGCTTTTATAAATCCGATCCTCATACTCCTTATATGTCAGGTCCTTAAGGAATCCGCGCTGCCCCATGAGTACCTGCGCCCTGATCGTCTCGACCATGCGCTCTGCCAGGGTGAAGACTTCGATCTTGGAACGAAGTTCGATCAGTTCATTGTCCGAAGGAGCCATGCCGCGCTGAATAGCGACCACGAGCAGATGCTCGATATCGTGTACCCGGTCGAACATATGCTGGTTCTCATCAAAATGCTCCGCAATGTCCTTAATGCTTCCGAAGTGAAGCGACTTAATATCCATGGCCTTGAATCCGGCCAGAGAATCCTCGAAGAGTTTCTTCGTAAATCTTGAGGCATAGTCCTTTTCAAGGAAACGCTTATTACCCGCATAGTTTATTGCTGAATCCGTGAATTTGCTGATTATATCGAGCTTCTCGTTTTGGGTCGCAAGTATCTCAGCCTTTCTCTTACCTTCCTTTTTGGCATAATCGGAGGAAGACTTCATGCCTTTGCTTCTTACGAAATGTAGTTTTCTGAGCACACGGATATCCGAAAGATATCTCTTAAGGGTCTCGTTATCGGATTTCTCCAAAAAGTGATTGATCTGCTCATCGGTATAAGAAACATCATCCTTGGCCATATACTGGTAGTAAGGATTCTTGATGAGGCTTGACTGGCTGTCCAAGTATCTCTTCACTTCCGCGAAATTCTCGATCTTTTCCTGAAGAGCGGACATGTCCTCTCCTTCGGGCATGAAGCCGGCTTCAACTGCCTCTCCTATCCAGTGACTCATCCGGTCCGCAGCTTCACACAGGCCGTAATTCTTCTCAAGATTCTCAACGAAGTCTTCGTCATCACTCATGTCATAGGGAACGGAACGCATCTGCTTGAACAGCGCGATCTTCTCTATAAGCCTTTCCCTGTCGATATGGGTATATCTGTAATTCTTCTTCGAAGATTCGTACTTCGTTATGCGGGCTGCAAGATTCTTGCGCTTAAGGGCGTTCTCGGCACGCTTTTTGATATCGGAGGCAGAAAGCGAAGCATATCTTTTCCTCCTGACCTTCCCTCTGTCATACTCCGAGAAAACCTGCTCTTCCTCGGCTTCAAGGCCCATGTGAAGATCGCGGATCGTATTCTTTACGGAGTCAAGTTCTTTCTTTTTTGACGTGGTCTTATTTGTCTGCCCGGTAGTCTTTGCAGACTTCTTCGGTACGGTCACGGGCACATTTGCTGCCTTTTCCTTCAGGTCGCCTACGGTAACGGGCTGTTTATTTGCACTTTTATCCTTAGCCGAGGTCTTTTTTTCTGCACCGGGCGTGCTCGGATCAGGAATCTGCGGCCTGGTATCCGACCTTTTTACATCGAAAATATCCTCTACCGTCTTATGCTGTATCTCTGTCTGTGTCCTTGATCTTTGGATCTGCTGACCTTCTCCCTTTGGCATTGCTGTGTCCTCCTGAATAGTAAAAACCTGTTACGGTAATCTTCGTTGATAAATATATGACTTAAACTGTCACAGAACTGTCACACGAAAAGCCTTACTCCGTACATATGTCCCGAAACTATGAAAGAATCGCGCTCATATCCGGCAAGCTTCTCCACAAGAGTCACCGAGCTTTCATCCCTGTCGGTAAATACCAGATTGCCGTCATTCGATTTTCGCAAGGTGAGGGCGTCGTATAAGGCTCCCACGAGTTCGCATATGCACTTGACGGTTCCGTCGCTCAACATATACCTGACATACAGATCGTCGCCGTGTTCCGATATAAATATCCCGCCTGTGATCTTTTTGTCCGGATTAATATATATCACGCTGAGCTTACCTGATATCCCGTCAAAGATCGCGGGATCAAGCTCATATTCTTTCGACAGGATTTCGACTATCTTATCTGATCTTTTGCCCGCATCCGACAGGGCAAAACCGTACTTGTCCTTGTCTCTGCCGTATAATATCTGATCCGTCTCCGGAGAGTATAACAGTTCTGACAGCGGCACCGAATATACCCTTGAATCAGTGCCCACGAGGAAGTCATGCTCCGCGAGGAAATCATCAAGTCCCATATCCTCCGACAGGAAGGCCGTCTCTATGCCGTCAGCGCCCGTATCACGAACTATTTCGGACACTTTCTCCATCAGAAGCGAAGCCGCCCCCAGCTCTCTGTGCTTTGGATCAGTGTATATCCACTTAAGGATCGCCATAGTATCCTTAACGCCTACCGCACACATACTGATGGCCTCGCCCTCGTCGTCTATCACTCCGAACCTGACCAGATCATCATCATGTAAGATTTCATCCGGACACAGAGGTGCGAAGTAATCGATGTTTTCTTTTTCAATCCTTGTCAGTTCCATTTGCTCTCCTCACACGCTTTTTCGCGTATATTTTTGAATTCCATTCACAATAAAACCACAGAATGTCCAACAGATGTCCAAAAGACTTGAGGCTTTTAACAAATCACCCCCTGCCCGGTACATACAGAGGGTGATATTATGTGATGATCTCTGACCTGGTCTCGACCAGTTCGACCGTTTTCATCTTCATCTCTTCAGAAATATATGCTTCATTTATTTCTCGTATGCGATCATCCCCAAATTGTCCAGAATCTTATCCGGGAGCTCAATTATCCAGCACATGATTCTGAGCATGTACCGTCTTTGTATTGATGATTTCCTTAAGCCTGGACAGGATGATCTTCTTTCTCGATGATATGTGTGAGAATGTATCATCGTGACTGTAATACTTATCCACTGCCTCATGCTTATCATCATCTACAGGCTTGTCGGAAGTATACTTTCCTATCTTGCAGTGCATGGTAAGAGGCGACTGTATGGCAATTTCCGGAGGAGCGCCGAAGGTTTCCGTTGTATATGAGGAATTGCCGACCTTGCCCATAAGAGGAACCTTATGGAGCTCATATTTACCGAAACTGTAAGAGATCATGCTCTTTAATGTATCTTTTTCATTCATATTGAGCTTTTCGTTATTGTTCAGTTTCGCTTCAATATTATTAAGCTTGTCCATGTATTCCTGCTGTTTTGCTTCATCTATTTCCGAAAAGGCGACTAACCTGTCCCAGTTACTCTTTATGAAGGTCACGAGGCCCTTGGGATCTCTTGATACGATCGAAGAATACTTGTATTCATAAGCTTCCGATCCACCCTGACCGAATTTATCCTGGACCTCCGCATTTAATACAGCGTTATCCACGCATGAACTGACTGCGCACATCTCCTCGTCTTCAAGGTCCATATCTCCGACCTCCTTTAAATCCTTTTCAGCCTTATCTGTCTGCTTAAGCACTTCATCGTAGGCTTCGCGGATCTCTTCTTCGGTAACTTTCTGACCGTCTATCACAAGATCCTTAAGTCCGGGATCATTTAACAGATCTTCGATCTTAGTATCCCTTATGATATTCGTCCGGAGCTGGAATAACTCAAAGGAAACATCAGGGGACTGCAGAAACTGTCCGTTACTGCTTCTTATGAGCTTCACATAATCTGAGCAGAGCTTGAAAGCATCTTCCTCCGCCTTGTCCGATGCATTTTTTATCTTTTTCTTTTTATACTCGACCTTGAGCATCTCGGTCATAGCCGGAAGCATCACATCAACTACGAATGTCTCGGTGTCGTCCTTTTTGCTTTTGAAGGCTCCGACTCTGAACAGGTTGTCAACACAGGCAGGTATCGTATCATGGTTATCATTCAGATCATATCTGCCCATATCCTTCTTTATCTTGCCCTTTTTGTCAAAGAGCAGATAAACCGCAGTCTTAAACATGGCCTTCATGGCCTTCCTGAGCATTACGGGTTCTTCGGGCTGCGCGCCGTTTAAGGTGGTTACGAATTCGGGCATTGAGGGACGGATCTCTCTTAGGTTTTCCTTGCCCTTTACCTTCTTCGCGCATAAGAAGCCTCGTGATGAAGCCACGATCTCATTTGCCTCAGCCACGCTTACGTATCTGTGGTCGGCGCTTCCGCCGTTTTCCTTGAATTCCTTCCGGGATACCTTATCTCCCAGGGTATTGGTCTTATATGAAAGGGCTTCCGCTTCCTCGGATGCGATCTGCTCATTCCAGATATCGAGAGCTGTCTGAAGGACGGGCATCTTGTCGAATTCACTCTTATATGCCTTCGTCAGCTGGTCTCTGGCCACAAGGTTAAGGAGCAGCTCGGTATTATCGCCTGCATATGCATATCTTGTCCTGATCTGTGAGCCGTATTTTTCATCGGTAAGGAGGGTACTGGCTGCAGCCTTTATGAATACCTGTGCATATCCGAGGCGTACATCATCATCCACATTTTCGTTGTTCACGGATGCCACAAGTCTGCGGTACGCTTCTATGGATGCCGGATCCAAAGTGATCTTGGTCTTCATCTTTATGATGTTTTTCTGTCTTACGGAAAGGGCGATATCCTCGTCGTCAATCTTCTCATATACATTCTTATCCTGTGTGTTGCCCTCTTTGGATCTCTTAAGGTCGCTCACTTCTTCCTCGATACCCATAACCACGAAGCCTTCGTCTTTGCGGTCTAATATCTCGGCCAGAGATATGGTCTTGCCCGCCTCGTCCAGGGACCCTCCCTTGAGCACTCCCCAGAAAGCGCCGGATTGAGATGACAACAGATCACGCAGATCTCTTATCGCGGTATGTCTGCCGAGGTTCATCTTTTTGCCTTTAAGATATGCGTTCGCATAGCTGATCGCAGACTCGTTGAGCCTGTAAAGATTGGTCAGATCGGCCTTGTTCACATCCATATGCTCGGGGTCGAGGCAGATGAATTCAAGCGCGTTAAAATATGTATTGAACGTTCTGACGAAACGGTCATATTCTTTATGCTTGCCTTTGTCTGTCGCATAAAGTGCTGCCCTTAAGGCTTCGAGTTTCTTGAGTGCGTTTACGTTTTTGCCTTTTACTTCTCTTAAGGCATTTCCGGCCTCTGCGAGTTTGTCCGCTCTGTAAGCGTCTACGCAGTATTTGCGGTATTCCTCGCCCTTGAGGGCATTGCGGATGGCGCGGATATTGTCTTCACGGTTTCTTCCGGGGCCCATGTTCACCGAAACATTGCGGATATCGACATCGGCCACACCGTTTATGATGACGGGACGGACCAGGGTCAGTGGGTGATTCTGTCTGGCTGCTATCATCGCCACATATGCGGACAGGATGCCTTTTTCCTGAGCCTTATTCCTTGAGCCCTTATAACCGTACTGATCCTCTACGAACTTCTTTAAGGGCTTTCCGTCCACATAGAGATAATCGAGAGTATCCTTGTTTCCCAGCTTGTTATAGAATGCGCCCTGGTCCCCCTTGGGATCCTCATCTATACCTGCCCACTCATTGATCTTGCGGATGAATTCAAAGCCTGTATTGATGGCTTCCTGAGAGAAATTGCCGCGTTTTACGACATTACGGGATTTCTTTAAGAGCGCTCCTGCTTTGATCGCATTCTTCTCAACAAGCCGGGGGAGTTCTCCGTATCTCTGCAGTCTGGTCTGGGTCGCTACCACGGGCTGCGCATGATCTTCTTTGATGCCGATTATCTCAGCGATACTTCCCTCTTCATCAAAATCAAGGACATCGTCGATGTCATCAAAACTGCCAAGCTTATCCAGAACGACTTCCCTGAACTTTTCGTTCTTCTGTTTGTTCAGTCCTTCGAGGAAGGCTTCGCTGCTCACATCCTCTTCTTTTTCCTTGGGATCTTCCGCTTTCTTAACAGCCTCTTTGGCCTTTTCTTTTTCCTTTTCCTGATCAGGATCTTTCTTCTTGCCCTGCATCTGCTCGGGCATCTGAACCTGCATGTTGGGAACGGTCATGACGCGTTTTAAGAGTTCCTGCTGATCGTTCTTTTTCTCTACATGAATTCCGCCCTCCGTGATGGGGACACTCTTTCGTTCCAGATTTTCAAGAAGTTTCTTACTGTCCATGATAACCTCCGTTTACGGGGCATAACCCCATTAATCTCACAGCATATAATCGTGCTGAATATCTCTTACTCCGCTTATTTTCTCAAAAATATAGGCATACCTGGTATCGGGGACCGGTATCCTTATGGCAGTAGTGGAATCAAAGCTGTCTTTTGCCGCAGATACAAATGCGTCCATCAGATCTGTCAGTTCATCGGGCGATAAGTCAGATGAAAGCCTGACGACCAGATCATCAGGGAACATCTTGGCATGACCGGCCATCAGAAAGCCCGTGACCAGTCCGTCATCCACTACGGCGAATGAGATGCTTTTCTGAGGCTTAAAAGCCGTAAGCATTCCGCCTTTCATCTCCGATCCGGCCTTGCGCGCCAGATTCTTCAGTGTGCCCAGCTGATCTTTATTCAGTTCCGCGATATGCTTTATCTGTGTCACTGATCCGGAATCATCGCCGAAGCCGTATTCACTGAACTTACCCAGCTGACCGTAATATAGTTTCTCGGCTCCTAAGTCCTGGTCTATGCCCAGAGCTTTCATGAAGTCCTCGATCGTATCCGACTCGCCTTCTCCTTCCACATAAGAAAGGACTGCCGGCGGAAGCTTCAGTTCTTCCAGAACGGACTGGAGGCCTTCGATGAGCATCCGTCCGCCGCCGCGTCTTCTGTGCGACGGTTCCACATACAGAGACAGCACGTTGAATATGTCGCCCTGACCGAGCATACCGGCAAGTGCGCCGATCGGATGAGAATTATCCGTAAGCCCTATGGCTGATATCGGAGCCCCGCCGCTGAATGCGCTGAATACAGACGGTGTAATCAGGTCGTTAAATCTGTCCCTTATCTCCGGGGAAATAATTCCGATCTCCATCAGATCACTCCTTGTAGGTTTTTGCTTAAAGCATGTTCCATTTCGAGGTTCAGTTTGTCTTTGTCTATGGGTTTGAGCAGGAATCCCGAGATATGCATTGCAAATGCATCTACGGCGTATTTCTCATTGGCCGAGACGAATATCATCGACAGCGCAGGATATTCCTTCCGGAGTTTGGACGCAACGGTAGTTCCGTTCATACCGGGCATATCTATATCCATTATAACAATATCGGCAGCGTTCGACTCAAGATATTTAACGACATTTCTGGTACGTGTAAAACCCCGGGTCTCATCGATCTGCGGCATATTCTCGCATGCTGTCATAAGAAGTTTGAGATTTTTTCTGTCTTTTTCAACGCATAATACTTTCATGTATACCATCTAACCATGCGCTGTCCAACAGATGTCCAACAAAAAAAGAAAAAAACGGGCCTCGAATGAGGCCCGGATCATTATCGCATATCTTCCAGCTTGGATGTCATGTATCCTTCGGTCAGATCGACCCAGGAATAGGAACTCATATATTCACCTCGGTAGGAGTTGATAGCGTCCGTGTCACCCGCC
>JAEEGL017100812.1_pt1 | contig 13456 bp, 14 predicted proteins | sample 9134231 | NCBI WGS metagenome assembly JAEEGL01 (sample SAMN16246548, study PRJNA631951) | gut metagenome | biome: gut microbiome; feature: rumen; material: fiber-attached | host: Bos | place: Iran: Karaj | collected 2018-10 | reverse complement strand
GCCAGGACATCGAGGGAGTCCGGACCAAAGCCCATGATCGTCTTGCCTTCAGCCTTTTCGCCGTCGACAACCGTCTTGCATGCTGCAAGCAGATCATCCCAGGTCTGCGGAACTTCGAGGTTGTACTTCTCTAAGAGTTCCTTGTTGTAGAACATGATAGAGCCGGTGATCGTAGCGACAACTGCATGTAAGCCGCCGTCAGCGTATTCTGTAGAAGCCTTGTAGACACCTTCAGAAACTCTGTTCTTGTAATCGTCATCAGTGAAGTACTTGGAGTAGTCAAGAGACAGGCCTGCATCGATATAGTCCTGAGCAGTGTTCGGGAACTGCCAGACAATGTTCGGGCCGACACCGTTGGTGACTGCTTCGTAGACCTTGGCTGCGAAACCGTCTAACGGCTGTGTTTCCTGAGTGACATGGTAAGTGCCTTCGTATTCCTTGTTGAATGCATCGACGATTTCCTGAACCATCTCTTCGTCATGGTCAGTGAGCGTGTGCCAGAATACGATCTCAGAAGCCTTGGCTTCTTCTTCGCCGCCGCCATTGCCGCCGTTGCCGCCTGAGCATGCAACCAGCATCATAGCAATGAGAGCTAACGAAATGACTTTGAATAGTTTTTTCATTTTTCTCTCCTTCTTGTAAATACATGGATTTACAAGATAATTATAATTCAAAATACGGCCTTTCGAAAGAGTTTTATCCATTGAAAACATCTGTAAGTTCTGTGATATTATTTCATTTTATTAACACGGGTTCATTTCGCCGACAGCCGCAAATCCGCAATATGAAAAAGCCCCCTGCAAGAGGAGGCACTTGTCTGTATGTCAGATCAGGTGGTATTTATTCAATAGTCCGTCGATGTCGTTGCAGACGATGAAACCTTCATCGGTCTTTCTGACCACGAAGTGATGGGTCACCTTGGGAAACGACGGATCGGCCAGGGACAGTAGCTGCGGTTCGACCGTAAACTGTCCGCCCGTTTCAAACTGCCACCCCGCATTTTCGTTGAGGAAGTTTCGGGAACTGCTCAGTTCCTTGATCTCCTCGCTGCCCAGCCTTGCAGCGACAGAAGGATCCTTCAGGTGTGTGAAGCTGTGTCCGAGATTGCTTGGCATCGAATCGGTGCGGCTGATGACGTTGCTTCGCAAGCCTCTGCTTTCAAAGACCTTCAGAGAATAGTCATAGAGTTCTGCAGGTCCTTTTGTTTCCTTAAGATGCTCGAAGATATCCTGAGCGGCGCCGCGGCAGTTGCGAAAGTGTTCCCTGATCCTTTCGTCTTTGCCGAAATACAGAGTCACCGACATGTCACCGATGTATCCCGTTTTTCTATCCACCGGAGAACAGTAGGAGTAGAGAAATCCGCTTTGCCAGTCGATCTGTCTGTTTGAAGGCCAGTATTCTTCGTTTCTGAGCGAATCGAAGTTCAGTCTCTCATCGCTCAATACGGCGATCCCGTAGGGAGGCGGGCAGTACCAGCCCTGTTCGAAGAGGCCTTCCTCTTCAGACATGCGTTCAAGCCAGTGCCCGGCAAAGATCTTTTCGCTGATCCCGCTTTTTCCATAGAGCTCATCCAGCGTCTTCTCGAGACAGCAGGTCGCCTTCTGTCTGGCGCTGTTGAAGACGAGATCTTCGTTGTGAAGCGTATAGCTGATCATGCGTTCTTCATCAGCCTTTCAAACATGTCTTCGGCTTCCTTTTTCATCCACGCCTTCACTTCGGGCGTATACTCCGGGAAGGGGCCGTACTGTCTGGCGTTGACGCCGGCAGCCACATTGGCGTAGCAGGCGGTCTTGAGAGGATGGAGACCCTCGCAATAGCCATAGAGCGATGCTCCGGTCGAACAGTTGCCGCAGCCGGTGGAATCCACGCTGCTGGTGCTTTCGACCGACGGCGCAAACCACGCCTTTCCATCCTGAATCATCGCAGAACCCTTCTTCCCCAGGCGGAAGAAGCAGGGCTTGCCCAGAGCGATGATTGCTTCGATCGATTCCTCTTCACTCTTCGTGCCAAACAGAGCCATAGCCTCGGGGCGATTGATGGAATACATGTCGATTTTGTTTATGAGGTCGAGGACCCTGTCCCTTGATGCCGGGTCCTTCGTTTCCGAAGTGGCGATCTCCGCCAGGAAGACGGCGTTGGGACAGGCTTTCCGCATTTCTTCAAGATCCTTCCAGACATCTTCGGCGGCTGCAGATTCAAAGTAGATGCCTCTGACATCTTCCCCGCCATGATCGATCACATACGCGGCCTTTGCCAAAGGATAGGTGCCGTATAGTTTTTCAAACTCTTCTCCATAGATGGAGTGTTCCTGCCACTCTCCGCTCGGCGCATATTCCACCAGTGTGTAGTGGGTCTTCGGGAAGCAGATCTCGATGCCCTCCTCAGACAGTCCGTTTCGGCGGAAGTAGTCACCGTAGAGCGAATCGAAATCGGGGCCGGCAGCCGACAGGAAAAGCAGGTCATCCGTATAGGGAAGGATGCCGTTGACCGTATAGATGGATCCTCCGAGGAACCCCTTCGCCATCGAACCGTCGGGATAGCGCATATCGTTGACGATGACGCTGCCCGTGATGAGATATCTGGCCATCTGCCCTTCCTCTCGCCTAAAGCTTTTCGACCAGCTCTTCGCTGAAGAGGATCTTGCCGTCCATGCCGAGCCGCTTTGCCAGTTCGCCGATCGTCGGTTTCTTGATCTTGGCGTCGGCGACGACCTCTTCGTTCCAGAAGACGTCCTGCGCCGTACCGTCGCAGATGACGTTTTTGTGTGCCATGGCGATGACGCGGTCGAAGTTTTTGACTGCGAATTCCATGTCGTGAGTGATCGTGATGACGGTCATGCCGTCTTTCGTCAGCCTGTCGACCATCTTGCCGAGGACCTGCGTGCCATGAAGATCCTGGCCGGCCGTCGGCTCATCGAGGATGATGTACTTCGGTTTAGATGCGATGACTGCCGCGATCGCCACGAACTTGCGGATCGGATAGGGAATCTCGTAGGGATTGGTATCCATGTATTTTGCGATATCGCAGATCTCTACCGCATAATCCACGCGCTGCTTCACTTCTTCTTCGGACAGCTTGTAGTAGCGCGGCATGAACTCGATCTCCTTGCGCGCGGTGGAGTTGAAGATCTGTTCATCGGGATTCTGGAAGACGTAGCCGACCTTGCGGGCAACGGTTGCGACCGTGACATCCCTGGTGTTGATGCCATCGACGATGACATCGCCTTCAAAGGGGCGGTTGAGACCGTTCATCATCTTGACACAGGTTGTCTTGCCGGCACCGTTCTGGCCGACGATCGCGACTTTCTCGCCTTCTTTGATGGTGAGACTGATATTCTCCAGAGCTGTAAACCCGTTGGGATATCTGAAACTTGCATTCTTGATCTCTATCATGTCGTCAGTCCCTTTCCTTGATCAGTCTGTATGCTTCATCGAGCGTTACCGGAACCCTCTTCAGGGGCTTTCCGGCATCTTCCATCGCAAGGCCGAACCTCGACACTTCGGGGATCGATGCCCTGTGATCGAGCAGTTCTCTTCTGGTGAGGATCTCGTGCGTCGGTCCGCTGAAGGCGACCGTGCCGTTCTCCATGACCAGAATCTCATCGCAGAATTCGGCGATGAGGTCGATCTTGTGCTCGACCAGGATGATGGTCTTGTTGGAATGTTTGAGGGTATTGATGATCTTGAAGACGTTTTCGGTTCCTTCCGGGTCAAGCTGGGAAGTCGGTTCGTCGATCACCAGCGTTTCGGTATCCATCGCGATGATGGACGCAAAGGCGACTCTCTGGCGCTGTCCGCCGGAAAGCGTATTGGGGTTGTTTTTGATCAGGTGGCCGATGTCCAGCTGATTGCAGACGTCGATGACTCTCTCGATCATTTCGTCCTTGTCAACGCCCAGGTTCTCCAGACCGATCGCCACTTCTTCAAAGACCGTGGACTTGATGCCGGAGATCTGCGTGAAGGGATTCTGAAAGACGTAACCGATTCTCGAAGAGAGATCGGCTGTATCCCAGTCTCTGATGTCCTTGCCTTCGATCAGGCATTCGCCGGTCAGTTTTCCCAGATAGAAATGAGGGATGAGTCCTCTGATCAGGTTGCACAGCGTGGTCTTGCCGCCGCCGTTTTCACCGATGATGCCGTAGAATTTGCCCTTTTCAAAGGAACACGTCACATCGTGCAGGGCAAAATCCTTTGTATACGGATATTTGTACGATACGTTCTTTAATTCTATAAAAGCCATGTTCCCTCCTTAGATCCTGTGCATCGCCTTCAAAACCGCGTAAACGATCGAACCGATCAGGACCAGCACAGCAGCGGCGTCGACGATATACTCCCAGACCGGGATCGGACGCAGGACTCTGAGATAGGTGTGGCCGCCTTCATGCGAGAATGCGCGGGCGTCCATGGCGATCGCCTTTTCTTCCGTTCCGGACATTGCCGACAGCAGGATCGGACCCAGCGTCGGGAAGAACGCCTTCATGCGGACGATCAGGTTTCCGTCTGTTTCGATCCCGCGGGCCTTCTGGCTTTCAAGGATCGTATCTGCAGACTTCTTCATGTCGATGATGCTCTGCATGGAACTTAACATGATGTAGCTCGCCACATGGGTGACACCCCTGTTCTCCAGCGCCAGCATCAGGTCTTTCATTTCCGTATTGAGGAAGTAGACCAGCAGCACGCTGGAAAACCCGATGATATACCAGGAAATGTCCATACCGGCGACAAAGGGCTCCTTGTACCATTGCCACCCCAGAAGATTGAACAGCGGCGTATTGTCCGTCTTGTGTCCATACTGCAATTGACGCATCACCGAAGACAGCAGCAGAAGCGGTATGGCGATGGTCAGCAGCGATTTCAGATATCTGCTGAAAACCTTTGAATACAGCGCCATGATCGTAGCGATCGCGACCAGAGCGACACCAAACTGCCAGCGGTGAACGATGCAGGAGGCAATACCGAGGCAAAGGGAAATGGTGAGCTTGGAGAGCGGGTTCATGTCTTTGTAGCCGTTTCCGTATTTCACATAATCTTTATACGAGTAAGCAAACTCTTTATCCATATGATTCCTCCAAACAAGTGCGGCAGGAGTAAAAGACTCCTGCCGTCATTTCATGCAAAAACGCTTATCCGAAAAGGATCATCAGTCTTCCAGAGCCTTTTCCTTGTCGCTGATATATACAGGTCCCAGAGGGAGCTTGGACAGGAAACGGGTCGGGAATGCCTTCAGAATGAAGTAGCAGACGATGATCGTGATCGACTTGTCGAGCAGGTCACATGAGAATTCGCCAAGGATCTGGATCAGGAACTTGGTGAACTGGTTTTCAGGCGAACCTAAAGCTTTCCACAGAGGAAGGACGACGACTGCAGTCGTGCCGGCGCCGAAGTCGAATCCCCAGAAAGTCCAGGTGATCAGAGCTCCGATGACACCGCCGATGAAAGCGAAAAGCAGTGAGCTCAAAAGCGTCGGGATGAACTTCTTGAAGACGCCCTTCTTTGACAGGTAAGCTGCGGCAACGCCGAATGCCATGTTCAAGGGTGCGTAGAAGAGGTTGTTCGGGCTGGTGATCGCCGTCAGGATGTTGGAGATCAGACCGACGATGACGCCGGGCCATGCGCCGCACAGCGCACCGACGATGATGGTTCCGATGGAATCCAGATAGATCGGGAGCTTGAGCAGAAGAATGATCGTTCCGCCGATGAAGTTTACCGCAACACCGATCGGGATAAGGAACCAAGTAAGTTTGTTCATTTCTTTTTTAGCCATTATTTATCCTCCTAAATATGCCACGTGAGCCGTGGCTTGCTTATAAATCCATTCTAGCACCAACAGATAAGATTTGACAGTACCCATGTAAGGTATAATGAATGTGAAATATATCGATGCGGTGAGGGAAAATGAAAGACAGTAAGAGAGATTATGCAGTCTATATCGGGGACGTCGCACTCGACGAATACTACCGTGCCGACAGGTGGCCGGGCATCGCCGACAAGGAGAACGTCACGGCACTTGAACCGGTGCCTGGCGGAATGATCGCCAATGCCGCGTGCGTTCGCGCAGCGCTCAATGAAAAGACGCTGTTCTGGACCTGCATGAACGACGGACCTGTCTCAAAGTATCTGCTGGATGATTTAAACAGGCGGGGCATCGATACGTCTCTTTCCCTCACGGACAGATCCCTCCCCGACTCCAAGACGATGATCTTCCTGGTCGGCGACGAACATACCGTGCTGATCCCGATCCTCGAGGTCGATCGCTTTGAGATCTCTGAAGAGATGATGGAAACAATGAAAAACGCCTCCTACATCTACTCCACCGCCGGTACTCTGAGGACGCTGCGCTATCATGAAAGAACTTTCCTGGACTTCTCAAGGGAGATTCGGGCAGCCGGTGCCAGGGTCGTCGTCGACTTTGACGTCGATTATGAACGCGACAACGATGATACGCGATTTGAAAGCGTCGACATCGGTTTCTTCAACAGGGTTGGCTATGACAGCGTTCGGCAGGAAAGAAGCTATAAGCAGCAGGCTGCAAAGCTGCACTCCCTCGGCATGAAACTCGTCGTCGTCACGCTCGCCGAAGAAGGCTGTATCATCTATCCCGAAGGCGAAGAAGAAATACGCGTTACCGCCCGCAAGGCGGATGTCGTGGACGTCACCGGTGCCGGCGACACCTTCTGCAGCAGCTTCTGCACCGTCATGGATGAGATGGGCATCAAAAAAGCGGCCGAATTCGCCGCTGCCGCCGCCAAGATCTGCATCGAAAACATGGGTGCCCGATGCAACGACCTCGACAGAGAAAAGGTCATGGACATCCTGGAATCATAGTTCCACAAAGCGGTCTTCATCAATATAGTAGATATTCTCCCGCTTGTAGCCGAAGCATCCGCCCGCAAGGCAGATGTGCGGTTCAAGCGTAAACGGCTTTCCGTACTCGCGGAAGGTCTTTTTGTTTCCGACTTCCAGACAGATGCGCTTCTTCTCGTCCGTCTCGATCGAGTGACCAAGATTGCCATGAAAATCCAGATTGACGAAACCAAGCTCCCTGATCTTTTCCGAAAGAGAAAGATAGGCTTCCTCGTAGGTCATGTCGGGCGAGAGTTCTTCCTTCAACATGCGGTGCAGTTCCAGTTCGGCGTCCAGTCCCCTTCTGAATTCCGGATCCGTGATGTCTTCTTCACGAACGGCCTTGCCGTTTTCCAGAAAGAAGGTCCGGGCGTAGTCGCCCCACTCGCCGTCAACGGTCGGGCTGCAGTCGATTGTCAGAATGTCGCGCTTCTTTAAGCAATTTTTTGCATCGGGCACATAATTTCTCGCACTCAGGGACAGCATCGATCTTTCCCCAAGCAGGACGAGAGCGCCGACGCCATGATACCAGAAAGGACCGGATCCCTTCTGAACCATCTTCTCACATACGAGCCGCTCGATCTTTGCTTCGCTCATACCGGCAGAGATCACATTGAAAAGCTCGTTCAGCGTCTCGCGGGCGATCTGCTGGGCCAGGCGGTTCTTATGCAGTTCTTCTTCCGAATAGATCAATTTTTCTCCTCTTCGAGCTTTCTTCTGATATCCTTCACTTTATCCATGACGATCTTGATGTGTTCGGCGCACAGATCGCCTTCGTCTTTGTAGTTGTCCTTGAAGTAGCTGCCGATGATCGCCGCGTCGGCGATGGCAAGCTGTTTTTCGATGTTGTCGGCCGTCACGCCTGCCGCAACGACCAGCGGAAAATCATTCAGGCCCCTGCGGAATTCAACGATTTTGTCCATCGACGTCTCCTGTCCGGTTCGATCCTGTGTGACGCAGATTGCGTCGCACCTCGTTCTGGCGATCTCGAGATCTTCCTTGAGGCTCTTCACCGACAGCATCGGCTGGTATTTGAAGCGCACGCCGCCCAGCAGATAGCCGTCATAGTCGGCTCTGTTCATATCGAAGAAAGCCTGCAGGCTCGCCTCGTCTCTGGGCATGACGTGACCGACGACCGAGTCGATCTGCAGAAAAGCGCAGTCGTACTTCTTTGCCAGATAGAAACCCAGGGAATCGAAGTTCAGACAGTTGACGCCGTAGGGAATCCCGATGTTCTGCGCTTTCGTGTACTCCAGTGCCCTTACAAGATCGGTGTAGGTTCCGAAGTAGTCCTCCAGGATCACGGCATCGATGCCGCTGTGCAGATAGATGTCGAGCTCTTCCTTGAGACGCTCAAAGATCTCCTGTTCATCTTTTCCCTTCAGGTGCAGCATGCCCATGATCGGTTTCTTGTTCTCAAACAGGTCCAGAAAACCCATAGCTATCCTCCTTTATGCCTTTCCGGTGCTTCTCAAACAAATCCTATTATGGAACGCCTGCACTGTCAACTTCGCCGTTAGGCTATAATAAACATATAGAGATGTACCTTTTTCGGAAAGGAAAGACTATGAATCATAAGATCAAGATCCTGATGAGCACCGACGTTCACGGCTTCGTCTATCCCCGCAGCTACGCCACGAAGAAGGAGGGGAGGATGGGCTTTGCCAAGCTCGCCCACAGCTTCCGTCAATTGAGGGACGAGGACACGATCCTCATCGACAACGGCGACAACCTCGAAGGCTCTCCCTTCGCCTACTATCATTTCGAGAAGAGAAGAGATGATCCGAATCCCTTTTCGGCGATCATGAACGCCATCGGCTACGATTTCTTCAACCTCGGCAACCACGACTTCAACCACGGGCAGGAATTGCTGATGAGTTTTGTTGAGGAGCTGCAGATGCCCTGCGTTTCAGCCAACCTCTATTACAAAGGAAAATCTCTGTCTCAACCGTATTACATCCTCGAAAAGGCGGGGAAGAAGATTGCCCTCTTCGGCATCGTGACTCAGCACATTCCCAACTGGGAGAAGCCGGAGAACATCAGCGACTTCAGCTTCGAGGACGCCTTTGACTGTGCAAAGCGTACCGTACAGGAGATAAAAGAAAAAGAAGATGCCGACTACATCGTCTGCGTCTACCACGGCGGCTTTGAAGCCGATCCCGATACCGGCGAGGCAACGGAAAACAGCACCGGTGAAAACGAAGGCTATAAGATCTGCACGGAAATCGAAGGCATCGACATCCTTCTGACCGGTCACCAGCACCGCTCCATGTGCGGTAGATGCGGAAACACCGTCTATATTCAGAGCGGCCATAACGGCAGCGAGTTCTCTTACGTCGAGATTGACACGGAAACAGGCGAGATCAAGGCCGAAATCAGAAAGACGGGCGATGTCGCCGATGAAGATATCCTGGACATCGTGAGGGATGAGGAGGCGGATTGTCAGGTCTGGCTTGACCAGCCTCTGGGCACTTCAAAAGTCGACTTGCGAGTTTCCGATGAAAACACTGCCCGTCTTGACAAATCGCAGGTCATCACCTTCCTAAACAGGGTGTGCACGGATTGTTCGGGTGCCCAGATCTCGGCGAATGCCCTCTTCCTGCACGCCAAGGGCTTTGAATCGGTGATCACGATGCGGGACATCGTATCGACCTACCCCTTCCCCAACACCCTGGTCGTCAAGGAAGTCAGCGGGAAGGATCTGAGAGACTATCTTGAACTCGACGCCCTTTTCTGGGAAGTCAGGGATGGAAGGATCTGCGTTGAAAAGTCCAGGGACTTCCCCACACCCCAGCACCACAACTACGACATGCTCGACGGAGTGGAGTATGAGATTAAAGTCTCCAATCCCAGGGGACAAAGAATCACAAAGCTCACCCGTAACGGCATCGATATTAAAGATGACGATACCTTCACACTATGCATCAACAACTACCGGGCAGCCGGCGGCGGCGACTTTACTTCGATCAAGAACGCTCGGACATTAAAGGAAATTCAGCGCAACGTCGTCGAGGTCATCGCCGAATACATCGAAAAACACAAAGTCATCGACTTTGAAGAAATCCACAACATAAAAGTCGTGATCTGAAGATCACGACTTTTTATTGAATTATCATGAATGATTTTATTCTGCCTTTGCCAGAAAATAGTCCGCCTGCGGCTCAAACAGTTTCAGCGCTTCGATCAGCTCTTCGTAACCGTAGGGTTCAAAGCTCTCTTCGCCACGGGAAACGTACTCCCTGCCGTCTTTGCGGTACACGACTTTCCAGCGGACGGCATCCTCGATCCCTTCCGCTTCGGGCTCGTATCTGCTCTGCCAGGTCTCGATCTTCGCCTCATCGATCCGTTTAATAAATGCGGCGCTGTCTTCTGCGTTTAGCTCGCCGGTCTTTTCTGTGATGACGGGGTTTTCTCCCGTCACGGTAAAATGTATGGTTTCTCCTTCTGCTTCGCAGACCAAAAGACAGTTTCCATCCAGGCAATTGAAATGATATTCCAGTCTGTTCATCATCGTTGTTCTCCTTTGTTTGGTTTTATGAAAATAATGTTAAATCAGCTCACTTTCATTTAAACATTTTTCTGATCAGAAATCGAGGCTTTCAAAGATCTCTGCATCTACATCCGTGATGTAGTCCAGATCGTACTCTTTCCTCTCTTCGCTGATCAGGATCCTCCTGTTCAGATCGATCTTTCTGGCAATCACTTCCTCTTCGAGATAGGATCCGCCGTCCTTGTAGGGATCGGGAACAAAATAGCGGATCTTCAGCTTCGGTTTCCGGGCGATGTTTCGATTGATCATCCGGAACTTCAGATCCAGTTCACGGATCTCGCTTTCTCCCAGAGAGACCTCGTTGTCGGTCGTTCGGCCGGTCTCGTCGATCGCTTCGCTGTATCCGGTCAATGCGTCGAAAGGCGAAAACTGCGCGGCACGGTCGTAGTTGGACATGTGCTTTCGCGCCTTTGAGACAAAGTGCGGCAGATTGATGATGTCGTCGTAGCGGTGCGGGTCTTTCTCAAACATGTCTATTCCCTGTGACCTCCGATCTGTTCGTTGCGCTGCCTGCCGGTGGCGCCTTCCTCATAGTTGGTTCCCTTCAATACGGCGTTCTTGCCAAAGCGCTGCTTGATGTTCAGGATGGCTTTCGCGAGATTTTCTTCTTTCTGTTCATCGAGCTTTTCCTTTTCGATCTCCTCCTCTTTCCTGTCGGGATCCTCAAAGAGCGAGAACTGTTCGATCCGCTCCTTTCCGGCGACCGAAGATTTCGGGACGACTTTTGTCGCCGCAACGTTGATGCGGCGTATGAGCAGATGCGGATCGACCGTCGCATCGTAGATGGAGATCAGGGCATCTGTGATAATCTTGACGGAAGATGTCGGTGACTTCAGCTGCGCCGTGCCCCCTGCCGGTTTGGCCGCCTTTCGGCCGTACCAGTCCTTCGTGATCTTTCCCTCGTAATGACTCAGATCGCTCTTGGCGTCATAGTTTATAAACAGACCGACGCTCTCGGCGACCAGTCCCTTGTCGACCAGGTCGAGGCAGAGCGAATCGATCATCTCCTTGCATACGACCTTGGCCTTCTCAAATGAGTAGGGTTCCATCAGCACCTGACCGACGCCCGAAGAGCTGGCTGCAGGCACATAGCTCTTGATGTCCTTCATCGTGCAGGGCTCGTAGCCCCAGGCGTGATCGATCAACAGTTCAGCGTTGATGCCGAATTCGTCGTACAAGGCACCGTCCGCCCTGAGCGAGAAGCGGGCGATGTCGCCCATCGTGTGGATGTTGAACTTCTCCAGCAGGCGCTTCTGAATGCCCCTGCCGATGCGCCAGAAATCGCTCAGCGGTTCGTGGGTCCACAAGAGCCTTCGATAGGACATCTCGTCGAGTTCGGCGATCCGCACGCCGTCCTTGTCGGCCTTCTTGTGTTTGGCGACGATGTCCATCGCCACCTTCGCCAGATACAGGTTGGTCCCGATGCCGGCGGTGGCCGTGATGCCGGTATTCACCATGACATCCTCGATCATCTTCATCGCAAACTGATGGGCGTTCAGGCGGTAGCTGCTAAGATAGTCCGTCGCATCGATGAAGACCTCGTCGATCGAGTAGATGTGGATGTCTTCCTTTGATACGTATTTCAGATAGATGTCGTAGATCTTCGTGCTGTATTCGATATATAATCCCATCCTGGGCATCGCCACGACATAGTCGAGCGCCAAAGAAGGATCTTTCGCCAGCTTGTGCGCAAGACAGGACTTGCCTGTCACGCGGCCGGCCTTCTGACGCCGTTCGCGGTTGATCCTGGCGACCGCCTGCTCCACTTCGAAAAGACGGGGACGTCCGGACACCCCGAAGGATTTGAGGGCGGGTGATACCGCCAGACAGATCGTCTTGTTCGTGCGGCTCTCATCGGCCACGACCAGATTCGTATCCAGTGGATCGAAGCCCTTCTCCACGCATTCCACCGATGCATAGAAGGATTTCAGGTCGATGGCGATGTAGGTCCTTGTCTTTTCACTCATACTTCTATAGTATCGTATTCCGTATGCGTTTTTTGTTCCAGGTGATCAAACAGAAAAGCGGCCATGACCGCTTTTTTATCTTAACGCGATGTATTCCTTGATGAGGGCGAAGAATTCCCGCGTGTAGTAGTGCGGAAGCAGAAGCCACAGTCCATGTCCGCCCTTGCAGGAGACATTCCTGTAGCCCAGCTTCTCAGCGATGTATTTCGCCCGGTAGAGATGATAGTCCGCCGAGACGATGACGACGCCGTCGTCTTCATCGATGCCTCTTTCTTCCAGCAGTTTTCTTGCGTTGGCGAGGTTCTGTATCGTATTGAAACTATGGTCTTCGATGAGGATCCTGTCTTTGCCGATGCCTTTCTTCATCAGATATCCGGCGCCGCTTTCAGCCTCGCTGAAAGGTTCACTCGGTCCTTGTGCACCGGTGCAGACGACGATCGTTTCGGGATTGTCTTTCAGGTACTCGTATGCGGAATCCAGTCTCGCCTGATAATCCATGGACGGACCGCTGTCCTTGACCTGCGCGCCCAATACGATCAGAGATCGGGCGTTGGGTGCACAGGGTTTCGTACTGAAAAAGATGATTCTGGCTTCCACAAACAGGAAGCAGAAGGCAGCAACAGCCAGAAGAATCAGGAAGAGCCTGCCGGCCTTTTCATCGAAGCGCCTGTAAAAAGCCGAGATCAGATACAGCACGATCCCGGCAGCCAGATAAAAGAAACTGAAGATCCTGTACGGACCGATCAGAGAAAGGACGATCAGCCCGTAGAGGATGAATACAGCAGCTATGATTTTCAAGATCTGAAAGATCCTCTTCATCACTCGCTTCGGATCAGGAAGTGGCTGTACACTTCAAGAGCCACTGCGACCATTATGATGGCCGCTTCCAGATAGACATAGGAAGGAACGATGTGCAGAACGGCATTCACTGCCAAGAGCAGAAGTAGCGCGAAGGCGGTGACTTCAAGCCAGTTGGTCTTCTTTTCCTTCTTTTCCAGCTTCTCGGTGCTTTCAACAACTTCCTCTTCCTCTTCGTTGATGAGTTCGACGATGTCGGCCGAAGTGATGACACCGACGATGGAGGAATCTTCCCTGTT
>JAEEGL014628522.1_pt1 | contig 13456 bp, 10 predicted proteins | sample 9134231 | NCBI WGS metagenome assembly JAEEGL01 (sample SAMN16246548, study PRJNA631951) | gut metagenome | biome: gut microbiome; feature: rumen; material: fiber-attached | host: Bos | place: Iran: Karaj | collected 2018-10 | reverse complement strand
GTTTGATTTTGAACACGATGGCGTGAACGACATCATTCGTTTAACTGGCGAAGGTTACCAAGTTGAAGCATTTGGAAAATGTTTTTACTACGGATATGAATTTTCCGACGAAGTTGACGGCAATGTTCGGAGTGCGTTTATCAAATATGTGAAATTCTCGGAATCGTTGGCAAGAAATGAGAGTCTAACGTATTTCATTCAAAAGGCGATAAACAATCTTCATAAAAAAATAAACCTGTACGACTACGATTTGGTTATTATGCCTGAATCGTCAAGCGTGCTGAATCAATATATGTTGCGGTATATTTATCGTTTTTCACAACCTACTCTGCAATATTTGGAATTGGTAAAATCAATGCCCGAAAATATTACGTTCGACATTGACGCGTACGAAAAACAATATCTTAATGATACGTTGGAAAATGGTCGTCCGCGTTACACTGAACCACAGAAATTAGAAGTGAAAAAATCCATTGACACAATGATGGATTTGATTCACAAAAAAGATTATTTCACAATCGCGAAAGACGTTAAAAAAAGCCGTTTTAGGCCATATATTCAGCATTTTTTGCAGTTTAAGACCGAAGCAGATAAAGAATTGTGTGCGGCCATAAAACAGCAAAATATCCTGATAATTGACGATATTGCCACGAGCGGTTCCACGTTGAACGAAATTCTTCGTACACTCAGAATATTGAACGAAGACAATAGAATAACAATTTTTAGCCTTATTGGGCGAAAAGATTTAATGGTTGAATCGATGTAAAATAATATGCCTATGACGTAAAAAAAATAGAAATACAAATAAAATATTGGCAATTTGCTATTCTGACTCTTGAAACTACCACTTTTAAGATTACCAAAATAGGATAGGAAGTTCTGCTTTTAGCGGACTTTTTTATCTTTTTGGTAGGGTTGTGGTAGACCTCAAGAGCGGATGAATGAGTCCGCTTTTTTTATTTTAACATTTTATATTATTAATTAGAGGTTGCGCCCGACACGAATCAGGGATACTAAAATGAAAACAGTTTCAAAATTTTTAGCGACGATTATGTTACTTATTTCGTCATGTGCTGTGTTTGCTCAGATTGAATTGGTACATAGTTTTACGGAAAGAGATTGGAGGAATAATTTGTATTTTGTAGGAAAAATATACGTTGAATATGACGACAACTATGAAATCAGGAATTTTTCAGATGTTGAAGGATTTGTTCAAATTAAAGTTGATGCTAAAAATAATACTTTAAGTATGAATACTTTTTCAAGTGATTTTTCAAGTGTTACTACAAAGAATTTCCAATTTTCGTCCATAAGTGGTTATGAAATTGATGATGTTGAGATTACACAACATATATTCAATAATGATGATGAATATGAATTTATGGTTAGGTATAAATTAAAGGATTATAATGGTTCTAATGAATCAAGCAAACTTATTCTCTTTGATTCTAAAGGAAATATTTTAAAAGATTTTGGAAGTGCATTTTGGTTAGAATGGCCTAATCTACTATATTTAATTAATAATCAATCATATATAATTGTTGAAAAAGATTATACAGAGAATTCAGCAATAGAAATCTATTCCGTTCCCACAACGGTTAATCCGAATCAGTTGAAATCTGCAACAATTTCAAATTCAACGCTTTCGGCGTTTCCAAATCCAGCAAAAACGTTTGTAAATCTTTCGTACAATGTTTCGGGTGTGGAAGATGCAGAAATGGTCATAACCGATGCAAGCGGTCGCGTGGTGGAACGCAGAATCGTAAACGCTATGCAAGATAATCTTCGTCTCAATGTGGCAAACTACAAACGAGGAATGTATTTCTACGAAGTTCAAGGATTTACAGGTCGTTTTATTGTGGAATAAACAATTTTTCTAAAACCTTTTTCCAACGGCGGGGCTGGTGCAGTTCCGCCGTTGTTTATTTATAAAAATTAATAAGATTGAAGAGATTCCTTGCCTCACGTTGCTCGGTTACGGAATGAGACCGTCATCTCGAACGAAGCATAGCGAAGTGAGAGATCTGCACAAAAAATATGGTCAATCGTCAAATTCGTGGCAATTTTATTTATAAAGAATTAATATTCAATAATTTAATCATCTTTACATTTTTGCTCGAAAAATTTAACTGATTTCTGGCAAAGAAGCTGCTTGAATTTGCATAGAATTTTCTCTTAAAACTATTACAAATTCAACTTTTTTCGTGTTCTTTGCATGGAACGTTTTTTATGAAACAGAGAATTTTACAAGGATTTTTGTCGGTAAGTTTATTGCTGGTGTCGTGTCAGTGCTTTTCGCAAAAGCTCAAGACATACGAGGATTCAGTAAAATATGATGCAAAGATGGTTCGATTTGAAAAAATGTTTGTGCAGGCGAATCTCGAAAAAAACAGAAAAAATTTCGACCAGGCTACTGCGTTATATTATGATTGTCTTAAACTAAAACCGTCGAGCGGCGCGGTATATTACGAATTGGCAAACATTGCTTTTGAGAAAGACCGCTATTTCGAAGCGGAGGAAAATATCAAAAAAGCAATAAAGTTTGTCCCTGAAAATTTGGAGTATAAACGCTTTTTAGACGATTTATACGTGAAAATGGGTAAAAAAAGATAATTTTGTAAAAAATTACGGATGCGAAGACTTGTTTATATATTGGCTTTGATGTTGCTTTTTAGTTCGTGCCACTCATCGAAAAATACGGTGAGCGTTGCCAATACAAAGGATATTGACATTGTTTCACTCTACGATTCCATCACCAGCCATTATGGAAATTTTTCCACAATTTCGATGAAATTTTCGGTTGAATCGAAGGATTTGAAATTTCTTCCTGTGCAGATTAAAGGTACTATTCGTATAAAACGCGACAGTGCCATCTGGATTTCGGTTGCTCCGACGCTAAACTTAGAAATGTTTCGTTGCTTGATTACCAGAGACAGTGTAAAATTCTATTCAAAATTGCAAAAGACATACTATGCCGGTCGTTTGGATTCGCTCACGCGGCAAACCGGGGCAGAATTTGACTACAAGTCTATTGAAGCTATATTTTTAGACGAGATTTTCTTCTGCCAGCACGAGCCTGTAAGCGACACGTTGGCATTGATACGTACGTTTGAACAAAACAAATACACATTCCAAACCACGTCGAAAAAGGCATTCAAGAAAAACAGCATGCTGACGTTGCTGCAGAAATGGCAAGTTTCCAATGATAATTATCGTATCAACAATGTGACGATTTTTGCAACCGACGATGTGATGAACGATGCAAAATTTAAGATTGATTACGAAGATTATGAGGATTTTAACTCAATATCGTTTCCGACAAAATGGTATATGAAGTCGAAAATGCCGAACAAGAAATTTGATGTTGGCGTGACGTATTCAAAAATCACATTCAACGAGAATTTGTCGTTCCCGTTTAATTTAAGTAGTAGCTATCAAAAAATGGAACTAAAGAATTGATGAGAAAGATTTGTTTCATATTGATTGCCTTGTTTTTCTGTGCTTCGTACGATGGATTTTGCCAGAAAGGGAAAAAGACCGTCAAGCAGGTACAGGCCGAGGCAGCGAAGGCTAAAAAAGAAATTGAGCGTACCAGCAAGCTGTTGAAGGAAACAGAAAAAAGCAAATCTATTTCAATGGAGCGCGTCACGTTGTTGAGCCAACAGATTACGGAACGTAAAAAATATGTGACTTCGTTGCAGCAGGAAATTGAATTTATTGAGCAGGACATAGCATTGACAAATTCACAAATTCACACATTGACGGTGCAACTGGAAGAAGTTCAAAAAGATTATAATCACACGTTGTTTGTGCTGTATAAAGTACATTCGCAGTACGAACAACTGATTTTCATTTTGTCGGCGGACGATTTCAATCAGGCTTTCAATCGTTTGAAATATCTGCAATATTATTCGGATTATATGATTCAGCAGTCGGAGCGCATTCAGGCTTTACAAGACAGTCTTGGCGTGCGGAAATACGATTTGGAGAATCTGCTTGCAAAAAAGAAAAATCTTGTCGGTGAAAAACAGTCCGAGGCCCACAAATTGGAACAAGACAAGTATCTTGCCGATGCTACGGTAAAAAAATTGTCGGCAAAACAAAGCGAGTTGCAAAAGAAACTTGCTCAAAAACAGGCACTTGCAAAAAAACTTAACAAGCAAATCGAAGATTTGATTAAGGCTGAAATTGAAGCGAAACGTAAGGCCGCCGCCGCAAAGAATAAAGCCTCAGGAACCACGACAAAAACTACAACTTCCGTCAGTACGCTGACACCAGAAGAAAAGCTTGTCTCTAAGAATTTCGCCGAAAACAAAGGGCGTCTTCCGTGGCCGACTGCAACGGGAAAAATTATAGAACAATTCGGTCGTCACAAGCATGCGACTTTGGAATACGTTGAGGTAGAAAGCAACGGTGTGGAAATCGCTACTACAAAAGGCTCGAAAGCCCGAGCTATTTTCGATGGAACCGTGTCGAAAATTGTTCTCATCCCTGGTCGTAACACTGCCGTGTTGATTAAACACGGAAATTACTACACGGTTTACGATAACCTTATTTCCGTCACTGTGAAGGCTGGGCAACAAGTTAAGGCAAAACAGGAAATTGGTACAATCTATACCGACCCCGAAACAAATTCAACTGTGCTTCAGTTGCAGATTTGGCGTGAACTTGAAAAGTTAGACCCTGAATTGTGGCTATCTAAATAATGCCTATGGAGAAATCCAATATCCATATCATTATCAGTGAATTGGATAAATTCACACGCAAGTTTTATTTAAATGAATGCATTAAAGGGCTTATCCTTTTTGTACTTATCGGCGTTTTCTATTTCTTGGTCATTAGTTGCGCCGAGTATTTTGCATTTTTCCCGACAACTGTTCGCACGGTGGTGTTCTACACATCAATAGTTTTGGCAGCAGTTGCGTTGGTGAAATACATTTTGATCCCGTTTTTTCAGATGCACAAAATAGGGAAGGTGCTCACGCATACCGAGGCTGCACGGATAATCACGCAGTTTTTCCCCGAAATTAAAGACACGTTACTCAATACGCTGGAACTTGCCGACGATGCTTCGTTGGCTGACAATACTCTTGCCGTTGCGGCAATCAACCAAAAGATTGCCATGCTGCGGCCAATTCCGTTCGAGTCGGCTATAGATTTTAAGAAACTGCTTCGCTATTGGAAATATTTTGTTGCGTTGATTTTGATGATTGTACTTGTGTCAATCTTTTATCCGCGAGCCATTGCCGACGGGGCAAAACGTATTGTGAATCATAACGAGTTTTTCGAAAAACCGGCTCCGTTCACGTTTATTTTGGATAACGACACGTTGTCGGTGATAAAAGGCGATGATTTTACAATTTCAATGCACGTAGAAGGCCGCTTTGTACCAGAACGCATAAATATATCAATCGGCGGGAATAACTTCTTAATGACGAGAAAAACGGCCTCGTCGTTTGAATATGTTCTCCGTGGTTGCAACAATTCAATACAGTTTTCTTTTAATGCCGAGGACATTTCGTCGCAAGTGTTTCGGTTACAAGTATTTCCACTCCCGCAATTATTAAATTTCGGCATTTCTGCAACAGTTCCACAGTATACTGGTCTTGACAATGTAAATGTTTCAAATACAGGCGACATTACTATTCCTGCTGGGACAAACATTGTGTGGAACGTAGAAACTGCCGATGCCGATTCGTTGTTTTTTGTGACAGAAAACGGTGTTCAAACAGCATTTACTAAAAAAGATGGGCAATTTGTTTTGAATCAGCGAATTATGCAGACAACTCCGTACACGTTGGTCGGAAAAAACAAATATCTCGACACGGTAGAAATAATTTCATACACGTTTACCGTTATTCCCGATTTGCGCCCGTCTATACAGGTTGAACAAAAGCAGGATAGTTCGCAGTATTTCACGTATTACTTTAAGGGAGAAATCCAAGATGATTATGGTTTTTCGTCGTTGGAATTTGTGTATTTTCTAAAAGACAAAGAATCAGAAGCCCAGCGTATTCCATTGGAATTTTCGCCGTCGACCGCACATCAACAATATTTCTATATGTTTGATTTTGCCCAATTTGCTAAAGGAGATGAGGTGAATTATTATTTCGAAGTGTTTGATAACGATGCTGTTAATGGAAGAAAATGGGCACGTACGTCGACCTATAATTTTGTCATTCCTACGCAGGAGGAATTGGAAAAAATGCAGGAGGAATATTCCAAACAAATCGAATCGTCGTTTGAGCAGTCTTCGTCGCTGACACAGGAATTGGTGAAGGATTTCGACAAATTGAAACAAAAATTGCTCAACGAAAATCTTTCCGACTGGGAACGACAACAGGTACTCGACGAGATGAAGCAAAAGCAGGAGCAGATTAAGCAACTGGTGGAACAACTCACGCAGTCGCTCGAACAGAAAAACGACTTGCAAAACAAATTGTCGGAACGCGACGAGGAAATTCTCCGCAAACAGAAAGAAATTGAAGATTTGTTGAATTCACTGATGGACGATGAACTTCGCAAAATGATGGAGGAATTCAACCAAATGATGGAGAATTACAACAAAGACGAGTTCATCAAGAAATCGGAGGAGATGAAGATGTCGTTCGAGGAGCTTTCCAAGCAGCTTGACCGCGATTTGGAATTGTTGAAGCGGATGGACGTTGAGGAGTCGGTTCAAAAGACAAGTGACCGTTTGCAGGAATTGGCAACAGAGCAACAAAAACTTGCCGAGGAATTGAAAAATGCTAAGAACCAAGAAGATATACAACAGAAGTTGGACGAAATTTCTAAAGAATTGGAGTCCATAGAGAAAGAGTACAAAGATGCTCAAATGAAAAACGATGAATTACAGCAAAAGTTTGATTTACAGGATTTTGAACAACAATTCCAAGACATTCAAAATTCTATGGAACAGAGTAAGTCCGAGCAACAACAAGGTCAGCAGTCGAAGTCTTCAAAATCGATGAAAAAGGCTGCCGAACAGACACAGCAGTTGGCTCAGAGCATGCAAGGAATGATGCAACAGCAGATGGCTCAGCAAAATATGGAAGATATGGCTAATATGCGGCAAATTCTCGAAAACTTGATGACGTTTTCGTTCCAACAGGAGGATTTGATGACGCAGACAGGCAAACTATCGTATGCCGATCCGAAATATGCCGAGGTGGCATTTCAGCAGAATGTGTTGCGGGAAAATTTCAAAATCATAAAGGATTCATTATATGCGCTTAGTCTGCGTGTTCCGCAAATCTCGCAGACTATCAACAACGAAATGTTGGAAATCTATAAAAACGGGAATGCGGTAATCGACCATCTTGAGCAGCGACAACGCGGACTTGCACGAATTAGTCAGCAATATATGATGACGTCGGCAAATAATTTAGCGTTGTTGTTTTCGGAAGTTTTGGAACAAATGCAACAACAGGCGGCACAACAAATGGAGGGGCAGCAACAGTGTCAGAATCCTAAAAACAGCGGAAAAGGTCAGAAACCGTCGTTCCAACAGATGAAACAAATGCAACAATCACTTAAAGAGCAAATGCAACAGATGATGCAGCAGATGAAAGATGGCGGAATGCCGTCGGGACAGATGCAGAAACAGTTGAGTGAAATGCTTATGAAAGAACAGATGCTGAAGCAATTGGGAAATCAAATGATGAAAGAAGGTGAACTTTCACCCGAAGGTGTTCAACAATTGAAGGACATTCAGCGGTTGATGGATCAGACTGAGCGTGACATTGTGAATCAAAATATTACTCCTCAGACGTTAATGCGTCAGGAACAAATTCTCACTCGTCTGCTCGAAGCCGACAAATCCGAGCGCGAACGCGATATGGATAAGGAACGCGAATCGAAAACAGCAGTCGAAAAACCGTCGGAAAGCGCCAAGAAAATGTTTCGCCAGAGCGATGCCGAAAAACAGCAGTACGACGATGTCTTACAAGAAAATAGCGTGAAACTGAAACCACAGTATCAAAAGATTTATTCAGACTATATCATCAATCTGAACGAAGAAAAGTAGAAATCTTATTTGAAATTATTTAAAATCGTCTGCATTTGTGCGGCCGTCAACTGACCAGCGGCGGAGCAATGTTGTTTGTCAATTGCGACAAATGTGAATGGACTGCCAAGGCATACGTTTGCGATACGTGAAATTTTTCCATTTTCTCCCATTGCCAGAGCAACTAAGTTTTCGTATTCCGCATACAGCGAAAGAACTACCGCGCTATCGCGTTGTGAAAGGGCTGTAGTGGCAACTTTTGCAATATCAGCCTTTTGTGAAAAACAAGTGTCTATAATGTTGCGTAATTCTTCAATAGATGGAGTATTTTCGTAATTGTGGTACGAAATAATTACTTTGCAGCCGTGTTCGTGGGCAAACGAAATAATGTCGTTTTTAAACTCTGTCGCAGATTCTATTTCAACATCAACGTAGCAAGCTCCAGAAATAATGGCTGTTTTCAATAGCAATGACCGCTGTTCGTCGTTGCAGTAGTCGGGTCGGCAAGTTGCAATTGTAGGGTGCGAAATGTTCGAAAACACGGATTTGACAGTGTTTTCGTCCAATTCACATAAATCTATACGAATTTCTGCCATTTCGGCGGAATTTGCAATCTGGACTACAGATTCAGGGCTCTTTTCAACAACACTAACGCAAATCATTGACTACACGTTCTAATTCATCATAGGTTATTTTTTCGACAGAGCATGCTCCAATGCCTGTCAGATATACAAAGTGTACGCCGTTGCCTTCGCGTTTTTTGTCGCTTTTCATAAGTTTGAGCAATTCAGAGCCATCGACGTTGCATGAAATTGGCATACCTAAATTTGAAAGCAAGGTTATCAATCTTGCACAGTCTGATTCTTTCATTTTCCCTTTCAAGACAGACAATTTTGCCGCGTAGACCATTCCTACGGAAACTGCACAGCCGTGGGGCAGATGCGTAATCTTTTCTATGGCGTGGCCGAATGTGTGACCGAAATTGAAAATTCTTCGTAATCCCGATTCCCGTGCATCTTGACTTACAATCTTAGCTTTAATCACAACCGACTCGTACACAAGATTTTCAAGTACATCGAGCGAGAAATTTTTTATTTCCTGGATATGCGATTCAATATAAGAAAACAGCGATTCGCTATAAATTGCCCCATATTTCACGACTTCTCCCATTCCACTCAGCAATTCCTCTTGTGGCAGCGATTTTAGAATTTCTAATTCGCAAATCACAAATTTTGGAAGATTGAATGTGCCGATGATGTTTTTGATGCCTCGGAAGTTCACGCCGTTTTTGCCTCCCACACTTGCATCAACTTGACCAAGCAATGTTGTTGAAACAAATCCGAATTGCACACCGCGCATGAAAATTGTGGCGATAAAACCGCTCATGTCGCAAACAATTCCGCCGCCTATGCCTAAAATGAACGATGAACGGTCGAATTCCGCCTCTATCAATTGTTCAAAAATCACGTCAAGCGACTGAAGACATTTGTTTGATTCTCCTTGTGGAATTTCAAGAACAATATCGGCTTGCGGAAATTTGTCGCCGTACAATTTGTGAATAACAGGATCGGTTATGATGGCAATCTTTCCTGTTTTAGGTAGGTACTGGGAAACATTTGTAAGCGTTTCGCCTACAAATATTTCCGATTTCCCTATGGAACTTTGTATTTCGAGTCTCTTCATTTTTGCCTAATTTCGGCTACGAATTTACAATTTCCGTTTGAATATTGATTGATTCTTGGTGAATTGCTTTAAAAGTTTTTTCAATCAACTCGTTGCTCAACCCTTTTTCAGCACCACGAGCAAGCTTGTCGGTCAAAATTTGGTCCCAACGATGTGACTGGAACACTTGTACATTGTTTTCCTTTTTCGTCTTACCCATCTCGCGGCACACGTCCATACGTTTTGAAAGCGTGTCGAGCAACATTTCGTCAAGCACGTCGATTTTTGCACGAAGTTCGCTCATAACTTCCTTGTAATCAGCGTTATTCGTTCCACGTTCACGAACAACCAAACTGTTGAGGATTTCGCCTAAATCTTTCGGTGTGAATTGTTGTTTCGAGTCGCTCAACGCCACATCAGGATTGCAGTGCGATTCAATAATCAAACCATTTGCACCCAAATCCAACGATTTTTGAGCCAATTCCTGGACATATTCGCGTTTTCCTGCCATGTGGCTTGGGTCGCAGATAATTGGCAATTCAGGGATTCGGCGATGTAATTCAATCGCCATCTGCCATTGCGGAGCGTTGCGGTATTTTATTTTTTCGAACGATGAAAAACCACGGTGAATGGCACCGAGTTTCGTGATTCCGGCACCGGCAATTCGCTCGAAAGCACCAATCCACAATTCCAAGTCGGGATTGATAGGATTCTTGATAAGCACAGGAATGTCAACGCCCTTCAGCTCATTGGCAATTTCTTGTACGGCAAACGGATTCACCGTCGTACGGGCGCCAATCCAAAGAATGTCAACACCCATTTTCAATGCCTCGTTCACGTGTTTCTGGCACGCAACTTCGGTTGCCGTAAGCATTCCGTATTCTTTTTTAACACGTTTCAACCACGCCAATCCTTCAAATCCTACGCCTTCGAATGAATTTGGACGAGTGCGAGGTTTCCAAATACCTGCACGGAAAATTTGCACACCAAGTTCTTTCAATCCTTTGGCAGTTTCCATTACCTGCTCTTCTGATTCTGCACTACATGGGCCTGCTATGATTACAGGACGCTTTGCGTTAATACCCCATGTTTCTATACTATCTACTTTCATATAATTATTTATTTATTTTTTGTTGTAGAGACGCGATTAATCGCGTCTCTACGATTATACATTATCCTTTTAATACGTCTTTAATTCTATTTGCTTCTTTTATTTCGTCGTACAATTCTTTTGTTTTGTCTTCGGCAATCAGTTGTTTGAAATGATTCAGCACGTCAATGTATTTGTCGATTGAATCCGTCAGAAAACGGGCGTTTTGGCGGAAAATCGGCGTCCACATTGCCGACGAACTTTTTGCGATTCGCACGGTCGAGGCGAAACCACTGCCTGCCATTTCGAAGATTTTCTTTTCCTCGTTTTTCTCAATTTCCTGAACCGTCAAACTCAATGCGTACGCAATCACGTGCGTAAGGTGCGACACGTATGCAATGTGCTTGTCGTGGTCTTCGGCTGACATGTACAACACGCTCATTCCTAACAACTTATAAAGTGTCAGCGCACGTTTGAGAGCAAAATCGCTACTCAATTCCTTTTCGCAGATGATTGCTTTTTTGTCTTTGAACAAACCAGCAAATGCGGCTGTCGGTCCCGAAAATTCCGTTCCCGCCATAGGGTGCGAAGCCACAAAATTTCCACGGCGGGGATGGTTGCGAACTTTTCCGCAGATTCCCGCCTTTGTCGAACCAGTGTCAATTACAACAGCATCGTCGCGCATATTGTCGAGAATCGACGGAAGCATTTCGCGTGCCGCATCCACAGGTATTGAGATAATAATCAAATCAGCAACTAAAACGGCTTGCTCAAGTGGCATAGCCATATCGATAATACCAAGTTCTATCGCTTTTTTCAGGTTTTCTTCGCTTGCATCGACTCCAATGATTTTTGTCTCAAATCCACGGGCGGAAAGCGCCATTGAGCCGCCAATCAAACCTGTTCCTATAACTACAATATTCATATTAGTTCAAAATTTCGTAATTGAATTTTTCATCACGTTTATATTCTCCCAAGACAGAAAGGTTTGAAACCACTTTCAGCACTGCTGCTAAAGCGGCGTCGAACTTATTTTTGTCCTTCCATTCCAAATCCACGTAGAACGTGTATTGGTACGGACTACCCAAAATTGGAAGCGATTGGATTTTTGTAAGATTTATTTCGTGTTTTTTGAATTCCGCAAGCACATCAACCAACGAACCGGGTTGGTGTGTGAGTTCAAAGCAGATTGATGCCTTGTTGTTTTCCTCGCTATCAACGGGAATACGGCTCAGTGCAAGGAAACGCGTGTAGTTTTTCTTGTGCGTCTGAATGTTTCTCGCCAAAATTTCAAGACCGTATAAATCAGCGGCATATTCGCTTGCAATTGCTGCCGCGTTAGTAAGTTTTTCTTCCTTGATTTTCTGTGCGCTCGAAGCCGTATCGGACCAGTTGATGATTTTCATATCAGGATAGTTGTCGAGAAAATCCTTGCTTTGCTGGATTGCTATGGGATGAGAATACACCTCGTGAATGTCTTCGATTTTGGTTCCCGGCAACACCATAAGATTTTGCGTGATGTGCAGTGAAATCTCACCGATGACTTTCAACTTTGAGCGTTTAAGCAACAAATAATTTTCGAGGATGCTGCCCGCTATTGTGTTTTCTATGGCGCAAATGCCGTAATCGGCAGTGCCATGCTCCACAGCCGAAAACAAATCCTTGAACTGGTTGCAGTTGAGCGTTGTAATGTCGTCGCCGAAATATTCTTTGGCGGCTATTTCGTGGAATGCTCCGTTCACACCTTGAATTGCAATTTTCATATTTATATCATTCAAAAAAAAAGCCCCGATTTTCATCGAGGCTTCGTTTATACAATTTTATTTGTTTCAATTACATACACACAGCCTCGCTCTTACTTTCGTAAAAGAAGTAAAAATAAAAGTAAAAGAATGTGTTTTTTGTCTTCATACTTGTTTGTTTTGACGATGCAAATATATCAAAAAATCTAAAAGTTGTTACTGTAGAGCGAAAAAAATAGAGGAACTGTAAGAAATAAACGATTCTTTACGAAAAAATTGTTGTTAAGAATACTCCTTAGTAATACAAAACACTCCAAAACAACCAATACCAGCCCCATACTAATAATGCAATGGTGAGCAGCACTCCCACAACAATTATGAGTGCAATAAGGCCACCTGATGAGTCAGTAGTTTTTTGTGGTTGTTTCAGCAATTTGCTCTTTTGGATTTTCTGCAAACTCTTGATTTCTTTTTGAGATAGTGCTTGGGGCAGTGGCACTGAACAGAAGAATCGCCTTAGACCATAATCCGATGATTGACGAAGCTGGGATAGTGAAATTTTAAGATTTTTTACAATTACGCCTCAAAGCGTTACGCTTCGGAGCGTAATTTAAAAGAAATTGTATATATTTGTAAAAAAATACAAATATGGAAAATCCTTTCAGCTATGGTACGGTGGTTCGTGGAGACGATTTCTACGACAGAAAAGACGAAACGCAGCGGCTTGTTTCCACGTTGGAATCGGGAAACAACGTGGTGCTATATGCTCCTCGACGGTACGGTAAAACATCGTTGGTGTTTAAGGTAATGGCAGAATTGGAGGCAAAAAACTGTCTTTGTATTTATTTTGACTTGCTTTCGGTATATTCCCTCGAATCGTTTGCAAAATCTTTTTTGTTGAAAATCAAGGAGAAACAGTCGAAGACCGAACGATTTGTAAAAACGATTTCATCGTAC
>JAEEGL014444760.1_pt1 | contig 13456 bp, 5 predicted proteins | sample 9134231 | NCBI WGS metagenome assembly JAEEGL01 (sample SAMN16246548, study PRJNA631951) | gut metagenome | biome: gut microbiome; feature: rumen; material: fiber-attached | host: Bos | place: Iran: Karaj | collected 2018-10 | reverse complement strand
TCAGAAAACCACTGATCAAAAAGTCTGCATTGTAGCCCATTCTACACCTCGAAAGTAAGCTTAAGGTGCATTCCTGCACATACTTCTATCTATCATAACACACAATCGCAAAAAAGCCCACCCCGAAGTTTTCCGCTACTCGCGGGCATTTACTGCTTTTTCCTGCCGTTCCGGATCCTCTGATACACGATCCAAACAACAAAACACACAAATCCGACAAAAATAACCTTAATGATTCCAATCGCGATAAGCGTGTTCAGCCCATGCTGCCGTACCACGCAATCTACCCATACTCCGCCGTAGAAGAACACGATCAGCACCTTATGCAGGTCCACCCAGAGTACAAAGCCGCTCCGCACCGCCTGCTCTCCTGCTTCGTTCAGCCGAAAGCCTGCTTTCACTCTGCCGGACAACCACTGCACCACCTCCGTGATCAGCAGTACGATGGCCGAAATCATCAGCGGATAAAAACTCTTCCATTTCGCATCGATCAGATCAAATTCCCCATTCCCGGCAAAATGCACCCCGATCTCGGCCGGATGCCCCGGGTATGCAACCAGTGTGCGGATCAGTCCGATCACGAAAATCCCCCAGGCCAGGATGGTACAGATCCTGTGCACCATCAAGACAGACTTCTTCATATAAAACCTCCTCCACTCATAAAACAGATTTTAAGACATCACTGTTACTCTTAGATACCTTCAGTTCCCGTTTATCCACAGTTCAGAAAGCGCCGGATCACCGGACAGGAGTCCGGACTGCAGGCTGTGAAAATGAAGAATTGCTTCCTGCTGTCTCGAAGATAAGGATGAAAGCTCCTCTCCCTTCCCGTCCAGGGTATAATAGACGGTATCGGCAGCAAAAAGTGATTCCATGTACCGCAGATATCGCGCCATGGGCGGCTCAGGAAGTCCGCAACGCACCAGCACCGCATCGGTAAGGTACCCGATGTTTCCTCCATTGAAAGAAAAAGGCTCATCCGAGAAATTGTCCCACTCAACCACCGGCGTGGAATAAAGTGCCTTTTTCTTTTCCAGCGACAGATCGTAATCGGAAAAACCCAGATCATCGATTGTCTCAAAGGTAAAATTCGGGCAATGGTCTCCGTACATGAGCAGCAATACCGGCCGATCAGTATCCTGAAAGCTGCTTACCAATTCAGCAAACGCTTCTCCTGCCAGATAGATCCCGTTCAGATAGTTGATGATCGCGCGGGGTTCGTTGTTCTTCGTCCCGTCCGCAAAATCCACGCGGACCGGATAGTCATAATCCATGCGCTCTTCCTCCTCAAAGTCCAGGGTTGTCACATGGTTCGCCACGCTGACATTCCAGAGGAACAGGGGCCTGTCCGGATCCTCCTCTTTCATCTCCCGGTACTGCTGCAGGATCTCCGAGACCAGGGATTCATCGGAGACATAGCGCACGAAGGGATCCCGGTGGGTCAGATCCTCATAAAACAGTACCCGGTCAAAGCTCATGTTGGCATAGACCTTCTCCCGGTTGTAGAAGGACCCGTAATAGGGATGGATAGCGCAGGTCCCATACCCCAGCTCTTTAAAATGATCCGAGAGCGTCGTGATCTCTTTGCTTTCGGCAATGACCGAGTAAATGCTGTCACTGCCGGAAAAATACTTCGTGTTGATCCCGCTTAAGAACTCGATCTCGGAATTCACCGTTCCGCCGCCGAATATATTCACGCTCGTATGCCCCAGAAAAGCTCCCGCATCCTGCAGGCGTTTTACGGGCTCCATGGGATCCGGCGCATAGGACACCTTCGACCTGCTCACATCGATTCCGTCCGTATCCCACCAGGATTCGTTCATGATCACGATGATGTCGGGATAATCGGAGGATGCGGCCGCCACACCGTACCCTAAAGCAGGCTCCGGCATTTCCGCCGTCACCTCCTCAAACCAGGCAAGGGACTCCTCCGGCTCCGGGATCGAAGAAACCGATAAGCCGGAAGAGAAAAAATGCGCCAAAACCAGGTGATTGCCATAATTGTAGGAATACTCCTCGGAGATCAGAGCCGCGCTGTCCAAGCGAGGCATCCAAAAGACGGAAAACCCAAGCGCACACAGACAAAGAAACACGGGCACAAGACGGAAGGAATGCACCTTGAACTGCTTTCCCATGCGGAAGAAAGCCATACCAAAAAGGAGCAGCGCAACCGTCAGAAGCAACAGATAATGCGACAGATCGGGCCTCAGATACCGCAGTGCCATCCCGCCCGCTTCCGTCAGGCGCAGGTCCCGGACGCTCAGAATCTCATGCCGATTGGCATACTTTACCCTGGAGAAAAAGGTCAGCGCAAGCAGCAGCACACTCAGGATCGTGGTGCCGGCAAAAAGACTGCGCAAAAGCAGGGTCAGGAGCACTCCCAGCGCAGCAATCGCAAGAATCTCCAGCAGATATCCGCCGCTGTAAAGCAGGGAAGAGCCCGACCATACAAAGGAAAGGAAATCGCTCCCCTCCCGCAGCACCGCATAGTCCACCAAAAGCGGCAGGAGAAAAGCATAGGCAAAGCTGCAGGCAAGGATCGAAAGCAGCAGGACCGTCTCCTCCTTCCAGGTCTTGCGAACCCCCTTCTCCGATGCATACGCAGGAAGGGAGAAAAGCAGCAACACCAGCAACGGGAGGAGCACAAAGAGAACATTTGGGACAGAAAGTCCGGCACTCTCTCCAGATACTACCCTTCGCTCCAAATAAATTAACAGGAAAAACAGGAGCCCAAAGGCGTCCTGCAGAAGCAATACCCGCCGTGCATCGGCCCACCTCCCATAGAGACAGCCCGCAAAAAGCAGGGCCATCAGGAAAAACCCATACCGGACCGGCGAAAGGTAGAACCGGAACAGATCATCCAGGAAAAAATAATACTCACTGCCAAAATCATGCATCACATCCATGCTGCCATAGCGGATCAGTGGAATGAGCAGTGCAGAGTTTAAGAGGATCAGCAGCAAAGACAGATAACACCGGTCCTCCCGGATCCATGCGCTGATCCCGGATATGCGATTGATTTTGGACGCATCCATTTCCGACAAAACTTCTCCTTTCCGACAGATTGCTGCTCGTCGCGACAAAACACAGGAGCCGCTCCGAAGGGCGGCTCCTGCACAGATCCTTTTGGGTTTGAGACTTAGTCCAGATCGAAGAGCTGGATGGTGGCGTACTTCACATCCTTCACAGCCCATCGGCTGATGTTTGTGATGTCATCTCCGGAGGTCTTCTTAGTGATGATGGATCTGCCCGTGATGTAGACACGGGAACTGTAGCCACCGCTCTCCGCTTTAAAGAAGGACACGGGTACATCCACATAATACTTCTCATTGGGTTGCAGATTACTCAGATCCGAGACAACGGAATCCACACCCGTATCGGAAACATGATGGATCTGGGACTGGCTCAATAGATCGCTGGTGATATCCGACACATAGGCATCCTGATCCACATACTGCTGCAAGTTCGGATTGGTCTCACTCGGGTCGATGAGACGATTCAGATCACCGCCGGAGGGATCGTCGGAGCCGCGGAAGAACTTCACCTCCAGACGCTTCTGGGTAGCGATGTTGTAATCCATCAGATCGAAATAGATCCGAACCGTGCTCTGGTTTGCCGAAATATCCGTTTGGAAATCTTCATCCCAGTAGCTGTAGAACACATCCGTGTTCACACCGGAACCGTCATCGGTAAAGATGTCCGGCATATGGGTACCTGCGCGGTAAGCGGCGATCATGGTATTCAGGAAGAGCTTCGCCTCCGCTTCCGTGACGGAATTGGCATAGTTGGCACCGGAGCCGTTGTAACTTCCGTTGTTTCTGGATGCCCAGTGTCCCATGCCGGTGTAGGTCACATTCCCGTAGTTGTAGATGTAGTAATTGTTGTACACATCCCCGGGAGATGCAGCATAGTTGGTACCGACGGTCTGCCCGCGTCTGTCATTCACCTGAGAGGTGCTGCCGGTGAGGGCATACCAGACCACCATATCCGTCTGTCCGTCATGATCTGCATCACCATAGAAGTCCAATGTGTAATACTGGTTGTGGGTAGGCTTTACACCCACCAGCTCATCCCCATTGGAAATAACAAAAGGATAGTTGGTGATCTGTCCCGCATTCACTGCCTGGATGGCCTCGGTCATATTACCGTTGGCCGTGATGCCGTCGTCATTCATACCCGAACGATAGCGGTAGTTCTTGTAGTTATTGCCATAGCCGGGACGATAGGTGATGGTCTCGGCGGAGAAGCCATGGGTCTGGCGCACACTGGTGGTGCGGGAACTGCCAGGCGTATAGGCAATATCCTTCTGGGAATAGCCCTGGTCCCAGGTATAGAGCATGGTATCCTCATGATAGGTGGGCTGATCCAGATTGCCTGCAACCGTCAGGTTATTGATGCCCTGCCGCAGGATCGCATACCTGCTTCCGCCATCCAGGATCCCGGCAGCCAGTCCGTACTGATCCATACCCACATCCTCACGGATCTTCTGGGTGATGTTCAGGGAGAAGGACCATCCTGCATCAAGTCCGGGATTATTGTTACCGGAGATCATATCATGGGCCAGCAGGACGCTCTTGCCGGAGCGGATGAAATTCAGCACCCAGGCCGCGGCGCCGTCGTTAAAGTCACCGGTGGTGGTACCGCCCACAGCATCGGAGAAGCCCAGGATCAGCATGTCATAATCATCGATGTTATAGCTTCCGTAGCTGTTGTTAAAGCCGATGACCCGGTTGTTGTTGTAATTGTCCCTGGGCACAGAGGTGATATCCAGGATATAATCGCCCAGCACAGCGGTGGCATTGTTGTGGAAATACCGGTATGCATCGCTGCCACTGTAGGGCGTGGTCCCTATATACTGCGGATTTGTGGTGCTGCCGTTCCACTGGCCGATGACTCTGTCCAGACGGATGCAGTAATCACCGGAATCCACACCTGCCGTATTGGGATAGATCTGCAGAATCTTAATGACTGCAGGGGTCTCGGAGGCCAGCTTGGTATAGCCCTTATATTCCGCACGGACATTGGCATTTTTCGCCTGATACACCACCAGCTTCCAGGTAATACATCCCTGGTAGCCGCTGGGCAGCGTATTCTCCAGATTGTAGACCGTCTCCCCGTCCGCCCGCAGGGCATTGGCATTGCAGCCCACACCGGTTAAGGACAGCTTCTCGTTGATCTCGGAGAACTTACCGTCCGCATTGGTATCCACATAGAGCTCGGCACAGTAATCATCCGAGTAGGACGCTGCGGAGCTATTCTTCAGCCGGAACTGGAAGCCGATCTTATACTGGCCGGCGGCATCCGGCTGGATCACCGTCACATTGGGGTTGTAATAGTCCACCGTAGTAATGAGATTCGGGTAATCCACAGCCGAAAGCGTCAGCTTCGGTCGGTTCGCATAGAACCGGAAGCGATTGTCCGCGGGATCCGAGGTCGTAGACGGCAGATCTCCCGCGACAAAGCACTGTTCCATGGTAAGTGCATTTACGATAAAGGTATACAGGTAGGAGGAATTGTCCACTCTGGAGGGATTCACGCTCCAGACCGCATTCTGACCGGTGCCGGTCTTGCGGAGCAGATCCTGGGACAGTACCACGGGGTAGGATGCACCCAGGTATCCGATTAATGCATTATAGCGGTCCATGGTCAGGTCATTTCCATTGTGACGGACTACCACATCTCCGTTCGCATTCTGGGAAGTGGAGGTTTCGTCATTCAGTAGACCGGACAGACGCATATTGGCCAGGCGCAGGTCTCCCACATGGCTGTAGATCAGTCCGTTCATGGAAGAATCGTTGTAGACCGTGGTATTTACGGGATTCCAGTAGGTACCGGTGTTCTGTGTATTTAAACCCGTCAGATTCGCACCGATGTAGATCATGTCATAGGTGGCATTCAGATCGTCCAGCTTGCCGATAAATTCATTCATCTGCATAGTGGAAATCTCAATGGCACTCTGATCCACCCCTGACCAGATGGAAACCATCTGCGCGGTCAGCTCGGAAGCATTGTAGGCAGGCTGGATCTCCAGCACATGGAAATAGGACTTCACGAAGCCCGCCCTGCGGTTGGCATAAGCAAGCAGATAGCTGAATACGGTGGCATCATAGATATGCTCTTCATCCAAAAGCGGACCGGAATAGGTCTCATCGGACTGACGGTATTCATTCTCGGTCTGGATCTCCAGGAGCACATCCGCAAATCCGCCGTCCAGTAGCCCACCGGAAATATATTCCAAATCCGTCAGGAGGCCATTTTTCAAAAACGGCCTGGTGGATGCATCGTAAAACCAGACGGAATTCACCAGGAAGCTTAAGTCATGGTCCGTGTCCACATTCAGGTTGTCGGGATGATCTCTGAGCAGTGCAGGGATCGTCAAATCACCGAAACCGGTCATACCGGTCTCGTCCGCATTAACAAAAAGGGACCGATAATTCGAGGGCATGATGGCAAAATGCATAAACCTGTGGAGATTCAGATCTTCCGCGCTCTTGGCATAGTAAGCAGAGCCGTTCCATCCCAACATATCCTGAATATCCAGCAGAACCGGCAGATCTGTCTGATAGAGATACAGAGCGATCTCCTCTGCCACTCCTGCCTTCAGGTCGTTGCTCCCGCTGTAGGAAACACCCTTGCTGTCTGCTCCGCCCACGATAGAGATCACCTGGAACTGCCGCAGATAGGCCTTGCCGATGGCCAGAGACTCCTCCGTCATGGCTGCAAAGTTCTCGGTATAAAACATGGAGCTTACCATCTCGGGGGTGGCCACATCCACGGTAATACTAAGGGTACCGCTGTCCACCGCCTCATCATAGTCCGGATCTCCCTCTTCCACCAGACCCATGATCTGTGAGCGGAATACATCCTTGCTGAAAATGCCGCCGGTATAGTAAACCACCAGCTGATCCATGCGGTAGGTATCGCCGGCAGCAAAGCACTCTTCGGTAGGGATCAGATTATAATTTCCACCGTTCCCCACATAGGTTGCGTTCTGCTGGAGTGCTTCGTAGATATAATCCCCCACAACCGCCCGGTTGTCGGGATTGTTATTGACGATGGTAAATACCACGGTGCCGTAATCCAGAGGCTCATCGGGATCAACCAATTTCCCATCCCCCTTAATGACACGAAAGGAAGCACTCGTCGGATCACCCTCCTCATCATACATATCTGCGGAATCGTAGCCCAGCGAATCGTCCACATCATTGCCGGAAACGGACAGATTATAAATATCTCCCCAAACTTCCTCCACTGTTCCGATATAATCGTAGTACTCTCCCCCTACCTGCTGATAGATGGGATAGCTCTTCGTGGCATCGTCCTCGGCCATGGCTTTAAACTCATTGTAGGAATAGGCCGTAAAGGAAGTGGGCTTGTAATAAACATGCTCGATGCCGTTGTTGATCTCGGACAGAAGTACATCTCTGCTGGAAAGCCTGGTAAAGATCACGGACCAGGATGCTGCATCGTCTTGTTCCCCCACATATTCAAAATAGCCTCTCTGGGGCTCGGAGCCATAGACCAGCATCTGTGCACCCGGGGTTCCCTCCGGCACCTCCTGATAGGGCTCATACGAAAAAGGTGCTTCGCCACTGCCAGAAAGAGAAGCAAGTACAGCCTCCGCCTCTGTCTGAAGCGTATTCATAAAGTTCTGACGATCCTCTTTTAAAGGAAGCGTTTGAAGCTTCTCCTGCCAAGAGAGGAAGGAATAGGTTTCCGGATCGTACAGGCAAGGGAAGGGTTCCTGTCCTTCGATGTAATAACCTATCCTACCCATCTCCAGAGAGGGCACGATCTCCAGGATGCGGAAATCCGCACCGCTCGTCATATAGCGGTCCCGGATCTCCTGTACGGCAGAGAAGTTGTCCCTGGCGGCATTTACCGTCAGCGTATTCCTGCGATCCAGTGCCATAGCCCCCGGAATCGCCAGCAAGCCTGCCAGCCCTATGCATAAAGCTCTCTTAATACCTTTTCTCATTGCGTCTTTCCTTTACAGCTTACTTCTTGATAAAGTCGCCGTCCCATTTGCCGGTTCCGTTGTCATAGAACCGATAATAGATATTGCCGTAGAACTTCCAGAGGTCATTGACGGAATCTGTCCAATCATACCCGTCGGTGGGAGTCTGCGCCGTGATGTTGTACACATAAGAACCGCTGTTGTAAGAAGACCTGATATGGTAACGATTCTCGTTCAAATAATATACATCATGCCTCCGACTGTAATCCACATAATACATGGAATAATAGTTTCCGGAAGGATTTAACCCCAGAGAGGAAAATTCTTCCGGAGTCGGGCAGTACAAAGAGCATGGCGCATCAAAATAATCGGTATATGCCCATCTCCCACTGCCAACACTGTAACTCAGATCCACATTGTTGGACTTGAAAGTGATATTCAGAGAACCGCTGCAACCATCCATTCTGGAATATACATCAGAGGCCCAAGGATGTCCGGCATAAGGATTCCCTTCATAAACCATCTTCAGCGTTCTGCCCTGATTGTAGTAAACCAGCCAATTGGGAATCACCACATAGATGCAGTGTTGATCCGCAAAATCAAACACAGAAATCTGGTCTGTAAGACGGTTAGTCTTTAATGCATACCCGTCATCAGAAGTACTCACATGATCCCAGGACCATCCGTCATTGTAGTAATACTCCGACCATCCGCCGGAAGCATTCTGCATATAGCACCCGAAGCGGTCACTTACATCCACAGCACTGGAACGGTACTTTTTGTTTAGGTACATCTTTGATATCGAAGTCGCTCTGCTTCCGTAATTGTCCCAATTCTGATAATCGCTGATCCCGTTGTCTATGAACTGATAGGAAGCGTCTCCCGCATCCCAGCCATCCGCAAAAGCATAGTAAAATTTCTTAACCACATACTGCCCCGGCACACTACTTGCAGAGTCGGAGGAGGTGCCCAGAAAGGTGTAATATCCGTCCGTCTTGTCGGACCACCCCTGACTCACTGCCTCCTTCCACTGCAGCGCTACAGCGGGGATATCCAGGAAGTCGGAGGCCCACATGGGCTCCTCTGAAGGGAAATTGTTCTGATTGTAACTTTCGTTAAACCGGAAGATTGAAACCTTCACTTTGTTAAAGGAATAGAACCTATCAGGTGGCGCCTGACCATAAACCGACATCTTCCCGTATTGATCGTACATGAGTCCGCTGAAACTCATATCCATTCGGCTACTGGAATTATTAGGATCAACGGTATTCAATCGGATATCCAGAAAATAGTCATCAAAGCCAGTTACAGCATTCGAACCGGGAGCCAACGCAGTGCAAAGTTCATTACGACTACAATTGCCGAAGCATGCCTGATTATGGGCCAGGCTTCTGGCCGTATGAATCTCCTCCCCTGTGTCAGGATCAACATAATAAAAATCAAAATAGATAGAAAACATCGGAACTTTGGGCACGCCGGTACTCATGACACAGTCCGCCTCGTCAAAGACAGTCGTGTCAATATGAAGCAATCCGCCTCTAAGCCAATCGCTCTGGGTGATGGGAGGCTCGATCTGCTTCTTCACAATCTTGATGGAAGCATTTCCCAGGATGCCGGGGAAACGAAGAGATTCAAACTCCACCGTCACCAGATACTCCGTGGTATCATCCGGCAGAGTGAAATCATCCTTCACCTTTAACTTGATCTTGCCATCGGAAAGCTCCGTGCCAGCGGCAGGAAGTCCCACCACGGCATCAGCGCCTTCCACGACCCGGCGGAACTTGACGCCGCCAAAGGTCTTCAGGAAGTCAGCCATCTTCGTGGGTGCCACCAACGCATTGTCCGTCTCGGAGAGCTGCTCCAAATCACTGATGTAGGCATTTCCGGCAAAGTTGGCCACACGGATCACGATGTCGTCCTGTCCGATCTTCACGGAAGGCACCGCTTCGATGGAAGCAACACCGTCCACAAAGGTCTTCAGCCCGATGGAGGTCAGCTTGCGCACACCCACGCGGGTATAGGACTGCAGATCCGGATTGGAGGGATCTGCGGGATTGTAGCTGTAGAGCGTCCCCTGATAGGCATAGGCCTTGAACTCGTCGGGAGCAGTGACTGTATCAGAAGCAACCGTCACCTTCACCTTGCCGTCCTCCTGCTTCACTATAGAGTTGCCGGATTCGGAAGTCGAAGGTTCAAAATCGCACCGCGCCCAGCTCACATTCTGGGAAGGAAGATATCCAGAGTAGCTGGTCACCTTGGCGGAAATGGTCTGCACAGGATCCGTGTCTAAATTGTTCTCGCCGGGCCAGAGACGAATTTCGGCGGGCTGTACCACAATACGGTCTGCGGTGATCTCGATGGGATCATCGTCATAGAGCTCGTCCGGCGTGCGGTTGGGCAATACTTCGTTGCGAAGCTTGACCTTATGTGTGGTGGTATAGCTTCTACCGCGCTTTTCAAGAGTGAATAATAACGTGACCGTATTGTTCTTGGCCACATCGGACAAATCCACGCCAAAGCCGGTGACATACTCTGCCAGCACCTCGGGGCCGAAGGTTTGTGTGATGGACTTCGTAGCTGCATCGTACACATTCTCGGTGTAATACACCGTCCCCTTCTCGTCGGAATCCTCGACATTGTTCCATTCGATGACATAGAAGGATTTGTTATTGTAGACATAGAGCTGTTTCGTATTGACCTTGTCGCTATCCGTGATCTCGGAATCATCTATGATCAGGCCTTTGAAAGAATCCGCGTCTCCCTCGGGGGGATAAAGAATATTTTCATTGTAGGCATAGGAAATACCCCGCTCTGTATCGATGATCAGATCCTGCAGCTGGTTGGCCAGAAGCTGGGCCTCATACTGCAGATCCGCCTCGGTAGACGAGGTGTTGTAATTGCGTTGAGCAACCACGACGAAGGAAGTGATGGCTATACCCACAATGGACAGGATGGCGATGCCGATCACTAGCTCCACGAGAGAAAAACCCTTATTCCATATTCTCCGAAGATCTCTCATATCTTCCTCCTGCAAAACAAATCAAAGTACAAAAGAAACAGATCCTTTATGAACAAATCAAGGTCATATAGACTACGGCATAGAGCCGATTACCTTACCTGTCAGTTTGTTCATGCTGGCCACATAGGTCACGCTGCCCTTTAAGGCATGAATCTCCTTGACAGGACTCCCTGAAATCTCAGATGCGTCATTTATATCATAGGGATCGGAATTGTCCTTGATCATTAGCTCCGTGGTCTTAAAAGCGCCGGAAGAACGATCATAACGCACAATGAGGTGGCTGGTTTTACCCGTCTCCTGTATCGGCAGTTCTGTGACAGTTCCACCCTCTGTGACGGCGTAGGCCAGCTTGATACCGGGATTACCAATTTTCGTCGGATCCTCGCTCACAACCTGATAGGAATAGGTACCGGAGCCATCATCCAGATATTTCCGGGTGCAAATCTGCCCGTAGACCCCTTCCTCCGTATAATACAGCACAAGCCAAGCGTCGTTGTAGCTGATGGCATTGGTCCTGGTCTTCTCCAGCATGGATACCACCTCGGTCCCGCAGCCTATCACCTGCCGCCTGGGCAACAGTGCCAGAAGCCCAACAGTGGTGGCACTCAAAATAGTAATGATCGCAATGACCACGACCAACTCCACCAGGGACACGCCCCTGTGATCCGATTTCAAACTCTTCATCTCACACTCTCCGGCTATCATTGTTTGGTCCAATTAACATAGGTAATGACTCGGTCCAGACTGACGTATGCGTTCTCATCCTCCTGAACTCCCTTGGTTGAATACCGCTCACCATTCAGAAAGTAGGTGGCGATCACTGTTTTCATATTGCTGCTTTCCGGCGTCAGCTGCTGCAGAAGATGAGTAACAGTAGAAACGTCGGAGCTGATGACGGATCCTGTGGAGCTGTCCGTCATGATCACACCGTTGGAAATGATCAGACCGCTAAAGCTTCCCTTCACATTCACATCACCGCTCGCGATCACCAGCTTCACATCCGGATTGGAGGAATGGGTTCCAACCTCGAAGGCAGAGCCACCCGCGTTGTTGACCACCTTGGCCTCATAGGTTTTGGAACCGTCTTCCAAAGCGTAGGTATAGGTCATGGTGCCGGTCAGGGCATTCACGGCATCCGCATTGATGATATTGCTGTACACATCCGGATTATTCTTCTCCGCCTTGGTCAGACCCACATAATTGATGGTCAGCTTGGTACACAGACCACTGTAATAGTTGGAATAATTGACCAGTTTGTCTTCCAGGCCGGCCATATCCTCCGTAGAATTGTTATTAATAATGGCCATGGTATCGGAGGAAATTGCATAATATAGCAGACTTCCCGCACCCTGCAGATCATCTCCTCCGGTATAGAGAAGCTTCTCCCCGGAAATGGATGTATCAAGTGTGTTCTGGTTCAACAGGATCGCATTGTTGTAGCGCTTCAGATAAGAGGAAAAACGATCCTTGGCCGCCGCGATATAATCCTTGTAATAAGTAGCCGCATCCGCAGCGGTGGCAAATTTCAGATAAATATAGATCACAGGCTCACCGCGGAAATACTTCACCACCTTGGTATAGCTACTGTTGGTTGGCTGGACATTATTGTATGCCAGATTATACATATAGAGCGGATTACCGATGTTGGGAGAACTGATGGGCATATTCACATCAAAGAGGATATAATCGTCCCCATAGGTGCTCTTTCCGTTCACCCACTCATCGTACTCCTCCTGAGACATGGGATTCCGGCCGATGACTGTGGATCCCGAAACAGTCCCCAGCACCTCGGGAGGCGCCAGAAATGCGATCTGATCCGTCTTTGCTGCCAGGGAAGTTCCCAGAAGCACCGGAGAAGTGGTCTCAACATAGCCGTTCTCATCCGCCTCAGAATTGGTCGGATCGTAATTTTTCTCGTTTAAGTAAGCACTACCACCCAGGATCAAAGTGTCCAGGCCCGAGAGATCCAAAGTGGAATTCGCACCGTTGACCAGAATAGCACTCTGTGCGTCCACCAGAGCCCCCATGCCAAAGCCGTAATAATTCCCCTCCAGATTCACGGAAACATTCTTGCCGGACAGAGAAAGGTCATCCGCGATGTAGAAATCGGAGTCCCCCTTCAGAAGTGCGGACGAACCGGACCCTTCTCCGCCGATGCCGGAGCCTTCCACGCGAAAGCCCTTCGCATAGACGGACTCATTGTCGATGGTCAGTGAATTGGTCCTGGGAACCTTAATATCTCCTGCGGAAACCAGATAAGTGGAATCCTTCACGGATACAGAAGCGCCGCCTTTCAGCTCGATGCCGTTATCTCCGGCATAGGCATTGCTGTTCAGCTCCAAATCAGGAGAAGCGTTAAACACAATGGAATCATTCCCGATGAGAGAATAGTCAAAAACATAGGGCAGCACCGTGGACTCCTTCAGAGAGATATCCGGAAAACCCAGCTGGATGTCCGTCACAATCTCGGAGTAAAAGCC
>JAEEGL014382222.1_pt1 | contig 13456 bp, 10 predicted proteins | sample 9134231 | NCBI WGS metagenome assembly JAEEGL01 (sample SAMN16246548, study PRJNA631951) | gut metagenome | biome: gut microbiome; feature: rumen; material: fiber-attached | host: Bos | place: Iran: Karaj | collected 2018-10 | reverse complement strand
GGCGTGAGGATGCCGCACATCATTTTGATGGTCGTGGACTTTCCCGCGCCGTTGGCGCCGATGTAGCCCACGATCTCCCCGTCGGGAACGGCAAAGCTGATCCCGTCCACCGCCCGGACCTCGTCATATTTTCTCGAAAACAGCGTTTTCACCATCCCGGACAGGCCGTTTCCGCGGATCGGCTTTCGAAACACCTTTGTCAATTCATTTACTTCGATCATAACATCATTCCTCTTCCCCGGCGATCGGATGAAAGCGCCCGGACGGCTCCGAAAAAGTGAGTAGATTCCATTTGATTATACCAGACAACTTCGGCATCGTCAAATGAAACATTGAATCCCGCCGCAGAACCGTTTTCACGGCGGGATGAACGTGCCTCCGGCGCCGTATTTCCATCCTTGGGCAGGCGCAGGCTCCTACCCCTTGCAATCGCCGGGAGTTCATAGTATGATATGAGAAAAGTATCCCTGCGAAGGAGGGCTGCCGCGATGAAAAAGCTCCTGTCCGTGTTCCTCTGCCTGCTTTTCCTGGTCTCTCTGACCGGGTGCATTTCCTACCACCACAAGGCGCTGATGCTCTACGGCGAGTCGCCGGTGGCGTCGGTGGAGCTGTACGATCTGCCGGTGCTGTACGGCGGTCTGAAAGACTTCTTCGAAAGCGGCAAGGAGGGCAGCGTCCCCGTGAAGCAGCTCCCGGCGGACCGGATGGACGGCTTCCTCTCCGAGGTGACGACGTGGAAATACACCGACACCGTCATCCTGCTGCCCGTGGCCCAGGACAGCCCGCGGGAGTTCGGCGGATATGCCGTCAAGGTGACCTATGAAAACGGGAATTGGGAGATATTCGACAGCGATTTCTGCGTCTATTTTGACGGAAAGGAAGAACACCGCAAGCTCGGGTCCGTCGATTGGGATCTCTGGGACGATTTGCTTTGGGACTTTTTTGAGGTCCGCCGCGAATCCGGCGGAAAGAATGTCAGAACCGGATGAACCGGGAACCGGTCCGCGGCAGATCAACCCCGCCGCCCCGCAGCAGCCCCCCGCCCCGGCCGCGCCGGAGGGCAGCCCGGCGCCCCTGCTTCGGCTGCGCGTCCGGGCGGGGAAAACAGACGCGGGACCTTGCCCTTGCGGCAGGGTCCTGCGTTCGTTCTTTTGCGGAGAACCTCATTTTTTCATTGACAGGGTACGGAACTATCCTGTATTATAAAAGCAGAAAAACACGGCTGTTCGCAGGGCGGCCTGAAACGGAGGACGCGGAAATGATCAATGAGAAAAGTTTACGAAAATTTGACACGAAGGTCCAGCATCTGAAGTATCTCGTGCTGCGGGAGGTGGCCGCCTCCGCCTGGCGCAACACGCTCTCCGACGATCTCCTGGATCTGCCGAAGAAGATCGCCCCCGGCCCAAAGCCCACCATGCGCTGCTGTATCTACAAGGAGCGGGCCATCCTGGTCGAGCGCATCAAGGCAGCCATGGGCTATGAGGACGAGCAGGTGATCCGGGTCCTGGACATCGCCTGCGACGAGTGCCCGGTCTCCGGCTACGAGGTCACCAACGCCTGCCGCGGCTGTCTGATGAACCGCTGCGAGGACGTCTGCCGCAAGGGGGCCATCCGCTTCGACGACCAGCACGTGGCCCATATCGACAAGGAAAAATGCGTTGAATGCGGCCTGTGCGCCAAGGCCTGCCCCTACACCGCCATCGTCCACCGCCGCCGCCCCTGCGAGAACGCCTGCAAGGTCAAGGCCGTCTCCGTCTCCACCGACGAGAGCAAGGCCGCCAACATCGATCCGGAGAAATGCACCTCCTGCGGCGCCTGCGTCTACGCCTGCCCCTTCGGCGCCATCACCGACGTCAGCCAGATCATCAAGGTCGTCCGCATGCTGCGCCACAGCTGGGACACCGGCAGAAAGGTCTACGCCGTGCTGGCCCCGGCGGTCAGCTCCCAGTTCTCCTACGCCAAGCTGGGCCAGGTGGTGACGGGCATCAAGGAGCTGGGCTTCTGCGGGGTCTCCGAGGCCGCCCTCGGCGCCGACATGGTGGCGAAGGTCGAATCGAAGGAGCTGGCGGAGAAGGGCTTCCTCCTCTCCTCCTGCTGCCCGGCCTTCGTCAGCTTCGTGGAGCAGTGCTATCCCCAGTTCCGGGAGAACATCTCCCACTCCCTGTCCCCCATGGCCACCATCGCCAAGTTCCTCAAGGAGCGGAATCCCGACTGCCGGGTCGTCTTCATCGGCCCCTGCACCGCAAAGAAGAAGGAGATCCAGAAGCCAGAGGTCCGGCCCTACGTGGACGCCGTCCTGACCTTCGAGGAGCTGCAGGCCCTCTTTGACAGCCGGGAGATCGACATCACCACCCGGCCCGAATCCGAGCTGGAGGGCGCCTCCTACTTCGGCCGGATCTTCGCCCGCTGCGGCGGTCTGGCCGAGGCCGTGGCCGAGGGCATCAAGGAGCACGGGCTGACCGACTTCGAGCTGAAAGCCGTCTCCTGCGACGGCATCGAGGAGTGCAAGATCGCTCTGCTCAAGAAGGCCAAGGGCCTCATCGACGCGAACTTCATCGAGGGTATGGCCTGCGTCGGCGGCTGCGTCGGCGGCGCCGGCTGTCTGACCCACAGCGACCGCAGCCGCCTGGCCGTGGACAAATACGGCAAGGCCGCCCGGGAGCAGACCATCCTGTCTGCCGTGGACGACGCGGAAAAGAACACCTGACAGCCGTTCCTTCTGCGAGCCGTTCCTTTTGCGAAAAACGAACAAAGCCGCCCCGCTTCCGCGGGGCGGCTTTTTGTGCCCTTCCGGGGTTTCCCGGATCGGTATCAGCCTACGACAAAGGGGAAGAACTCGATGGGGGGATCCTCCACGATGACCAGCTCGGTCAGCACAACGGATTCCAGGACCCGTTCGGCGTCCTCGATGCGGGTATCGGCAGCGTCCTTGCCGACGAAGGCCTCCAACTGAACGCGGCGAGCGGCAGAATAGACCTGAATATAGACGCCGCGCTCCGTCCGGACCCATCGGGCGGGCATGCCGCCGAGGGTGCCGGTCTTGTACACGGTGCCGGCTTCGATCGGTCCGTGGCTGACGAAGCGGTCGACGTTGTCGTCCACGCTGACGATCAGGGCGGAGTCGCCGATCGAGGCGGCCTTCGGATCGACGAGCCTGGCGCTCTGGAGTAAGGTGCTCAGATCCGCATGGGGCTCCTCCAGGACCGCGTTGATGAGCTCGCGGTCCCCGTCCAGCGTATCGGTCGAATCGACGCTCATGTCCTCGGGGATCCAGCCCAGGGTCATGCCGTAGCGGACCTTGTTCTCCGCCGCAGGAATGGGGATCCCCGTGTCCACGTAGGTCAGATCCGCAACGGCCTGCTCCGCATCCGCGAAGCCGGAGGTGGAGGCGGCCACGGCGATGCAGCCCAGCTCCTCATTGAACTGGAACAGCACGTACTGGGGCACGCCGGCGTAGGAGTTCTCGATCTTGATCCAGACGGTCTCCATGTCGTTGATATTATCCTGCTTCACGGTCTGGGCGGAGAAGCGGGTGAAATAGCGCTGGAAGCGGTCCCGGTCCGCGTCCAGGATCTGTACGGTCAGCAGAGGGCTCGCGGGATCGCTGGGATCGGGGTTGCGATAGTACCGCTGATAGGCGCCCGCCGCCTCTCCGGAACGGTAGTACCGGCACTCCAGGCCCCATTTTCCGGTCTCGTAGCTCTGTGGCAGCCGGAAGCCCACCTGGGTGGGTCCCTTCCGGACGTCGAATTCCAGACTGCTCTGGGGGGGCAGCGGCTCCGTTTCGCCGATGCGCTCGGGATCCGCGGGGGGCAGTTTTTCGGCGTTTTCGCCTCCGCCCAGGGTGAACCAGCCGTACTGCCGATTCATCCGCACGGCGCCGAAGACCGCTCCCGTCAGCAGGGCCGCCGCCAGCACCGCGGCCAGCAGCACGGCGCCGGCTCTGAGCTTCGGCCGGGCCGTCCTCTTCGGCACGGCGGACAGGACCTTTTCCACGGCCTCCGGGGAGGGCGCAAGCTTGGAAAAGGCAGTTTGATATGCTTCACGTTTCATCGTTTTTTTCCTCCTTTAATCGGGTCCGAAGGGTCTGTCTTGCCCGGGACAGGCGCTTTTTCACGGCGCTCTCCGTGACGCGGAGAAGCTCCGCGATCTCCCGGACCGACAGCTCCTCGTAGTAGTACAGGTGGATCGCGGTGCGCTGGTCCTTCGGCAGCCGCAGGACCTCGGAAATGAGCCACTGCTCCTCGGGGGCGGCGGGAGCTGCGCAGATCGCCTCGATCTGCTCATAGCTCACGGTGTCCCGCCGGAAGCGAAGCAGGCTCCGGCACTCGTTCACCGTCACCCGCGTCAGCCATTTGTCCGTGTGCTCCGGGCCGTTGAGGCTGTCTCCGTGCTTCCAGAGCTTCAGAAAGACGTTCTGCATCACGTCCTCGGCGTCCGCCCGCTGCCGGGTGAAGGAGAGGGCGATCAGGAAAATCCTCTGACTGTTGCGCCGCACGGCCTCCGTATACGCTTGTTCTGTCAATCGATCACCGCCTGTCGGGTTGTTTCTTCCGCCGCTCCGGCGCCGCGGAAGACTTGAAAGGTCCTTTCACTTGGATAACGCTTTTGCCGACGGAAAGGTGACGGCGGGAGGAAAAAAAGAGCGGCGCCGCAAGGCGCCGCTCTGCATGCCGCCCTCAATCCAGGGCGCGGATGAACTCGGGAAGGACGGTCTCGAACTTGACGCCGTACCAGTGGTCGGGGTCGGGGCGGGTGACCTCGATGCAGCGCAGGGTGTAGTCCGCGGCGATGCGGGCGGCGTCGAAGGAGGACTTGCCCCGCAGGAAGGCGCCGACAAAGGCGGAGGCGTAGACGTCGCCGGTGCCGTGGCAGCCCTTGGCGTAGCGCTTGTGGGCGTAGTAGCTGCATGCGCCGTTCTCCATGACCACCACGCCGGTGGTGTCCTCGTCGTAGCTGACGCCGGTGAGGATCACGGTTTTGGCGCCGGCTGCCCGGAGGGCGTCGAGAAGGCCGCGGATATAGGTCTCGTCATAGGTCTCTCTGTAGGGCCAATCCGTCAGCAGGCAGGCCTCGGTGATGTTGGGCAGGATGATGTCGGCCTCGAAGGCCAGGGTCTTCATCTGCTGCACGTAGGCCATGTCGAAGGCGGGGTAGAGCTTGCCGTTGTCCGCCATGGCGGGATCCACGATCTTCACGAAGCCGGGCTTGCCGCAGGTGCGGAAGATGTCCTTCACGTCGTCGATCTGCTCCGTGCTGCCGAGATAACCGGTGTAGATCGCGTCAAAGCGGATGCCCTCCTTCTGCCAGTGGGCGGTGATGCCGGGGATGTCCTCGGTGAGATCTCGGACGGTGAAGCCGGTGAAGCCCGCCGTGTGGGTGGAAAGCACCGCCGAGGGGAGGATGCAGGTCTCGAGACCGGCGGCAGAGAGGATGGGCAGGGCCACCGTCAGAGAGCACTGGCCCACGCAGGAGATGTCCTGCACCGTCAAAACGCGCTTGTAATCCATAGAAAAGAGCTCCTTTTGTCCTTGGGGTTGACATTTGCCCCTGTGATCGCTATGATTATATCACAAACTGGCCCCGTGTATATGCTCAGTTTTCATTATTTTTATGGGGTCAGATTGGTTTTTAGTTATTAGTTATTAGTTTTTAGTTTTTGGAGGCGACGATGTTTTCCTTTGCCCTCTCCCTCGATCCCCGGGGCCGCGAGCCCATGTACGAGCAGCTCTACCGCGCCCTGGCGGAGGCCATCCGCGGCGGCGCGGTGCGCTGCGGCGAACGTCTGCCCTCGAAGCGGGAGCTCTGCGCCCGGCTGGGGGTCAGCCGGTCCACGGTGGAGACCGCCTACGAGCTGCTGCGCTCCGAGGGCTACGTGGACGCCCGGCCCCGCAGCGGCTTCTACGCCGCAGAGTATCTCGCCCCGGCCCCCGGCGGGGAGCGGCAGGCGGCGGAGGATCCCGCCCACACCGAGCTCCCCGTCCGGGACTCCCCCCTCTCCACCTCGGCGGTGGACGTGTCCGTCTTCCCCTACGCCTCCTGGGCGAAGCTCTGCAAGGAGGTCGTCTACAACTCCCCGGAACTGCTGCAGCGGGGAGATCCCCGGGGCGAGGCCGGGCTGCGGGAGGCCCTGGCGCGGCTGCTGTCGGAGTACCGCGGGGTGCGCTGCGGGGCCGAGCAGGTGGTGGTGGGCTCCGGCATGGAGACCCTGACAGGCCAGCTGATGACCCTCTTCGGCCGGGAGGCCGTCTATGCCATGGAGGACCCGGGCTATCCCGCTCTGGAGCGGAGCCTCCGCTCCCGGGGCCGGGAGCTCCGGTACGTGCCCATGGACGACAGTGGGATGGACGCCGACGCCCTGGCCGGCAGCGGGGCGAAGGTCGCCTATCTGACTCCCTCCCACCAGTTCCCCCTGGGGATCACGATGCCGGCCTCCCGGCGCTCGCGGCTGCTGCGCTGGGCGGCGGAGGAGGACGGCTGGATCATCGAGGACGACTACGACTCGGAGTTCCGCTACGGCGGGCGGCCCATCTCCTCCATGCAGGGCATGGACAGCCGCGGCCGGGTCGTCTACGTCGGCACCTTCTCCCGGAGCCTGGCCCCTGCCATCCGCCTGGCCTACATGGTCCTGCCCCGGGAGCTCCTGCCCCGGTGGCGGGACCTCTATGGGCGGCAGCAGCCCACGGTGTCGCGGTATGAGCAGACCGTCATGGCCCGGTTCCTGGACGGCGGGTACTACGCCCGGTACATTCGCCGGGTCGGGAGCCTCTACGCCCGGCGGCGGGAGGCTCTGCTGGCAGCCCTGGGGGAGATCGAAGGGCTCACGGTCTCCGGCGCCGAGGGCGGCATCCATCTGCTGCTGACCCTGCCGCGGTATCCCGAGGCGGAGCTTCTTTCCCGGGCCGCGGCGGCGGGACTGCCGATGCGGGGGCTGTCGGAATTCTGCCGCGAGGCCGTCCCGCGGCCCTCCACCCTGGTGGCGGGCTACGGCGGCCTGCCCACCGAGGAGATCCCCGCCCTCATCGCCCGGCTGAAGGCCGCCTGGGCATAGAGGGCAGTGCAGCAATACGGCGCCCCGCCTCCGGAGTCTTTTCCGGAGGCGGGGCGCCGCCCGTTTCGTCTTTCCCGGAACGGGGAAGACCGGCGAAGGATCGCGTCATCCCTCCTGGATCAGGGTGACGGTATAGCCGGCGTCGCGCAGGGCCTGGACCAGGCCCTTGTCGCCCAGAAGGTGGGCCAGACCCACGGCAAAGAAGACGGTCTTTCCGCTGGAAAGGTATTCCTCCGCGGTCTGCAGCATCCTCTCGTTGCGGTCGGTCTCCATGGCGCTGTGGTACTCCTCGTACAGAGCGCGCATTTCTTCGTCCATTTCCGAAAGATCCTCCTCGTCGGCGCCGGCAAGGCGTTCGATCAGAACCGCCTCATCGCCCTCGCACCAGAGGTCGTAGAGCTCGTATACGCCGTCGAGATAGGCGGCACGCGAGGTTCTCATGGTCTCCTCCAGGAGGACCTGCTGGAGCTTGTCGGAATAATTCGACAGCATCTCCAGCTGGGAAATGCCGGATTCCACCGAGAGGATCTCCTTCCCCTGTTCCCTTGCCCTGGCCATGAGACGGTGGTCCACGCCCTTGGAGGAGGTGAGTCTCCGGCCCTGGGAGAGATAGAAGTTCTCGATGGCGTTGCCCCAGACGTAGGGTCTCAGCCGTTCGGCGGTATCGCTGTACTGCCCCGTGATCTTCATCATGCGGACAGCGCTCGTGTAGACCTCTTCGTCGTCGATGTGATCGCTGATGGAGGTGCCGTCGAGATAGTAATACGCTCCGGCCACCCGCTGCATCAGCTCCGGATCCTCCTGGATCTGCTCCTCGAACTCCGCGTCGTCGAACTCCACTGCCAGGGCGTCGGCGCTGTCAAAGGCGTCGTAGATCGCCTGGGGCAGGAAGCCGGTCCGGTCGTCGCCGACGTGGATGGTTCCGAAGAGATAAAGGGTCTCGCCGTTCTCTCCCTTGACCTCATAGAAGACCGGGTTTGCCTTTTCCTCCGGCTCCTGATCCGGCAGGGGCTCGTCCATGATCTCCTCGTAGGTGTCCAGATCGTCGAGGCTGATGCCGACGTTGATCTGCATCGCGATGCGGTACGGCGTGCCCTCGATGACGTGAGAGGCGGTATAGGTCGCTCCGGCGGCGGTGGGGATCCAGGTGTACTTCTCGACCGCGACGAAGCCCTCCATGGTGTCGGGATGATAGGCGCTGGCCAGGTCCATGAGCTTGTCCTCGTCACTGAAGAACTCCTGGCAGGCCTCCTTGTCCATGAACCTGGAATAATCGTCGTCACATTCGTATTCCACCAGATAATACTCTCCGGTGTCATATACCGTCGCGTCCGTGAGGTTCGCCGGACTCGGGATGCAGAGGATCGCCGTGTACTGCGCCGAGTTTCGGACGCTGTTGGCGATCTGCGTCCTCTGCGCGTCCGTGATCGGCACGGGTCCCTGCTTGTCGTCGTCCTCCTGCGAGGAATAACCGTCCGCGTCTATCCGCTCCATAAAGGACGCGCTTTCGCTGATTTTCCCCTGCAGGTCCATATAGGTATAGTCCCAGTTTTCCAGATAGAGCATGTCCTTTCCCGTGCCGTAAACGTACATCCGGTCGCGCTCCTGCAGGATCTCCCCGGCGGCCTGGCTGAAAACCGTTTCCTCCTTCGTCAGCTCCACGGTCTTGGCGCGGAGGATCACCTGCTGGGCCCGGATGAGGGTCAGAAGGGCCTCCGTGCTGCGGAGCTTGGTATATTCGCCCTTTCCCGGAGGGAGCAGGGCTTTGAGGTCCTCATCGACGCCGACGGACAGCTCGGAGGAATAGAAGAGGTGTATCGGCGTCCCGGCGTAGGTGAAGGTGATATCGTAGCTCTGCTTGGTGAGCACGCCGTCTTCCACCACCGCCCAGCCGGAGGCCTCCTCCAGACGGCCTCCCTCCGGCATGGCCCATTCCTCCGCAGCCGCGGCCTCGGAGAAGATCAGCTTCTCCCCCTCCCGGGTGACGGAGCCGTAGTTTGCGGGGTCCAGCATGGCGATCGGCGCCTGCTGGGAAAGAAAGTTCTCCTCGCTCTCGGGCGCGTAGTATTTGTAGTCCTCCACCTCGGTATAGAGCTCTCCCTTGTAATAGATCTGCCGGAAGGTCGCGGGCTGGCCGCTGTAATGGATCCTGCGCTCCACGGAGATCACGGGATCCTCGCTGCCGAAGCCCTGATACCGGACCGTTTCGGTCTGTTTTTCGACCATGGCCTCGCCGCCCAGCTTGCAGTCGGTGTGTATGGTCGTGGTCACCGTGATCTCGCTTTCCGCCTGCAGGCTGTTCAGCGCGGAGAGATAGGAGGCGGCGAGGTCCTCCTGCGACGCAGAGGTCTCGGAGGGTCCCGTATTCGTCGCCTGGGCATTCGGCTTTTTCCGGCAGCCGCCCATCATCCCGATGAGCAGGCAGACCGTCAGCAGCAGGGCGAGCAGTTTCTTGTTTTTCATGGCGCTTCTCCTTCTTTGAGCGGACGACGCGGACCGAAGGGCGCTGTCGTCGGCAGTTGTCCTATAATAATAGATGCGTCATCGTTCGATTTGGTTTACACGCATCTGCTAAAATTTCGATCCGTCCGTGTTCCGAAACCGAAAAGCCGCCGCGTCGGGCAGCAGACGGGATCGGGCCTTCTCAATTGGATGATACCATGTCCGCAGAGGTTTTTCAATAAATAATAACGAATGCAGCCCGACGGCCGGGGGCCGGCGAGCCGTTCCGGCGCCGGCCGATCCGGACCGTGTCGGATATTTTTGCGCAGGAGAAAAGAAATACTTGTATTTTTCCGGAGATTGTGGTATAAATATTCTAAATTTTCGATTTCGGCCGCGGCAGCCGCCGCGCCGTCATTCGACCAAACGCAGGAGGTAAGCCATGGATATCCGTTCCTTTGACCGATTCAGCGAACGTCTGCAGCGCAATATGCCGATCCGCGTCTACGGCTATTCGGGCAGACCGATCCTGTTCATTCCCTGCCAGGACGGGCACGCGGAGGACTTTGAGAACTTCCGCATGACCGACGTGCTGGCGCCGTGGATCGACAGCGGCCGGTGCACGGTGTTCTCCATCGACACCGTGGACGCCGAGACCTGGAGCGACCGGCGCGGCGACCCCTACTGGCGCATCCGGCTGCACGAGCGCTGGGTGGAGTTCATCACGCAGGAGCTGGTTCCCTTCATCTGGGAGCAGGTCCTGCCCGGCGGCCGGCCCGAGGGCTGCGGCATCATGACCTTCGGCTGCTCCATGGGCGCGACCCACGCCCTGAATCTCTATCTGCGCTTCCCGGATCTGTTTGACCGCTGCCTTGCCCTGAGCGGCATCTATCACGCGTCCTTTTTCATCGGCGACTATATGGACGAGGTCGTCTACCGCAACTCCCCCGCGGACTATATGGCCAATTTCCCCGCGGATCACCCCTTCGTCGAGCTCTACAACCGGCACAAGGCCGTCGTCTGCACGGGGCAGGGCGCCTGGGAGGAGCCCTGGAGCACCCGGCGCATGGACGAGCTCTTCCGGGAGCGGGGGATCCGGGCGTGGGTGGACTACTGGGGATACGACGTCAACCACGACTGGCCCTGGTGGTACAAGCAGACCGCCTATTTCCTCCCCTATCTGCTGGACTGACCGCAGGCCGGCAAGGTCCGGGCCTCCGCCCCGGAACAGAAAGGAGTCCTTCGCATGAACTTTATCTATATCTCTCCAAACTTCCCGGAAAACCACTGGAACTTCTGCCGCTGTCTGCGGGATAACGGCGTCACGGTCCTGGGCATCGGCGACTGTCCCTACGATCAGCTGACCCCGGAGCTGCGCTGCTGTCTGACGGAATATTACCGGGCCGATCTGGAAAACTATGACGCCGTCTACCGCGCCGTGGCCTTCTTCATCCACAAATACGGAAGGATCGACTATCTCGAATCCAACAACGAATACTGGCTGGAGCACGATGCCGCCCTGCGGGAGGATTTCAACATCGGCACCGGCTTCAAGCCCGCGGACATGGCGCTGGTCAAGCACAAGTCCCGCATGAAGGAGCGCTACGCCCTGGCGGGCATCCCCACGGCCCTGTTCCATCTGGTGGACGACCGGGCGGGCTGCGAGGCCTTCATCGAGCGGGTCGGCTGGCCCGTCATCGTCAAGCCGGACAACGGCGTCGGCGCCAACAGCACCTACCGTCTCAGTTGCCCCGCGGATCTGGACGCCTTCTTTGAGCAGAAGGACGGTCAGCAGTATATCATGGAGGAGTTCATCGACGGGGCCGTGGTCTCCTACGACGCCATCGTCGACGGCTGCGGCGAGCCCCTCTACGAGGCCGGCAATCTGACGATCGGCAGCATCATGGACACCGTCAACGAGAACCGCAGCTGCCGTCTGCTGATCCGCGACCGGCTCCCCGACGCCCTGCGGGACATGGGCCGCGCCGCCCTGCGCGCCTTCGGCGTGAAAAAACGCATGGTCCACTTCGAGTTCTTCGAGCTGAGCCGCGACCAGCGGATCGGCCGCGCCGGGGACTTCGCGGGTCTGGAGGTCAATATGCGGCCCTGCGGCGGCATCCTGCCCACCATGATGAACTACGCCCACAGCACCGACGTCTATCAGATCTGGGCGGATATGATCGTCTTTGACCGGTCCGAAAAGGCCGTCGGCGAGCGGCAGTTCTGCGTCCTCGCCGGACGCCGCAGCTCCCGCTCCTACGTCATGAGCGTCGAGGACGTGCGGCGGGAATACGCCGGCAGCATCGTGGAGGACGCCGCGGTGGATCCCGCCCTGGCCACCGATATGGGCGACTATATCTTCCTCGCCCGCTTCCCCACCATGGAGGCGGTCACCGCCTTCTTCGACCGCGTCCTGGCCGAGACCTGATGAGCGGAACACCGACGTTCGCGTCCTAAAAACACAACCGCACGAAAATGCCGTAGTTGAAGGTTTTTCCGCGTCACCGATAAACTGCCCGCCGCCGGACCATTCCGACGGCGGGCAGTTTTGTATGAAAGGCGGAAGCGACCGAACTCTCATAGGAGGAACGCTGCAGACAGATCATGGAGCAGGTATCCATATTTGCCGCATAAGGCGATTTCTTCCGGCGCATACTAACTGTGATATTTTGGAGAAACACAGGAGGAAGACAGACATGAAAGCTACCGGCATCGTGCGGCGGATCGACGATCTGGGCCGCGTCGTCATCCCCAAGGAGATCCGCCGCACCCTGCGTATTCGCGAGGGTGACCCGCTGGAGATCTTTACGGAGAAGGACGGGGAGGTCATCTTCAAGAAGTATTCGCCCATGGGCGAGCTGGCGGAGTTTGCCGGGCGGATCTGCGAGGCTCTGCACAAAAACGCCGGCTTCACCGCCGCCGTCTGCGACCGCGACGGCGTCATCGCCGCCGCAGGGCCGGGGAAAAAGGACCTCGCAGACCGGCACCTGACCCGGGAGCTCATCCGGCGGCTGGAGGAGCGGGAGCACTATTGCTTCGGCGGCCGCGGCGTGCCGGTGCGGGTCACCGACGCCTGTGAGATGCCCCTGGGCGCCGCCGTGCCCATCCTCTCCGAGGGGGATCTGCTGGGCGGACTGCTGCTGATGGCCGAGCCCGAACGCGGGCGCTTCCCCGGACCCCAGGAGCTCAAGCTCATCGAGACCGTCGCCTCCTTCCTGGGCCGCCAGATGGAGAGCTGACGCAGACCGGCGGACAGAGAGGGCAGAGACGGTACTGCGCACAGCCCGGAAATGGCCGGAAGGCAGAGGGCGAACGGGGACTCCTCCGCGCCGCGCCATCTAAGAGAACGGATGGATCCCGCCCCGCTCCTGTCCGGGAGACGGCATATCCCGCTCCTTCCCGCGAAAAAATGTTGCCTTTTTCAAAACTTTTTCTTGACATTTCCGCTTTTCCGCATATAATAGTAAATGCACTTGCGGGAATCGTCAGAGGAGCAGGCGCACGATAGCGGGTTTGTGTAATGGTAGCACACCGGACTCTGACTCCGTTTGTGAGGGTTCGAATCCTTCACCCGCTGCCAAATCTCCAGGGTAATTTTGATACAATTACCCTGGAGATACTTTTTTGCCTAAATAGCTGTTTTGTGCCTTATAGTCCTCCTGTAAGGGTGAATTTGAGGCCTTCTGAGGCCAAAAATGCAGCCCAGTGAGGCCGATTTCAGGGAGTTTTTTCCCTGATTTTTTGCTTTTCCGGGCAAAAAACACGCGGTTTGTCCCTGTAATCGCGTGATTATTGGGGTAATCGCGTGTTTTTGGGGGTAATCGCGTGATTATTGAGGTAACCGCGTGTTTTAGGGGTAATCGCGTGTTTATTGACGTAACAGCTACCGCTGCCGCCGCCGAGCGACCGTTACCACCGCATCTGCGGCCGCTGCCTCCGCAAAATGCCGTGCGGGTTTTCTGG
>JAEEGL014150277.1_pt1 | contig 13456 bp, 8 predicted proteins | sample 9134231 | NCBI WGS metagenome assembly JAEEGL01 (sample SAMN16246548, study PRJNA631951) | gut metagenome | biome: gut microbiome; feature: rumen; material: fiber-attached | host: Bos | place: Iran: Karaj | collected 2018-10 | reverse complement strand
TTCCATCTTAGATCCCGGCCACGCTAAATACAATGCCGAAGACACCGTCGCCGCCACCATCACCATCGGTTACTCCATGGAGCAGACCGGCAGCGCCAAGATCACCGGTACTGTCACCATCGCCGACCCGTTCCTTTCCGTCGTTAACAATGAGTGGGAAGCCGGCAAGAAGTACAACTACACCATCAACTTCCGTCTGAACGAAATCCTCTTCAACCCCTCTGTTACCAACTGGGTTGACGTGAACGTCACAACCATCGACATCTACTAATCACAGAAAAATAAGTAAAACAATAATTACAAAGTACAATTATGAAAAAGTATTTCATCATCGCAGTTGCCGCAGTCGTAGCACTCGCCGCCTGCACCAAGAACAATGTTGAGACTCCTTCCCAGGAAGCCCGTCAGATCAACTTCAGCGCCGTTGCCGGTAAGGCCACGAAAGCCCCTATCACAAACAATTATTTCAATCATGGATTAAGCGCGTTCGGTGTTTATGCCTGCTATCTTGAAAATGGCAAAACTTGGGCCGACGACTATGATGAGAGTAAACTTTACATGGGTACTAATGCTGGCGCTGGCGTGTCGGTTACCTTCTCTGGCACTCCTGACAATATTTGGAAACCCGCATCTAATTATTACTGGCCCCTTCAGGGCGGTCTGACCTTCTTCGCATATTGGCCGTATTCTCTCACCGGAGCGGTGTACAATGAGGGGGAAAATACGTTTGCTTTAGGCTCTTTTACCGTGGATACAACAGTTGCCGATCAGGTAGATGTACTGGTTTCTTCATTCGCTGAGGATCAGACTGCTAATACTACTCAGTACAACGATGGTTCTGTGAATAGCGGATCTGTTAATGGTGTTCCGATTGTATTCAAGCATATGCTTTCCCAGGTTGTCTTTACAGCTGCCGCATCTTCTGAAGTTTATGCAGCAGGCTTGAGCTTCAAGATTAATAACATTACGGTCGGTGCACGCAAAACATCTGCCGGTATGACCGTAGTTCCTGGTGGTGTTCCTTCCTGGACGGATCCTACCACCATGCAGGCGTTTGTAGTTTCGAATACGGCATTCCCCACTTCTGGTTATCTTGCAACCACCCAGTCCGATCAAATCGGAGATGCTCTCCTCATGATTCCTATTGAGGATTTCAAAGGTGCGAACGGTGCTGACGAGGATGGTGCTGTCGGAACGGATGACGAGTATGTTTCCGTGACTTACACCCTTTATCGTCGTAGCGATGATTTAGCGATGGGTCAAAAGACAGTTAAATTCTATCTGAATGACAATACGACGACTGTTTCTTCATGGGCTCCTGGGTATAAGTATACTTATCAGTTAACCATAGATCTTGAGAAGATTTACTTTGCTCCTACTGTTGCTTCTTGGGAGACTGCAAATCAAACAGTTAATATTCCTCAGTAATTAGTAATCAATGCAAACGAATACCATGAAAAAGATTTTTATCCTCGCAGTTGCCGCCATTGCTATGGCCGCCTGCACCAAGAGTGAAATCAGCCGTCCGGAGTCCTCTCCCATCAGCTTCACTCCCAACGCCCTGTCCACCAAGGCCCTGATCCTTCCCGGAGCTGACGCCGATGATGTATTCCCGGTGAACGAGTCCTTCAACGTGTTTGCCTTCTCGGCCCTGAACGGCACGGACTATGACTATACCCACCCCCTGATGAACGATGTGAACATCTCCAACCAGGGCGGTGACTGGAAGGCCACCGAGGGTACCTACCTCTGGCCCGCCACCGGTAAAGTGAGCTTCTTCGCTTACCATCCGGCTTCCATGGAAGCTACCTTCGTTGCCACCGATCCCCAGCACCTCTCCTTCGCCGGTGTCAGCCTGGGTAAGGTCATCGGCAACCAGATTGACCCGCTGTCGGCTTGCGTGCTGGCTCAGGACGCTCCGTCCAAGCCCAAGGTTCCGCTTGTGTTCAAGCACTTCACCAGCCAGATTACCGCTACTGCCTACGACGCCACCGTCACCGAGACCCTCAAGGGCAAGATCCGCATCAAGAACGTGGTGTTCAACAACATGAATACCAGCGGTGACTATTCCGAAGGTACCACCATCGGCAAGGGTGAATGGACCAACGTGAACGACGTGGCCGACTTCATCATCTTCAACGGTGACGAAGTGCTGGCCGAAACCGAGAGCTATCTCTCTGCCGGTTCCTTCTCCAGCAGCGTGGACAACGAGTCTGCCTTCGTGGTGATTCCTTCCGACCTCAAGACCGGTGCCGGTGCCCAGTCCATCGATGTTACCTACAGCATCTCGGCCTACAGCATCAACGGTTTTAACTATCCTGCCACCCCGGACCAGACTGTTAACATCCCGCTCTACGGCAAGGTAAACGCCAACCGTTTCCAGAACGGCAAGCGCTATGTCTTCCATCTGGGTATCTCCCTGGACGGTGCCAACAATGAAATCATGTTCTCGCCCACAGTTTCCGGTTGGGAGACCGTGAACATCGGCGGCATTACCATCGACGCTGTGAACGCAGCCCTTCTGTAATCTGCTGTGAGAATTGATTGTTTATATAATCTCTCTTTCGGACGGGGCCCTTCCGGCCCCGCCCGGAGAGGGGTAATATACCTGCTGGGCGTGCTCTTGCTTGCAAGTTGCACCAAGAACATCATCCATCCTTCCGAACCGGAACCCATGGTGTTCTCGGCAGTGGCATCACATTCCACAAAGAACATTATTACTACTACCAATTATCCGCTGAACGAACCCTTCCTGGTAGAAGCCGTCCACTATCCCGCAGGCAAAACTCCTGCAGAAGGAGAGGTGCTCATGTCTTCCGTAACCGTTTCCTACGACCTCACGGACGGTTTGTGGAAAACAGAAGAAGATTACTTCTGGCCTATGAACGGAATGGCACGTTTCTACGCTGCATCTCCCGTTACTCCCCAGGTGAGTTTCAGCGCCCAGGGAGGCATGGAGGCCGATTGGGAGATAAAAACCGACGAACAGGCCCAGACAGACCTCTGCTTCGCCGAAACTATAGAAGACTGCATGGGACATTCGGCGCAGGTGCCGGTTGTCTTCAGCCATGCCCTCAGCCAGATTTGCTTCAAGGCCAGGACGCAGAAATCGTATTCTTCGGCCCAGATCCAAGACAACATTGTCCAGGCCAATGTCATCAACATTTACCTGGATTCGGTGAAGGTGGAAGGCATTCACTGTGCCGGCCATTTCACCCAGAACCCCCTGGAGTGGACCTACTCCACCACGGAAAAGGCCAATTATACCGTTTTCCGCAGCACCGAAGGACTTCCCCTCAACTGCGACCGTTACGACACTCCCATCCTGGAGCCGCTTGTTACTTTATTACTTATCCCGCAGACGTTACCCACGGATGCGCGCGTACAGGAATGGCATCACGCCGTTGTGCGCACCAGCCAGACGGACACCAGCACGGGAACCATTGTTTCGGACGAAACTTACACTATTTCAAAGACCAGCATCCTGCCTCTGTCCCAGTACTGCAGGGCATGGCGAATGGATCATAAATATACCTTCCGCATCTCGGTAGGCCTCGATGACACGGATATTACCGTGGCCAAGACCGACTGGACGGAAACAAAGGAAATTATACTCGGAGACGAATGAGAAGCAGAAGCTTCATATTGGGCCTGACCATGCTTGCGCTCCTTGCATCGGCCTGCACCAAGGGAGATTGGCAGAGAGACGCCATCTCCTTCGCGCCCGTTGCGTCCAAGCCCACCAAGGCCATCATCTCCGGTACCACTTATCCCACCGGCGAATCCTTCAAAGTGAGCGCCTTCCACAACGGAACCGCCGCCTACTTCGAGGGGCTCACCGCATCCCGTATCTCGGATAATCTTTGGGAAACCTCCAGCACCCAGTACTGGCCTCTTGGCGGTTCCCTTACCTTTAATGCCTATAGCCCCGATTCGGCAAATGCTACCATCAGCGCCTCCGGCGTCTCCGTAAGCGGCTATACCATTCAGAACACTACACAGATGGAAACCGACTTCTGCTATGCCAGCGCCACGGTTGCCAACTGTGACAGTCACCCCAACGCAGTACCTCTTGCGTTCTCTCACGCCCTTTCGCAGGTTGTTTTCCGCGTAAAGGCCGCGGGGTACTACAGCACCAATACCACCACCGTTTCCCTGGCCATGACTTCCCTTTCCCTGAGCGGCATCTGCTCGGTGGGAGATTTCTCTTCAGCCGATGGCTGGGAAAACCAGGGAACAGAAAGGAACTATTCCCTTTCCAACAGCTCTACGGCGCTCACCTATAACAACCGGCAGCCCAACACCATAGATGTATGCTCCTATCTCTTTATCCCTCAGGAGCTTGGCGCTAATGCCGCCATTACCGTAGGTTACAATATCACCCAAACCGTAGACGCCAATAATTACACGTTAACAAACAGTCCGGTAACCATTCCCCTGGGCACAGGCATCAATGAATGGCAGCCCGGAAAGAAGTATATATATACCATTAGTATCGGTATGGACAATGTCATCAACTTCACTGTAACGGCCGTTGGCTGGCAGGACATGAATGACAATATCCTTGTGGAGGAAAACTAATATGAGAAGTGCTTTCCTGTTTAGCCTATTAGCCGCTGCGGCCTTCTTCTCCTGCCGGAAAGGTGAGGAGGAGCCTTCTGGAAACCCTATTAACTTAACGGTGGAAGAAGGGGTATCCAGCAAGGCCCTGCTAAGCGACGCCACGCTCAAGACCAACGGCAACAAGGTACACGTGGTGGACCTGCTCACAGGTTTCACCGGCCAGGCAACCTGGATGTCGGGCAACAAGTACGTGGACGACGATATTTTCTATTCCGGTTCCCTGATTTGGGGATACAACTCTGGCCGTACTTATCCCTGGACCACGGACGGATCTCACCAGTTCTTTGCCTGGCTCAGTTACGACAGTAGCTTGGACCTCACGGCAGATTCCTTCTTCGGCTCCCCTGTGGGTAACGGCTTTGACACTTCTGAGAGGATTCTTTCCATTCCCGCAAAGGAACTTAACACGGAAAGTCCCCAGCTCGACTTCCTGTACGCCAACACCGTCAACTACAACATGCCCAGGACGGAGACCACGCCCATCAATCTTCCCATGCAGCACCTGTTCAGTGCGGTGGGCATCCTCCTCCGCAACGAATCCAAGGACGATATCCTGGTTCACAGTGTTACCGTCAACGGCCTCAAGAACAAAAAGAGCGCCGATATCACCTTTGTGGGTTTGCCCGTCACTTATAATCAGACGGCCAGCGCCGGCTTCATAGACAATGCCCTGTTCGCTGCCCTCCCTGCTGCAACAAGGACGCTCTCGGAAGGAGATACCTACGACTTGCTGGCCCGCCAGAGAGACGTGGAAGTGCCGCAGTACCGGATTATCTGGCCCCAGACAGAAACGGACCTGGCCCCCAGTGATGCAGAGAATTTCCTCACTTACCCCATCACGGTCCAGTATGAATACGTCAGCGATGAAGAGCACATCCAGCATACGGCCCATCTCCGTTTCCCCGAAGGCGCTACTTTCTTGAGCGGTTATCGCTATGCCTACACCCTGCTCTTCACCCAGAAGCATATCCAGCTTATCTTTACTGTAAATCCTTGGAACTATGAACCCCGTGAGTGGTCGTTTATGGAGCAGTCCATCTCAGAGGTTGGAGTATTGGATTTTAAAGACAATGAAGGCTACGACAAGCCCTCCAAAACCTGCCGCATCGTGGGCGGTAATCCGGTAAAGGGTACCTTCAAGATTGTTAACCCCAGCGGAGCCGTATGGTCCATAGAGCCGGTAGGGGACGTGGAATATTTTACCATCAGTCCCAATCAGGGAACCATCGACAGCGATAATCCAGACTATGAGTTCTACGTGATTCCTAACCTGGATTCTTCGCTGGACCGTTCTACAGACAAGAAACTCAAATTCCATTTCTACGTAAGATTTACCGACGGCAGTTTCCACGATGCCAACACGGAAATCAATTATGACGACTGGACCGTAATCCTTCCCAAGAACTAGCATGAAAACAAGAATCTTTACATACATGGCGCTGGCCGCTCTGCTTGCTTCTGTTTCCTGCCGGAAGGAATCGGAGTTTACCGGAACCCCCGAGTTGGAGGGCGGCGGTGTGGTGCTTAGTTTCGTATGTGCCGACACGGACACCAAAACTACCATGGCCGGAGAGGATGCTTATCACGAAAATACTCTTACTACTATCGACTACTTCCTCTACCCGGAAGGACAGACCGGCAGTAACGCTTATCTGAAGGGTCGTGTCACCATGAACGGACGTACCAGTTACAATGTCCTGGTAAACACCAGTCAGTTGTCCACCCTGTTCAGCGGTGCCGCTGTCCACAACAAATGTGATGTGTTTGCCATTGCCAACTACCCCGAGGAAATTACCGGTCCCACGGACGTAGAGTCGTTGAAGAGACTGGCCATGACCACTCATTTCAACGGACAGGCAGTTCCCACAGACTTTGTGATGTGCGGCCAAACAAAGGCCGAGGTTATCAACAAGAACAAGACAAAGGCGGCGGAAGGCACAGTTACTCTTACTCGTGCTGCTTCCAAGGTTACTTTTGAGTGTAGAATTGCAAATAGCGTAACCATCACAAACAAAATTACCTCTGGTGATGAAATAATTGAACAGGACATTACTTGGGTTCCTTTGGTGGCGCAAATGAAGGCCTATCTAGTGCACAGTTTCAGCAGCGGTACCGTAGGAGGAACAGAGGCCGCCATGGACGAAGGAGCCCTTGACCGCTATGCCGAGCGCACGCTCACAGATGCCGACAGTAACGGGTGGTACACCTGTGATCCGTTCTATTCCTATCCCCAGAGCTGGAACGACGGAGACGAGCGGGAGCCCTTTATCAAGCTCATGGTGCCATGGGCCTACCTGAACGAACAGGGCCAGCAAGCTGGTCAAAAGCAGTTCTACTACAAGGTTCCCTGCCCCGGACTCAATTTGGCGGCCAACACCTGGTACCACATCAAGTTGGATGTGGCCATTCTGGGAGGAGACGACTTCGAAGCCATGCTCACCGTTCAGGGAGAGTATTATGTGATGCCCTGGAATACCCAGACCATCGTCCAGGCCGATGCCGAAATCAAGGATGCCCGCTACATCAGTGTCCCGTCCAGGACATATAACATGTATAATATTAAGGACCTGGAGGTCCTCATTACGTCATCTCACGATGCCGAGATGAACCTGAAGTCGGTTACGTATTACGATTACGTCAACAAGACCAATATTGATTATACATCAACAGCTACTAGTAGTAATCCCAAGTGGATTACCTACGACGACGAGGATCGTACCTTCACCATCAACCATACGTTGAACAACGACGTCACTGATAATGGGTTTGATTCATCTCCCTATGTTTTCACCTTTGAAATCAGACATAAGGACGACAATACGTATACTACGGGAGATATAGTGGTTACGCAGTATCCGGCCATGTATATCAATGACATTCAGTCCAATAAGTATGCTTATATCAACGGCCAGGTCAATGGTAACAGCCAGGTTACGGCGTATGACGATCATAACAACTCTCTGTCTGTCTTAGTAGACCGCAGAACCATCAACGACTCCGGTGACAACACTAACTCGCATATGTACCGAATCAACGTAACCACCGTTGCCGGAATGAATTATACGATTGGTGACCCTCGCCTATGGGCGACACAGAATGTTACCACGCTCGATAACCTGGGCGCAGATTATATGGAAGCTGCGGAAATCAACGAAGACATGATTGCGCCACAGTTTATGGTGGCTTCCTCTACAGGTAAATCTCAGCCGCTCTCCTATAAATATGCAGCAACCCGCTGTGCGGCCTATCAGGAGAATGGTTTTCCCGCCGGCAGATGGCGTGTTCCCACCAAGGCGGAAATCATGTTCTTGATCCAGCTTTCCGAGAAAGGAAAGATTCCCACCCTATTCACACCAGACACCGATATGAGCAATGGCGCATATTGGTGCTCTTCAGGTGTTGTATATCCCCTTAAAAATGGAAATGTAAAAACGGTAGAGTATCGGAATTTTACAGATGCGGCCAGCATCTGCGCCAATAACTGGGTCCGTTGCGTCTATGATACCTGGTATTGGGGGGAAGATCCTATTGAGGCTTATAAGACTACTTGGGGTGGATACCATACTACCAGTCAACCAGTTGAATAAGGAGATGATGCCATGAAAAGAATACTGAATATTACAGCCATTTTCACGGCGCTCCTGACTTTTTCCTGCGTCAGGGAAGAAGTTCCTCAGGAGAATCCCGCCAACCGCCCGTCCGTAGATTATGAGGGACAGGAGGTGATGGTGTACTTTGGCGTAGAAACTCCGGAACCCCAGACCAAAGCCCTGGGTGAGAATCCGGAGATACATAGCCTGCATGTGGCCGTATTCGGCAGCTCGGGTTACCTCAAGGAATACAAGTTGGCAGAGCCCGTCAATGATACCTATGTCAGCCGGGAAGGAGTTGCCAACAAGCAAGGATTCAGGGTGCCCCTTTCCATTACCTCTTCTAAAATCCGTGTCCACATCATCGCCAACGGACCGTCATCCATGGACTTTGACTACGAATCCAACGTGATGGCCAAGCTGGCCAGTACTGGTGGTGAGTCGGCCTACTGGCAGCGAATCCTGCTGGATCATGGCATTTATGCGGACCAGGAAGCTCCTGGTTATTATGCCATTCCTCCCACGCTCACCCTTGACCCGGATTTTGACCTGGATACAGATGGAACTACCCACAAGATGGCGCTGATTCCGCTTATCCGCAATTACGCCAAGGTTACGGTGGTGGCGCTTCCAAAGGCGGAGTCTAATTTCACGGTTGATTCTTTTGCGATTGTCAACGTCCCCAGTGAAGGATCCATCGCTCCTTACAACAAGACAAACGGAGAGTTCATCATGAACTATGAGGATTATCCTACGCTTGATGCCCTCTCAGCTATCTATCCTGGCAACTTGCCGGCGGGGTCGACCATCGACAAAACGTACCCCAGCGAGACAGATTTTACCAATCGCACCCACGGCGTGGTGGCTGCGGGTGGCGCCGTATATATGTATGAGCGTCCTATTCCCGTTAGCGATGCCACCGTTCTCATTGTAAAAGGTACTTACACCGACCCCGACACGGGCACAGGCTATACCGGGTACTACAAGATAGATTTGATGGAGGGAAGTGAATACCTTCCCATCCTTAGGAACTTCCGTTACCAGATTAACATCCAGAAGGTGAACCGCAAGGGAAAATCTACCGTTATCGGTGCCCTTAACGGTGCAGGTTCCGCCGATATTTCGGCCGATATCAGTACCGCCTCGCAGACCGGTATCTCCGATGGCAGTTCTTCCATTTCCGTATCCTCTACGGAAGAGACGCTCCCTATCGGCGGTACCTATACGCTGGGCGTAACCTTTGTCCCGGACGTTTCCAACGGTGTGGTGGACAATTCCCTTGTCACCTATGAATTGCTGGCTCCGGAAGCTAACGGCGCCGTGATAGAAAGCGAAGACGACATCTCCTTCGATCCTAATACAGGTACCCTAACCTACACCACTACTGATGTAGACCTGGTTCACATGAAGAGCCAGAAAATCCGCATCATCGGCACTTCCAATACTTCCCGTCTGTACCGTGAGGTTAAAATCAATCTGCTGCCCCAGCAGGCCATGACGGTCTCCTGTACTCCTGTTATCGAGGCGGAGGCCGGAACACCGCAAACCATTACGGTCACCATCCCCAAGGACCTCCCGCAGTCTGTTTTCCCGCTTCAGTTCAAGGTAGAGGTGGCCAACAAGACCCTTACCCCCAACGCCAATGACCTTCCTGTGGAACCGGGAGAGACCATTATTCCCGGAGAAAGCGGCAGCTCCTTCCAGTTCATCAAGACGCTCTCTTATTCGGCTTATACGGCCGCCTATTCCGGGAATGTATCCACGTTTACCTGCGAATTCAAGAGCGTCATAGCAGAAAGTGACAGCTATGTCTATGTGTCAAACCCGTTCTTTGCCACAGGATCGACCAGTTTCAACACCTTTGTAAAACGCTACTTCTATAATATGCAGTTCAGTACTGCAGGTGCCATTTATGAGGATGATCCGGTCATATTTACTTTCCAGCTGGACCGTGACCATGAAACCGGTAAACTGATTCCGGAGACGGTGGACGTTTATCTGACCGGTTTGATTCCAGATTACGACAATCCGCTGTTTACCAACGCAGACCGGCTTACGAATGTCAGTAACAACCATTATGTTTATGACGTCCCCAGCCCGGGAACCGGCCAACATCGTCTCTATTTGCTGTCAACGGGAGATACTCCATATTATGCCGTTGACCTCTCGGCCGAGTACTACGAGGATGCCAATAAGACGAACGTGCCCATGACATTCTCTAATCCGAATTTCGACAGTACAGTGTATTATGGTACCGGATGGCCCACCACCTTCCAGTTCACCATCCCCAATTCGTATGAGATGCCGGCCGTGGGTTACATTGACATAGAGCTCAACCTCACCAACCTGGTGCCGAACGATGCAAATATAACGTATAGTAACGGCAAGTACTACTATCGCGCTACTTCCAAGGGCACCAAGACCCTCAACCTCAAGACCGCTGGTTCCCAGACCGCTTCGGTCAGCGTGGAACTGATTCATGGTGACTTCGTCCCGGCAACTGGTTCGCAGATTACCAGGCAGTACCTCTCTATAGCATCAGGAAAGATTACTAATAGAATCGCAGACGTCAATTATTATAGCAGACCATTCCGGTATAGTAGTACTGTTAATATTTATTCTAACAAGAACCTATCTAATCAGGTTTCAACCTATACAGTGACAGCCAGTGACTGGTCGGAAACCGCAACTAGTAACTCGGTTGCTAATTTCTCACCTAATATTGTGAATGCAACAGATAAGTTATATCTGTCAATGTATTCCAGACAGATGGGAAATACCTATTATGCTTCCACAACAGCAGAGACCCTGTATAATAATGGAAATGCAGCGACTGTAACGTTCTCTACATGGGCACCTGGCACCCGAGAGGTAACCATCAGTACCACCACTTCCAATTATAGCACATCGAACCGCACATATACGGATACGGACACTGGTATCACTGTAGCATTCTCGAACATTTCCCAGGCGCAGTGGAACAGAATAGACATGGCAGACAATTCAACCGTTACGATATCGGCTCCTGCAGGCTATCATCTGTCTACCGTCACGTTCACATATTTCAGGTCGACGGGAACCACATATTATCCGGGGTCTTACACCATCACTAACGGTGGAGGAAGCTACAGCGGTGGAGGAAGCAATAATACTAGCGGAACATGGACTCCATCCAACAGTGCCACATCCAGCGTCACCATACGGATGTCCGGAAGAAACAACAATAGGGTGGCCATATCGTCCATTTACGTATTAATCGAGGAAGACGATTAGCTTTTTTACCACTCAATACCTTATCCCTCCCGGACCACTCCATCGGCCCGGGAGGTTTTTTCACACAAACTACCGTGCGATTATAACAAATTAATGCGTAACTTTGCAAGTATGACGGAAGTACGCGCAAAAAAGGCCTTGGGCCAGCATTTTCTCACGGACCAGAAGGTGGCCCGCGCCATTGTGGATGCCCTGCACGGTGGCTTGCCCACCCTGGAGGTGGGGCCCGGTATGGGGGTGTTAACCCAATACCTGCTGGAGCGGGAGGACATAGACCTTCGGCTCATTGAGATAGACTCGGAAAGCGTAGACTACCTTCTCACGCACTTCCAGGGGATGCAGGGCAGGCTGATGGAAGGCGACTTCCTCCAGCTCAAACTGGAGAAGATCTTCCCGGAGAAGTTCGCCATCATCGGCAATTTCCCTTACAATATCTCTTCCCAGATCTTCTTCAAGGTGCTGGACTACAAGGACAGCATCCCGGAGGTAGTGGGCATGGTGCAGAAGGAGGTGGCCGAAAGGATTGCCGAAAAACCCGGCACCAAGACCTACGGCATCCTTTCTGTGCTGCTGCAGGCCTGGTACGATATCGAGTATCTGTTCACCGTAGGGTCCGGCTGCTTTGCCCCGCCGCCCAAGGTGGAGAGCGCCGTCATCCGCCTCACTCGCAACACCCGCACAGACCTGGGCTGCGACGAAGCCCTCTTCAAGACCGTGGTGAAAACCGCTTTCGGCCAGCGTCGCAAGATGATGCGCAATCCCCTCAAACCCCTGGCCCTGGCCCGCGGCAAGGCCGATATCCTCTCCATGGACATCTTCTCCCAGCGCCCCGAGCAGCTGTCGGTAGAAGATTTTGTGGAGCTTACCAACTTACTGGCCTAGCTTACAATCTTAGATTGTTTTGGGCCAATATTCTACTTAAGATCGTCACTGCTGACGATCTTAAGTAGTTTTTGGCCTTTATACGTACTAAGATTGTCCGCAGAAGATTGGAGTTTTTTCCGTATATTTGCAATTCTATGAAACCGAGTCAAGTTCTCATATTCTTTGTGGCAGTGTTCGCCATGCTGGGTGTGCTGTGGCTGGCGGTGCCGGCCGAAGGCGTGCCCGTGGGGCCCGTCAATGTCCGTTTTGCGTCCTACCAGCGCACGTTGGAGGAGGTGAACGAGCGCAAGGTGGACGTGGACTCGGTACTGGCAACAGCAGCGGCACGGTTCAAGATGGACCGGGACACCCTGCAATACTACCGCAAGTTTTTCTATGAGAACCCGGACCGCATTTATTTGCCGGACAATGACTACACGTTCTTTGACGGCGTGTTCCGGGAAATGGAGATGGCGCAGAGCCGGGGCAAGACGGTACGCGTGCTCCACTACGGAGACTCCCAGATAGAACTGGACCGTATCTCCCAGGACCTGCGGGTGGCCCTTCAGGACCGCTTCGGCGGGCAGGGGACGGGTTTTTTTCCGGCGCTCAGCAACGTTCCGTCGGCCAGCATCAGCAAGGTGGCCAGCGGGAACTTTGTCCAGTACACCATGTACGGGGATTCCACCACGGTGCGGGCCGGGCACAACCGTTACGGGCCTCTGGCTCAGGTGGTCCAGCTCACCGGCGGCGGCACCATCACCCTGCGCGGAAGCAAGAACAAGAATGCGCGTGAGGGTGTGAAGAAATTCAGCAGCGTGAGCCTCCTCTACGGCCGTCCTTCCCAGGATTTCGCCGTTACGGTGGCCTCTGACACCCTGAAACCGAAGCCCGTGAAGGGCACGGGGGAGAGCGGGGTTACCCTCCTCACCTGGACATTCCCGCGGGAGGTGGAGAAAGCCATCATCCGCATCACCGGCAGCGCAGAAATCTATGCGGTGGGGGCCGATGGCAGCAGCGGCGTGGCCGTGGACAACGTCCCGCTGCGGGGCTGCTCGGGCAACATCTTCCACCGGATCAGCGAGCCGCTGATGGCCGACAGCTTC
>JAEEGL013811094.1_pt1 | contig 13456 bp, 7 predicted proteins | sample 9134231 | NCBI WGS metagenome assembly JAEEGL01 (sample SAMN16246548, study PRJNA631951) | gut metagenome | biome: gut microbiome; feature: rumen; material: fiber-attached | host: Bos | place: Iran: Karaj | collected 2018-10 | reverse complement strand
TGAATCTGTACAGCTATGTCTGGCACGGGCTTTTGATCCTGTATCCGCTGACGCTGATGGCCAGGGGTGATATTCATCCTGATATCAGGCATATTCACTGGCAGATCATTTTTCTTTGTATTGTAGTTCCGCCCATATATGCGTTTGACAGGATAACAGGCTGTAACTACTTCTTTGTAAACAGACCTGTGCCCGGGACGCCCCTAAGCTTTTTTGCATCCTTTATGGGAAATCCGGGTTATCTTCTTGGCTACGGGGTGTTGACCCTGGCAGTGATACTGCTGGTCTATTTACTGGTCTGGTTTTTGGGGCGCATTTTTAGGTGCGATAAAATGTAATTAAAATGTTTTTTTGATAAGGAGGCGCTATGATTTCTTTCTCGGTTTCTCTTTTGATATTACTTTGCGGTTACCTTTTTTATGGCAAATTTGTTGAGAAAATCTTTGGACCTGATGATCGCAAAACTCCGGCCATAGCCATAAACGACGGAGTGGACTGCATGCCCATGAAGACCTGGAAGGCAGTGCTTATTCAGCTTCTTAATATTGCCGGAACGGGACCTATCTTTGGCGCTTTGATGGGAGCGTGCTTTGGCCCGGTGGTCTTTTTGTGGATAGTGTTTGGTGCGATATTAGGCGGTGCTGTCCATGACTATATGTCGGGTATGATCTCAGAAAGACATAAAGGTGCATCCATAGCAGAACTGTCGGGAATCTACCTCGGGAAGCCTGCAATGTACCTTATGAGAGCTTTTTCGGTGCTCTTACTCCTCCTTACAGGAACGGTTTTTGTCACAAGCCCTGCAGCCCTGATCAATCAGCTCACCAATAATACTCTGTCCATCACCTTCTGGATTGTGGTTATTTTATTTTACTACATTCTTGCCACACTCATTCCTATAGACAAGCTCATCGGAAAGATCTATCCGGTGTTTGGAGTCATACTTATTACCATGGCGGTAAGTATTGTGGCCGGTATTCTAAGCCACAGCGAATATGTAGTTCCGGAGCTTACACTGACCAATATGCACCCTGACGGACTGCCTGTATGACCTTATATGTTCATAACGGTGGCATGCGGTGCCATTTCCGGCTTTCATGCGACCCAGTCTCCGCTGATGGCAAAGTGTATCACATCGGAGAAAGTGGGAAGGAAAGTGTTCTACGGAGCCATGATCCTTGAGTCTGTCATCGCTCTTGTCTGGGCAGCAGGCGGTGCGGCTTTTTATGGTTCCACACAGCTGCTCAACGAAGCCATTACTGTAAACGGACAGTCCGGTACGGTATACGAGATCAGCAGAACCATGCTAGGAACAGTAGGCGGTGTTCTGGCTGTTATAGGAGTAGTGGTATGCCCCATAACCTCCGGAGATACAGCCTTCAGGAGTGCAAGGCTTATTCTGGCTGAGTGGACGGGACTGGATCAGAAAAACATCAGAAACAGGCTTATCATCACAGTTCCTCTTCTTGGACTGGGAGCGGTGCTGACGCAGCTTAACTTTAACGTGCTCTGGAGATATTTCTCCTGGAGCAATCAGACCCTGGCGATGATATCGCTCTGGGTGGCAACAGCTTATCTTTTAAAGAGCGGAAAGAGCTTTATAAGCAGTCTTATCACTGCGCTTCCGGCTGCCTTTATGTCTGCGGTATCCATGACCTATATCCTGATGGCAAAAGAGGGGCTTGGTCTTGGCGCAGGTATTGCCTATCCGATAGGTATCTTTTTTGCGGCAGCGCTTTTTGTGGTATATTTGTTTAATGGCCACAAAATTGCGAAAAAATAGAATGAGAAAAGAACGGATATGAACAACAACGGCATAACTGAAGGTCCGATATGGAAAAATATGCTCACGTATTTCTGGGCATTACTCCTGGGGGCCTTTTTTCAACAATTTTATAACACCATTGATGCTGTGATCGTGGGAAGAGCTGTCGGAAGTGACGGCCTTGGTGCAGTCGGAGGCTCGGCTGCAATGATCGTAAATGTATTTGTAGGCTTCTTTACAGGACTTTCCTCCGGTGCCACAGTAGTCATCTCGCAGTTCTACGGAGCTCAAAGGAAAGAGGAAGTAAGCAAAGCTGTTCACACTGCCATAGCTCTTTCGATAGCCGGAGGAGTGCTGTTTACTGTGCTGGGTTTTGCTGCTACGCCATGGATGATCAGAGTAATGAGCACCCCTGCTGAACAGGCGGAAGCTGCGATACTGTACTTGAGGATCTTTTTCCTGGGTATGACTGCAAACCTTGTGTACAACATGGGAGCCGGCATTTTGAGAGCTGTGGGAGATTCAAGGAGACCCTTAAAGGTTCTTGTCATCTCAACCTTTGCCAATATAGTTCTGGATGTGTTTTTTGTAATTGTTCTGGGACTTGGAAAAAAAGGAGTCGTACAGGGTGTAATGGGCGTTGCGGTGGCTACGATATTGTGCCAGCTCATCAGTGCCGTCCTGATAATAAGAATACTTATGAGAAGCGCGGATTCCTACAGGCTCGAGCCCTATAGGATCGGCTTTGATCCGTCGATGCTTTCCAAAATAATCCGTATCGGACTTCCGGCTGGCTTTCAGTCCACGATGTACACCTTTTCCAATGTCCTCATTCAGTCTGCAATTAATTCGCTGGGAAGTGATACTGCATCTGCATGGGCTGCGTACGGAAAGATAGATGTGCTGTTCTGGATGATCATGAATTCACTGGGAACGGTAGTGACCACTTTCACCGGACAGAACTATGGCGCCGGCAAGTACGGCAGAGTCAGGAACTGTGTGAGACAGGGATTTGCTATTGCCTTCGCAATAACTGTTCCACTAATTCTATTCATATATTTTGGTGGGGAACTGCTCCTTGGAATATTCATAAGAAACGAAGTGAATGTTATAAAGATCGGAGATCAGATGATAAAATTCCTGGTGCCTTTCTTTATTACATATATAGGTGTAGAGGTTTTTTCAGGAACCCTGCGAGGAATGGGAGAAGCACTGATCCCGATGCTGATAACCTTCAGCGGGATTTGTGTACTTAGGGTGACCTGGATACTTGTGGCATTTCCGCTAAGACCATCCATAGAGATGGTGGAGGCAAGTTACCCTCTGACCTGGATAACCACTACAATCCTATATTCTATCTATTATGCATATTTTATCCGGAAACATAATATCAGGTAATTACAGATCGTGATACTGATGGAGTAAATACATGGAAAAGATTAAGAGGAAATTTCGGAAAAATGCTGTAATAGCAGCCATTGCAACAGTCGCTTTTCTTGTGCTGATTCTGGTATTTTACAGAATGTACTATAACGAGAAAAAGAGTAATCTCATCAAGGATGGTGAGGTTACGGCTCAAAAGTCTGCTGACCTTGTTGATAAGTACATCTCCACCAACATGAATGAGGTGGCGCTGGCTGCTTATGCCCTTGACGGAATGATCACGCAGAGGGCTTCAGATGAAGAAATGCTGGATTATCTGGTGGAACAGTCCAAGGCCATGGTGACGGCTGTTGATGAGGACAGTACCGGATTATATGCGTATATAAATGGCAAGTTTATGAGTGGAACATTGTGGGAACCCCCGGAGGACTTTGATGCTACTAATCGCCCATGGTATTTAAGACCTTTTGAAACTCCGGGAGAAGTTGCTCTTCTTGACCCTTATCTTGACCTTCAGAGCGGCCATCAGATGATGGCAGTGGGGAAGGTTTTGTGCGACGGAGTCAGCGTGGTTTCCATGGATATGGCAGTTACTGGAATACAGGATATCATTGATGATACTGTCTCCAGTGGCGCGGCTGACATGGTTGTGGTCATAAACGATGAAAACATGGTCATTGCGCATTCCGACCGCTCGGAAGTAGGAAGGGATTATGATGTTCAGCGCGGATCTCTTGGCGAAATGATAGTACATAATATGGCCAGTGATGAGGACACATATTTCGAGTTTAAATACGACAAATCAGACTACATGGTCTATGTGGTTACCACCAACAGCGGGCTTCACTGTATTTCTGTAAAGAATACATCCTCTGTTTTCAAATCCATGAGAGGGCAGTTGGCTGTCATCATCATTGTTGTGCTCCTTGGCATACTTACCATCAATATAATTGGAAATCAGTATCAGGGTACAAGAAGCGATGGTGTATCTTCTGATGAACAGGAAAGAAGAGCAAAAGAAAAAGCAAAGCCCTTAAAGAATTACAAAGTTAAGAAAATAAACCTGTCTCCGGATGATAAAAAGGAACATAAATTTATCAGCCTTGGAACCCGGATCCAGCGACTTGTCTTTATCGTGCTTTTGGTATCTGTGAGTCTGTTCTGCATAGCTTCTATCATTCAGACCAGAGCGGCCATCAGATCCTCTGTTTGTCAGAGAATGATCGATATTGCCAACTGTGCGGCCGGATCCATCAACGGAGATATATATGAAAAGCTTACTGCTGATGATATGGGCTCTCCGGAGTACATGGAGATCTATAATGCGCTGGCTGTATACAGGGATAATGTGGAGCTGGAATATGTATATGCACTTAAGGTAGAAGATGACGGAAGGTTTACCTATACTGTTGATCCTTCTGTTGACGAACCGGAAGAATTTGGAGATGAGATTGAGTATTCTGAAGGTTTGCATCAGGCCAGTCTTGGAATCCCATCTGCAGATGATTTCAGGGCTACGGATGAGTGGGGAACCTTTTACAGTTCCTATAGCCCCATATTTGATACCAAAGGAAAAATAGTCGGCATAGTTGGTGCAGATTTCAGTGTGGATTGGTTCGAGGACCAGCTGAACGAGCAGACAAATTACATAGTGATCATCTATCTTATCATCCTGTTTGTGACAATAGCATTTGCGATCATCCTTTGCTATGTATGGATAAAGTCCATAACTGATCCTCTGGAATACATGACTGAAGTGGCAAAGCGCTATGGGGAAGGAGACTTCAGTGAGGATATCGAGATCTATACTGCCGATGAGATAGGCGTTCTTTCCCACACGCTTCAGACCATGTCTGGCTCTTTGCAGGAACAGATCAGCAGGGCGGAGGCGGCAAATGAGGCAAAGAGTATTTTCCTTGCCAATATGTCACATGAAATAAGGACTCCTATCAACACAGTCCTTGGAATGAATGAGATGATCCTGAGAGAATCGGGAGATAATACTATTCTTTACTATGCTCAGAATATTAAGAGCGCAGGAAAGAGTCTTTTGAATCTCATAAATGATATTCTGGATTTCTCAAAAATTGAGGCTGGAAAGACAGAGATAACTCCTGTTGAGTACAATCTGGGTGTTCTTTTACATGACCTTCTGGTTCTTATGCAGAGCAGAGCCTATGACAAGGGGCTTACTCTTGATGTGGATTTTGACAGCAATATTCCGAAAGAACTCTACGGAGATGAGGGACGTATAAGGCAGATCATTACCAACATTCTGACAAATGCGGTCAAATACACCAAAGAGGGAGGAATTGTCTTTTCTGTGGGATATAGAAAAGCAGAAGATGATGACAGTATCTATCTGTCGGTAAAGGTTTCCGATACCGGTATGGGCATCCGGAAAGAGGATATGGGAAAGCTCTTCTCCAAGTTTGAGAGATTAAACGAAAAGAGTAACCGCAACATTGAAGGAACAGGTCTGGGACTTAGTATCACCAAGAGCCTTCTGGAGCTTATGGGCTCCACACTGGAGGTTGAGAGTGAGTTTGGAAAGGGCTCGACATTCTTCTTTGACCTCAAGCAGAAGGTGGTTGACTGGGAGCCAATGGGAGATTACAGGACCAGTGCGGAGGAGTCTTCTCTTGCCACGGATAAAGACAGGATCAGCTTTACAGCACCTTTGGCCAATATCCTGGCTGTGGACGATAATCCCATGAATCTTGTGGTTTTCACAAATCTCATAAAGCATCTTAAGGTTCAGATCAATACGGCGGGTAGTGCAGATGAAGGGCTTTCACTCACTGCAAAAAAGAAGTATGACATAATCTTTTTTGATCATATGATGCCTGAAAAAGATGGTATTGATGCTCTTCAGGAGCTGAAATCAAGACCGGATGATCCTAATCTGGAAACCCCTGCCATATGTCTTACAGCTAATGCCATTTCAGGGGCTAAGGAATACTATCTCTCCAAGGGCTTTAACGGGTATCTTTCAAAGCCTATAGACCCTGCTCAGCTGGAGAAATGTCTTTTGACCTATCTTCCAAAAGAGAAGGTGGAAATATCCGATTCTATGGAGGATGCTGAAAGAGAACCTGAACAGAATGCTGAGAGTGAATTAATCCGGGAACTCAGGGAGCAGGAGCTTCTTGATGTGGATGCAGGTATTAAGAATAACGGAACCGCAGAGGCATTTGAGTGCATGGTAAATATGTATGTGGAAGCTGTGGATGCCAAGGCGGCTGATCTTGACCGTTTGTTTGGTGAAAACAGACTTTCTGATTATGCCATTCAGATCCACGCCCTGAAGAGTTCCTCCAGGATAATCGGGGCAATGGAGCTTGGAGAAGCTGCGCAGCAGCTTGAGAATGCATCGAAAGCTCAGGACTTTGACTTTGTCTCCGGGCATCATCAGGAGTTTATCGACAGATTCCTGAAATTAAAGATGGAACTCTCTTTCCTTCTTGATAAGCTCAGCGAGGGTGAAGCAGCTGAAGAAGAAAAGAAGCCGATGGATGAAGAGCTACTAAGCAAGGTGTGCAATGATATGAGAAGCGCTGCCGAGGATATGGATATCGACAGGCTGGATGAGATATTGAAGGAAATGGAGAAATACATAATTCCTGATGATAAACAGCAGCTGTTTGAAACAATCAGGGAAGCTGTGGAGGCTTTTGATTACGGTGCCATCAGCAAGGCTCTGGAATAACACGAGGCTACGTGATAATGAGTTATTGGATAGTTGGGGGATTAATCCACAGCATGATAGTGTGGAAATCAAATATGCAATGTCGCTTATTGAGAAGGTGGAGGAAGAGTAGAAGTGAGTTGGGATATATGATAAGTATACATGATATACGAATTGCTCCATGACTTGCGTCATTCTCGCAATTCTCCAAATATTCGGAAACCGCGAATTTACTGCGTAAATTGCTATTTCCTCATGTTTGTTAGGGTCATAAATAAAGAATGCTTAACATGCGAGCATGTTAAGCATTTTTTATTATGACACCCATATCATTCAATTCCCCGCCGCAACACTTTCCGGAACCTGTTCTACTATGGTTTCCTCTGCGGGAGCAGGCTGTTCGGCAGGAGCTGCCTCGCCGCTCTGGGCTGCAGCAGCTGCTGCGGCCGCTGCGGCTGCCTGAACAAGCTGTTCGTTCTCGCTGGCTACCTGAGCTGCGTTCTCCGGATTAGCCATGAACTCCGGAGTATGGTGACACTGATTGAGGACTGTTACTGTGTTGCCTGCCTCGTCAGTAGTTGTGGTATAAGCTGAGTTTGCAGGTGTGTAGTTTACAAAGCCCGACTGAAGAGCTGCCGGAACCTCGGGAGTTAACTCAAATACACCGGCGGCCTTAAATGGACAGGTCTCACTGGCAGGAAGATTATCATATGCACAGATGGTTCCTGCATAGTGAACATCACAGCTTCCTGTTGGAACAGTTCCTTCCTCAAAATACTCAGAGTGGAGAGTTCCATCGCAAAGTCCTGCAATAGGCTGCTTTCCTGACCTTGAACAAACTGTGGCGGTGACAATTCCGCTTGGTGTAGTGAAGGAGGAGTAGGGCAGATCCTTGTGTACCTGCTCCATAACCTTCCTCCACATGGTCTTTGCCAGGTTCTTCTCAGCGGATACGGTCATCTTTGCATTGTTATCATATCCTGCCCATGTTGTGGCTGTGTAGTAGTTGGTATATCCTGCAAACCATACATCGTTGTAATCTGATGTGGTTCCTGTCTTACCTGCGATGGCTGTGGTTCCGAAATTAACCGATCCACCGGTACCGCTTGTTACAACGTCCTGCATTGCACTTGTAAGAAGGAATGCGGTTGTCTCTTTTATGATTCTCTTTGATTCCACCTGAGTGTTATCAAGAACTACATTTCCGTCGTGATCAACTACCTTGGTGTAGAGCTTTGGCTTTGCGTAAACACCGCCGTTGGCGATGGCTGCATAGGCTGCGTTCAGCTCAATGTTTTTAACACCGTAGGTAAGTCCGCCCAGAGCGGTTGACTGCTGGATATCTGAATAAACTGAACCGTTGATGGTCACGTTCTCGGCGAGGGTTGTAAATCCGAAGTTCTTCAGGTAGTCAAAACCCAGCTGAGGAGTTATGAGAGTAAGGGCCTCAACAGCGATAACGTTCATTGAATCTCTGATGGCTGATCTTACTGTGTTAAGTCCTCTGTAGGATGAACCCCACCAGTTTCTAACCAGTGTTCCGTTGGAGTAAGCAAAAGGCGCATCGTTAAATACTGTAGCCAGTGTAAGACCTGCGCTGTCAATTCCCGGTGCGTAAGCTGCCAGAACCTTGAAGGTTGATCCGGGCTGACGGTAGGTATCTGTGGCACGGTTTAAGGTTCTGCTGGCTGTCTTTTGACCGCGTCCGCCCACCATGGCAACGATGTATCCTGTGGTCTGCTCCTCAATGGTGATGGAAACCTGAGGCTGAGGAGTGAGATTTATCTTTTCTCCCAGAACCGTATCGCCTTCGTTCATCACTGCAGCCTTGTACTCCTCGATGGCGGCCTCTGCTGACTCATGGGAGTCGTAGAGCATGTTGAAAGAGCTCTTTTGCTGCTTGTAATATGCCTGATACATCTCGCTGCTGTGGTTTGTTATGGTTCCGTCAGCAGCCTGGATAGAAAGCTCGTAGCTCAGCTGATACTTTGTGCCATCGGGGTAATTGCTCTCATCCTGGAAAACAGAGTCGCAGATGGCCTGTATCTGAGGGTTCTGAGTTGAGTAGATCTTAAGACCGCCACTGTAAAGAAGTGTGTAGGCCTGTGTCTCGTTGTAACCCGCAGCTATCAGATCCTCCAGTACATCGTTGGTCAGAGCGTCCACGAAGTAGGAGTTAATGGTGGAATCGCCGCCTGTTTCCTGGTTGACGTTCTGGATCCTTGAATATACGTCATCAGCCATGGCTTTGTCGTACTCGATCTGGCTGATATAGTCGTGCTTGAGCATGTTTCCGAGAACCTTGCCCCTACGTTCGGCATTCTTTTCAGGATGTGTGATAGGGTTGAACTTACTTGGGTTCTGGGTGATGGCTGCGATTACCGAACACTCTGAAAGAGTGAGGTCGCTTACTGATTTGTTAAAGTATCTCAAGGATGCAGCCTGTACACCGAGGGTGTTCTGTCCAAGGTTGATGGTGTTCATGTAATTGAGAAGAATGTCCTCTTTTGACATGCTCTTTTCAAGCTGAACTGCCAGGTACTGCTCCTGGATCTTACGCTTTACACTCTCGATGAAGGTCTCGTCTGTCCACCCTGAGAAAACGTTGTTCTTAAGAAGCTGCTGTGTTATGGTACTGGCACCCTCTGAGAAGTTACCGGAGGTAATGCCCACAACGCCGGCACGGATGATACCCTGGATATCGATTCCGTTGTGCTCGTAGAATCGCTCATCCTCGATGGCTACGAAAGCGTGAGCGAGATTCTCCGGGATCATGTCGCCTGTGACGGGGATTCTGTTTGAATCCGTTGATACCAGCTTGGCAATCTGATTGCCGTCAGTGTCATATACAAAGGTCGAAAAACCACTTGGTGTTACGTCTATGTTGCTTATGTCCGGAGCGTCATCCCTGATGCCGTTGAATACGCCTATTCCTGCGCTGGTTCCGATGATGACTACGCCGATGATCATGGCAAGTATAATATAGAAACCAAATAGAGTGATCTTTTTTCCCCATTTATTGGTACCGGAGTTCAGGGCTCTTGCCTGTTTGACGATACCTCTTTTTCCATAGTTCATATAAAAAACCTCTCTGTTATAAAAACTATTAAACCAATCTATTATACCACAGTTTTTAAAGCTATGATATACTTATCGGTATGAGCATGAATGAGTCCTACAAAGTAATAATTTCAGAGGGAACCGGGGAAATCGTTGAAAAGAAATCCAGGTTTATAGCAGGTGTTTTCAAGGTGGAGTCTGCAAAAGAGGCTGAGGAGAAGATTGCTGAGGTCTCCAAGAAGTACTGGGATGCCAGACACAACTGCTACGCCTATGTCATAGGTGCCAACAGCGAGATCACCAAGTGCAGTGATAATGGGGAACCCTCGGGAACAGCTGGAAAGCCCATACTGGAAGTGATAAACGGCTCCGGTATAACCAATGTTCTCATTATTGTCACCAGATACTTCGGCGGAGTTCTCTTGGGAACCGGCGGACTTGTGAGGGCGTATACTCAGGCTGCCCAGGCAGGTCTTGCGGCTTCAGAAGTGGGAGAGATGGTTTATGCTCAGAAGCTGACTGTTGTTGTGGGTTATAACATGATCAACAATGTTCAGTATTTCTTTTCCCAGAATGATATTACTGTCCTTGATTCGCGCTATGAGGCGGAGGTTCAGTTCGACATCTGCGTCAGGGAGAGCGATGTGGACAAAACAAAAGCCGGCCTTACCCAGAAGACAGAAGGCCAGCTAAAGGTTATTGAAGGTGAGAAAGATTTTTTTGCGCTTTAATATTTATCTTACGAAATGAGCTGCAGGAACTCGTTTTTGGGAATTGGACGGGAGAAGTAAAAACCCTGCAGATAGTCAACGCCAAGATTTTTAAGCTTGTCTGCATGTTCCTTGGTCTCTACACCCTCTACCAGTACTTTTCTTCCCATCTGTCTTATCATGTGTACACAGTTTTCGAGGATTATCTCTCCGAGAGAACTCTCCTCAGAATCCCACAGTATACTCTTGTCGATCTTTACTATGTCAAATGCCAGTGAGAACAGCGAATGCATATTGGAATAGCCTGTTCCGTAATCGTCCATTGAGAACTGGAAACCATTCTTTTTCAATGCGCCCACAACGTCGCTTAATATCCGGTAATCGCTGGCGGATACAGATTCTGTTATCTCAAAATTGATAAGAGATTTTGGGATGTCATAGCTTTCAACTATCGAAATAATGTGCTCAACAAAATTGTCCTGCATACACTGAAGAACCGAGAGGTTGACGTTTATGCAGTTCATGCCGCATCTGGTTGGCGCGCCTGTCTTTAAGAATTCACATACTTCCCGAAGAACAAAATCATCGATGGCACCTATGCTGCCTGTCTGCTCAGCTACCGGTATAAACTCGTCAGGAAACAGCTTTCCAAGGACCGGATCATTGAGCCTTATGAGTGCTTCAGCGCCGTGGAGGCTTAAGTCATCGGCACAATAGGTGGGCTGGTAGTATACTTCGAAACCATTTTCCTTAAGTCCGCGGTGTATTGCAGACTCAACTTCGGCTCTTCGTATAAGGAATCCCAGATCATCATCTACAAGGATGGTTTTTTCTATATCAGCGGGGATAGGTGTATCGACCATGTAGAACAGGTCTTTTAGTGTCTGAATGTTTTTTGGAACGGAGGCAACCATAATGGTGGCTGACAGTTTTATCGGAACACCGTGGAGGAGGAAGTCGTTCTTAAAGCGCTTGTCGATCTTATCAGCCATGGCCAGAGCATCCGCTTCTCCTCTGGGATACGTATCATCCGTCAGGAGCAAAAGCATTGTCCCGGGATCGGTGCGGTAGACGTAGTATCTTGGAATTATGGTCCTGATGTATTCAGCTACGATGTCGGATACAAAATCGGCATTGGGTGAACCGGTGACTCTTTGTATGGTTTCGGTGTTGGCTATCTTAAGGCAGACTGCGTAGAACATGTGCTTCTTGGCTAAAAGGTAGTTTACATCGGCTCTTAGAGCACTTCGGTTATAGAAGCCTGTATCAGAGTCAAGCCTTGCGTCCTCACTCTCAACTGAGAGCATCAGACCCAGCAGGGCCAGTGCCTCGGCAAACAACTCACTCTTTATATTGATCTCGACAAACTGGATGATAACTCCGCCGATGGCAATTGCAAAGAAGTACAGCAGGGCATGGCGCTTTCTCCTTGTAAGTGCATTCCATGAAAAAAGAAGGAAACCCATAGATACCATAAAGTAAAGACCGGCAGCAAAGTATATCAATAGCTCTGCCCAGTTTCTGTTAAAGTTTTTGTGAGAATCATAGTAGTAAACCAGATGGAAAAATGGATTTATAATGACAAAAAACTCTGTAATGAACAGCGGAATGGAGTACAGGGTCTTTCGAAGAGTTGAACTTCGTGAGAAATAACCGGTAACAGACAATACGTAGAAGAACAGCGATGGCGCCAGCATGGTATGGAAAAAGAAATAGAAGAACTGGAAGACTAAAAGAATGCTGTAGGCGTGGTCGCTTACAAAACGATAAGGCTCCACAACAGCGCAGATAACAGAAGTTAGCGCGTTGACGAGCACGATATAATTCATCATTAAAAAGAGACGATTCTGCGTTTTGTCTACTCTTCGCTGGAGCTTGGTGAAGACAACAGTTGTTAGACTGACAAAGATAGCGGCACAATAAAACGCAATGTGAAAGTGGTTATCATATGTCATAAACTTTGCCTGCGAAAAACGAAATTTAGAGTGGCAATCTTTATTATAACATTAAAAAAGGAACTGTAGCAGTTCCTTTTTTAGAAAAATTTTATTTTTTAAATCCTGCTCTCTTTCTGAGAGTGGGGTCAAGTATTCTCTTGCGGATACGAAGACTTGTGGGAGTAACCTCCAAAAGCTCGTCGTTGTCGATGAACTCGATGCACTGCTCAAGTGACATAACACGTGGTGGAACAAGACGGAGAGCTTCATCGGAAGATGAGGTTCTTGTGTTGGTCAGGTGTTTTGTCTTGCAGACATTTACTTCAACGTCCTCGGACTTTCCACTGGTTCCGATTACCATTCCGGAGTAAACCTTGTCGCCGGTCTTGATAAAGAGCTGACCTCTGTCCTGAGCGTTGAACAGACCGTAAGCTGTTGCCTCACCGCCTTCAAAAGCGATGACTGAGCCGGTCTTTCTGTAGTTCATGTCGCCCTTGTAAGGAGCATATCCGTCAAAAATGGTGTTGAGGATTCCGTTACCCTTTGTGTCTGTCATGAACTCACCACGATAACCGATAAGTCCGCGGGAAGGAATGTTGAACTCAATTCTTGTGTAACCACCGTTTCCGGCGCCCATGTTTACAAGCTCACCCTTTCTCTCGCCGAGCTTCTGGATAACGCTTCCTGAGAACTCGTCGGGAACATCGATGTAGCACTTCTCCATAGGCTCAAGCTTGTGACCCTGCTCGTCTGTGTGGTAAATAACCTCAGCCTTACTTACTGCAAACTCGAAGCCCTCACGGCGCATTGTCTCGATAAGAACTGAAAGGTGAAGCTCACCTCTTCCTGAAACCTTGAAGGTCTCTGTTGTCTCTGTGTCCTCAACTCTGAGGGATACGTCTGTGTTGAGCTC
>JAEEGL013071220.1_pt1 | contig 13456 bp, 12 predicted proteins | sample 9134231 | NCBI WGS metagenome assembly JAEEGL01 (sample SAMN16246548, study PRJNA631951) | gut metagenome | biome: gut microbiome; feature: rumen; material: fiber-attached | host: Bos | place: Iran: Karaj | collected 2018-10 | reverse complement strand
GTTATTCTATTTCTGAAACAGAGAAGGAATTAATCAAGAGAAAGTATGCTCCTGGCCAGCATGGTGCAAAGCGTGCAAAGGAAAAGGAATACGCTGCACAGTTACATGAAAAGCAGAAGGTTAGATTCACTTATGGTGTTTCTGAGAAGCAGTTCGTTAAGACTTTCAACGAAGCTGCAAAGATGGAAGGTAAGACAGGTGTTAACTTCTTAAAGTTATTAGAGTGCCGTCTTGATAACTTAGTTTATCGTTTAGGTTTTGCTTCTACAAGACCTCAGGCAAGACAGCTAGTTAACCATGGTCATATCACTGTAGATGGCAAGAAGGTTGATATTGCTTCTTACAGAGTAAAGCCAGGTCAGGTTATTTCCGTAAAGGAAACTTCTAAGAACTTAGTAGTAGTTAAGGCAGCATTAGAGGCTAAGTTAGCTAGAGCTGAATACTTATCTTACGATGAGGACAAGATGGCTGGTACATTAGTAAGAATTCCTGAAAGAAATGAATTCTTACCTACAATCAATGAACAGCAGATTGTCGAGTTCTACAACAGAGCATAATTTTAAAAATAAGACCAGAAGATCAAGCCTTCTGGTTTTTATTTCGCATTTAAAAAAGCAAGTAGTTTTGGTTCTACTTGCTTTTTCTTATATTCTTCTTTTGTTTTACTTCTTCTACCCTAACAATATCATTATTTTGTTCATAAACAAAAGCTTTAAATGAATCAGATGGAAGTGGTTTTGAATGTAAGTATCCTTGGATATAATCTACACCCATCTTTTCTAAAACATCCTCTTGCATTTGTCTTTCAACACCCTCACAAACAACCTTTATATTTAAAGATTTAAACATTTGGATAGATGTTTCCATGACTCTCATACATCTTTGTGCCTTAGTATCTAAAGGATTTTGATATGCACTAAAATATGCATCAATCATTTGCTTATCAAATTTAATAATATCTGCAGGCATTTCTACTACATAATTTAGATTAGAATAACCAGTACCATAATCATCTAAAGAGAATGTAACACCCTTAGTGCCTAGCTTCTTAAGATTCATAGATAATGTATTCTTCTTATCTAATTCAGCAGATTCTGTAATTTCAAGATTAATATATTTTGTATTAACCTTGTTTAATTTCATAATATCAATATACTTTTTAGAAAGCTCCTTATCACACAGCTGTGCTACAGATAAATTACTTTCAATATAATGTAAGCCTAAGGCTTCCATATCATTAGAAATAATGAATTTGCATACCTTATCAAATACAATTTCATCTAAACGGTGAATCATACCATTCTTTTCCGCAATAGGAATGAACATACCAGGAGGAAGCAATTTTCCATCATCAGTTTCAATGCGGACTAAAGCTTCAGCACAAGTAAACTTTCTTTCCTTTAAATCATATATTGGCTGATAATATACAACAACTCTATCATCCTTAATTGCTTTTTCAATTATGGATTCCACTTGGATATTTGCATAATAGTCTTGTAATATTGTTGTATCAATGACTATATAATTATCCTCCGTTTTGTTGATATTATTTGCAGCAAGATCAATTAATGAAGCTAAGTTATCATCATTATCTAGCTTAGTTGCATCATCTAAATAGAATGGGAAATAATAAGTAGAAATTACAGGATAATCATCTAAATCCTTTATGAATTCATCCACTATATCATTAAAAGTAACATTACTCTTTAAAGCTAATATATATTCTCCACGAACTCTAAATGGTAATATATCCTTTCTTTTAAGTAAGTATTGATTAAACTTTGTCAAACCCTGACTAACGGTTTTTTCATCAATAATCTTAATTGCATCCTGAGCCTTAAGATAAATTACTTCACATTCCTTCTTATCCTTTTTTCTTTCGGATACATATTTTACATAACCATTCCAGTTAAATAGTCCTGTTTGTAAATCTAGTGTACGATCTAATGCTTCTAAGGATATATACATAATTAATACACCTAAGGATAATGCAAAGCTGACAATCAATAATTGCTTAATAAAATATTGGGTAATGGAAAATACTGTCCATAATATCATCCAAAAGCGAATTGCAATTACTTGTTTACGTCCAATTCTCTTTTCAAATAAAATGGATAATATCAAAATAGCCACAATAGAAACGAAGCCTGTACCGAAGCAAGCAATAACGGATGAACCTGTAGTATATACATTTCTACCGTTATCTGTTGCATCATTTGCAACTAATGTAGATAAAAAAGGACTACCAATAAATATACAAATAAGTAAGCCTACGATTGTCGTTGACCAGAATGTTATATTATATGCTTTTCTAGATAATGCCTCACCTGCAATATATAATCCTGTACCTAAAACCGAAACGACTGTCGCAATTAGATATGCTCGATTCACATAATCAGATACTGGATTGTAAAAATGCGGATCCCTTGTATTTGCAATGGTTGCCCAAACATCTAATACTAATACTAGAATCGTTACAATAATTACACGCAAGAAATGCTTTTCTCTTTTAATATTTAGCTTCTTCTGTGATATGTATAAAACTAGAATAATAAATGAAATAATAATTCCACATATTTGAGTATAAATATTGTAAAAGGATTCAACCGCAAAAAAGGTTAGATTCATACAGACCTCCTTTTCTTAAAGATTTACTACTTTTCATTTTAACATAAAAAATTTTATTTCTTATAAAAAAATATATAAATATTCTATGAAAAGGTTTCACTACATAACAAAATATTCTTTTTCATCATTTATCCACTCAATAAGAGGATTTAATGCATCTAAATCAATTCTCTCTAATCCATTAGTAACAATGAATAGCATATCATTTTCATCATTAGAAAGTCTTACTCTTTTTGCTTTTCTTTCTAAATTCTTTCTAATATCATTAAATACATTTCTTTCCATTAAATTAAGCTTATAATATCTTAATCCACCTCTTAAATAAAACAAATTATCTATTTTATTTGTCATTTTTAATTCTTGTATTCTCTCTTCACTATATGGATATAATCCAACAGAACATACATATTGAATATTAAATTTCTTTTTTGCTCTATCTAAATCCATTACTCTTCCATTTTTAATCCAAGAAAAATAAATAATTTCTGTCCCTTCCTTTAATTTTTTAGATTCATTTAAGGAATATATTGGAAGCTTACATCTTACAGCTAAGTTATAAGCATATTGTTTTGAAAAATCTGTATGACTATTATATACAATAGCTTCTATCATACTATCACGCTCCAAGTCAATTATACCAAAAAATTATGCCTTTCAAATTGTTTTTCTATCTTTAATCTAATATAATTGAAGTGGTGATGTATAATGCTAGAATACTATAGATTATATCTTCCAAAATCTAAGCGAGAAGTTAAAATAGAGGTATCTGTTCCTAGATTTAGAAATGGTATCACCTTTGATACCATCTATTTTTTAGATGGACAAAATGCATTTAAAGATTCTCATGCTTCCTTTGGAAGATCAATTAGAGCAGCTAAGGCTTTGGGGCTTGCTGCAAAAGAAATGGAAAAAAGAATATTAGGAGTCGCTATATACAATAGCGAAACAGAATTAGGAAGAATTAATGAATATTCCCCTTTTAAAATAAAAAAATGTGCTTTTGAAGAATGGAAAAAACAAGATATAAAAGTATGTAAAAATTTCTGTGAAGATTTTATTCATACAATTATTCCGTTTATAGAAAAGAAATATAATACATATAAGTCTTTTGAGCATAGAGCAATTTATGGTTCATCCTTAGCAGCTATTACTGCAATTTATTTAGCTTATAATTATAAAGATTCCTTTAAATATGTAGGTTCCTTTTCTACTCCTTCTTTCTTATACGAAGAAGAGTATTATAAGTTTTTAACAAATAACAAAAAAGAAGACGTTGAAGTCTTCTTATATGTAGGAAAGCAAGAACAATCGGATGATATTTACGATAAAGCAATATATTACAATAGTTCTATGAAATTATATCATTGGCTTAAAGAAAATAAAATTAGAACCAGATTAGTAATTGACCCATCTGGTGTTCATAATGAAGAAACATGGGGAAATCATATTCTTGATTTCATAAACTTTATATATTTTGATGATATTTTCTATAATTAAATATCCGCTACAATTAATGTAGCGGAATTTTTTTAATTCTGTTTTAAATTTAAATTAGATAATGCCTCATCAATTGCAGCTGCAGCCTTCTTTCCAGCACCCATTGCCAAAATAACTGTAGCAGCACCAGTTACGGCATCTCCACCAGCCCAAACTAAATCATGAGTTGTTTTACCTGTTTCTTCATTTGCAATTAAGCAGCCATGGCTATTTGTATCTAGACCCTTAGTTGTTGAAGAAATTAATGGATTAGGAGATGTACCTAAAGACATAATAACCATATCTACATCCATAACGAATTCAGAATTAGGAATAACCTGAGGTCTTCTTCTTCCGGATGCATCTGGTTCACCAAGTTCCATACGTACACACTTCATACCTGTAACATTGCCTTGTTCATCTGTTAAGATTTCTGTTGGGTTTGTTAATAATTCAAACTTAACGCCTTCTTCTTTTGCATGATGAACCTCTTCAACTCTTGCTGGTAATTCTTCTTCACTTCTACGATAAACTATAGAAGCATCAGCACCAAGTCTTAAGGCAGTTCTCACAGCATCCATTGCTACATTACCACCACCAACTACAGCAACCTTCTTACCAACATGAACTGGAGTATCATATTCAGGATCAAAAGCTCTCATTAGATTAACTCTTGTTAAGAACTCATTTGCAGATAAGCATTGATTTGCAGTTTCACCTGGAATACCCATAAACTTAGGTAATCCAGCACCAGAACCAATAAATACTGCATCAAACTTATATTCATTAAATAACTGATCAATTGTTAATGTTTTACCAATGATAACGTCTGTAATAATTTCTACACCTAAGGCTTTAACATTTTCAACTTCATGAGCAACAACCTTTTCCTTAGGCAAACGGAATTCAGGAATTCCATATACTAATACACCACCAGCTTTATGAAGTGCTTCAAAAATAGTTACGGCATAGCCCTTCTTTGCAAGCTCTCCAGCAGTTGTTAGACCTGCAGGACCTGCACCAATAACTGCAACCTTTTTGCCATTTGGCTTACCAGGTTCTGCAACCTTAAAGCCGTGAGATGCTGCATAATCGGCAGTAAATCTTTCAAGCTTACCAATGGAAATGGCATCACCCTTTTTGCCTACAACACATCTTGCCTCACACTGCTTTTCTTGTGGACATACTCTACCACAAACTGCAGGTAATGCAGAGAATTTTGCAATTTCCTTTGCAGCTTCTTCAAAATTTTTTGTTTTTAAATGAGCGATAAAGCCCGGAATATTAATATTAACTGGGCAACCTAAAACGCACTGAGGAGCCTTACATGTTAAGCATCTTCCTGCTTCTAATACAGCCTCTTCCTCAGTATATCCTAAGCATACCTCATCGAAGTTATGTGCTCTTACCTTAGGATCTTGTTCAGAAATAGGTACTCTTACTGGATTAAATGCCATATTACTTATCCTCCTTGCAATTGCCACATCCACCATGATGAGTGTGACCTTCTTGGAAGGCAAGCTTACGACGGCCTTCCTCTGTTTTATAAATTGCCTGACGACGCATAGCCTGATCAAAATCAACTAAATGGCCATCGAACTCTGGACCATCAACACACGCAAATTTAACTTTACCATCGACAACAACACGACATGCTCCACACATACCTGTACCATCGACCATAATTGGGTTTAAAGATACAATTGTTGGAATATCATATTTCTTTGTTGCAAGACAAGCAAACTTCATCATAATCATAGGTCCGATGACAACTGCATGATTATATTCCTTATGCTGATTTTCAATTAAATCAGCTAATAATTGAGTAACATTTCCTTTAAAACCATATGAACCATCATCTGTACATACATATAGGTTTTTAGCAACTGCCCTCATCATATTTTCCATAATAATTAAATCTTTATTTCTAGCTCCAATGATTACATCACAATCAAAGCCATGCTCATGCATCCACTTAACCTGTGGATATACTGGTGCTGTACCTACACCTCCTGCAATAAATACAACCTTTTTCTTTGCTACTTCTTCCTTATCATCTGTAACTAAATCAGATGGACGACCTAAAGGTCCTACAAAGGACGCAACCTCTTCCCCTTCTTCAAATTGCGCAAGCTCTAAGGTTGATGCTCCTACAGGCTGAAATACAATAGTAACTGTTCCAGCCTCTGGATTAGTATCTGCAACAGTAAGTGGAATTCTTTCACCAAACTCTGTATTTCTAACAATAATAAACTGTCCAGGTAGTGCACTTTTTGCAACTAACGGAGCTAAAATATCCATCAAATAAATTGAAGGATTAAGCTTCTCTTTACGAACAATCTTATACATAACTTTTCCCCTTCCTCTCTTTAATTATTGAATATTATATCATAAACATTCTTTATATGTATATAAAAAAACGTATTTTGCGAATAAATACGTTTTTATAAATCTATTTTTTGTATGCATTACGAATTAAATTCGCATCACATAACGCAATAGCTAGACATGCTTCTAAAACTACCATTGCTCTTAGGATAATTGCAGCATCATGTCTTCCTTCGATTTCTAAGGATTTTACCTTATCGTCTCTAAAATTATATGTCTCTTGCTTTAATCCAATAGATGGAGTAGGCTTTACAAAGACTTTAACAACAATAGGATTTCCATTAGAAATACCACCATTAATACCGCCATTGTTATTAGAAAGTGTAGTACCTTTAGAATCTATAATCTTATCATTAAATTCAGAACCCTTTAATCCAACGCCATCAAATCCAATACCAAATTCAATTCCTTTTACTCCACCTACAGAAAACATCAAGTGAGCAATTGTAGATTCTAATGAATCAAAATAAGGTTCACCTAATCCTACAGGTAATCCTGTAGCTGTTAAAGTAACAATACCACCAACAGAATCCTTATTCTCTACTGCTTCTTTTAAAATAGATTGAAATTTAGATTGGTCTTCGCAACCATTTAAATTTGTTAGGCTCGTATGGAATGTAACTCCCTTTAACATCTTTTTTGCTACAACACCTGCAGAAACTAAACCTAAGGTTAATCTTCCAGAAAAATGGCCACCACCTCTATAATCGTTATAGCCATCATATTTTATATGTGCTGTGTAATCTGCATGGCTTGGTCTTGGCTGATCAATCAAATTAGAATAATCTTTACTTTTAGTATTTGTATTTACAAAGGATAAAAGAATTGGAGCACCTGTAGTATAGCCATTAAATACACCACTGATAATATGTACCTCATCTGCCTCAATTCTTGGAGTAGTTCCTAATCCTCCTGCCTTTCTTCTAGATAAGTCTAAAAGAAAATCCTCTTCTGTTAAAGGAATTCCAGGCTTTACTCCATCAAGTAAAATACCAACGCCACCACCATGGGATTCGCCATAGATATTAATTTGAAACAATCTTCCGATATGATTCATATTCTATCCTCCTACTTGTTATTTTTATTTATTAAATCCTTTTGATACTCCTTAGATGCATTTAAAACACCCTCAAAGAAGGTAAGATAATACTTCTCAAGTTGCTTATTGGATAGAGTTTCAAGATTTCTAGATTTAATAGTATCTTCACGAATGGAATCCAATACAGGAATATCATTTTCCATTTTATATTCTGCAACCATGGAAATCGCAGCCATTCTTTTAATGAATAGATAAATCATTTCATTATCTACTTCATTAATAATCTCTCTTGCTTCCTCTAGCTTATTCTTCATATTCTATCTTTCCTCCTAGTCTTTCAAATACCTCCCAAAAGTTAGGGTAGGATTTTGAAACACAACCAGCATTTAATATTTTAATATCGCCTTTAGCCTTAATAGATGCCATCGCAAATGACATAGCTACTCTATGATCATTATGGCTATCAATAACGCCACCAGTTAATGAATCTACTCCAAAAATTTCCATTCCATCCTCATGCTCAATGATATTCGCACCAAGCTTTTCAAGCTCTTCTTTCATACAAGTGATTCTATCGCATTCTTTAATTCTTAATCTTCCAGCATTAATAAATTCTGATTTACCTTCACTTAAGGATGCAAGCACAGTAAGTGCTGGTCCCAAATCAGGGCTTTGACTAAAATCAATAATAGCGCCCTTTGTTTTTATAGAATCTGCATATAATTCATCATTTTCATAATGGATTTTAGAAGAAAAATCTTCAATATCCGTTAATATTTTCTTATCTCCTTGATGAGAATCCATATTCATAGCTTTAAGCTTAATATTTGCCCCTAAGCAATCTGCAACTAAAAAGAATGCAGATTGGGAGAAATCTCCTTCAATTGTATAATCACATGGAGTATAGCTTTGATTTCCTTTAATATAGAATTCCTTATAATCCCTATTTTCAATTTGGATACCAAATTTCTTTAGCATATCTAAAGTTAAATCAATATATCCTTTAGACTCTAAGGTGGTTGTAATTTCTATTTTAGAATCACCATCTAAGATAGGTAGGGCATAAAGAAGCCCTGTAATAAACTGGCTAGATATATCTCCTCTTACCTTATATATTCCACTTTTAATTCCACTATTTACCTTTAAAGGAAGATAGTCCTCTCCTCTTTCATAAGAAATACCTTGTAAATCAAATATTTCTAAAAATGTATCTAGAGGTCTTTTTACTAAATGATTTTCTCCTCTAAATTCCATAGGAGCATCACATACTAACGCAATTGGAATCATAAAACGAATAGTAGAGCCTGATTCATTTGCGTTAATCATAGATTTTACTCTTTTTACTTTAGAACCATATATAACTAAATAATCATCATATTCTTCTATAATTGCTCCACAAGCTCTCATAGCCTCTATAGTTGCTTTAATATCTTTAGAATATAAAACATTGGAAATAACACTTTTACCTAAAGCTAAGGATGCAGCAATAATTGCTCTATGAGATAAGCTTTTAGAAGGTGGAATCATTATACTTCCTTCTAGTTTGGATGGCTTAATTGTTACATTCATTTTCCTTCTCCTTTAAATCATCCTCACGAATTGGATATATTACAGCCTCACCTAGCTTTGTAATAAAAATAAAATTAATAGTTCCTGCTATATTCTTTTTATCATAAACAACATCAGCTAAATATTCCTTATAATCATACTCTACCTGTGGGAATCCATATTTATCTAATATATGATTAATAGTGTCTTTGGCTAAAGGATCTGTTACACCTAAATCCACGCCCATAGTAAGTGCCATTCTCATACCAATCCCTACCGCAACACCATGCTTATAGCCATATTTTAATTCAATGGCATGACCGAAGGTATGACCAAAGTTTAGCTTCATTCTCTCGCCAGTATCAAATTCATCAATTTCAACAACCTTTTTCTTTACAGATAAAGATTCTTTAATTATTTCTTCATCAACCCCTGGTCTAGCATCTAATAAATCAAATAGCTTTTTATTACCAATCGCACCATGCTTAATTAATTCACCCATACCGCTGATATATTCATTAGGCTCTAGTGTATTTAATACTTTAGGGTCAATTAAAACCATGGATGGCTGCTTAAATGCTCCTAAGATATTCTTTCTTCCAAAGAAATCAATTCCTGTTTTACCTCCAATGGATGAATCCATTTGAGATAATAAGGATGTAGGTATACCAATATATGGAATACCTCTATATAAAGTGGATGCCACAAAGCCAGTTAAATCCCCAATTACTCCACCACCTAGGGCTAATAATAAATGATTTCTTCTTATATCTTTTTTTAATAATTCCTCACAAATATGGGAATATTCTGTTAAACATTTTGATGCTTCCCCATGAGGAATAACTACAGATTCTACTGTAAAATCCTTTTCTAATACAGTAGTAACCTTTTTTAAATAAAGCTTTGCAACATTATCATCTGTGACAATAAATACTTTATTATTCTTATATATTTGTTTAATATAATCCCCTATATGATCAAATAGTCCATCTTCAATAATGATTTTATAAGAGGTGTGTGTTAAATTTATTTCAAGTTCCTTCATAATTATTTTTCCATCTCTTTCCTAATCTTTGTTGAAGAACGGAATAATTCACATAAAGCATCCTTATCCTCACGGTATAGTGCCATTTTTAATAAATCTAATTCAAATTCAAAGGAGGCAATATGCTCAAGTAAATATTTTCTATTCTCTAAAAAAAGCTCACTCCATAGATTCTCATTAATCATTGCAATTCTAGTTAAATCTCTATAGGAATCTCCAATATAGTATTTCGTATCACTATCATGGTCAGAGTTAACCAAAGAAACTGCAATTGCATGAGTAAGCTGAGAGGTAAAGCCAATCATTCGATTGTGCTTTTCAATATCCATTACAGATATTCTTTTAAATCCTAAATCTGTACCAATTTGTTTTAATAATTCAATTGCTTCTTCCTTTGTATCTTTTGTTGGTGTAATAAGATAATTTGCACCACCAAAAACACATTCTGTAGAATAAGCAATACCAATTTTTTCTCTACCTGCCATAGGATGATGAGAGCAATACGTTGCAGGTTTTGATAATTTTGTTGCTTCATATATAAAATCGCTCTTTACTCCACAAATATCTGTAATTACTTGACCCTCATGGAAATATTCTTTATATTTTTCAACAAAGGATACAATTGCCTTAGGATATATTGCTAAAACAATTAAATCTGATTCCTTAATAAATTCCTCTGGATGAACAGAACCATTAGAAATATATTTCTTTTCTAATGCATAATCAATAGAATCCATATTGATATCCGATCCATAAACTGTATATCCTTTATTGGACAAGCGGTATGCATAAGCACCACCCATTAAGCCTAAACCTACAATTAAAACTTTCATAATCATCTTCCTATCTGTAGTATAAATATACTACACCATAATATAGGATTTTAGCATATAATCCAACACTTTGCAAGAAAATGCACAAAACTGAACAAATAGAAAAAAGAGGCTTATGCCTCTTTGTCATACTTCTCTATATATCCCATCGCAATAGAATACTTACCATATTTTAATACCATCTGTGGTGGCATTTCAAAACATGGTATTTTCAAATCTGGAAAGCTTTTTTCAAGCTCTTTTACAAATGCTTTTGTATATAAGGACCTCTCATTTGTATATAAAACAAATGGAACTACCTTCTTGCCATCCATTTCCAATAATAATACATCTATATATGGATTTATTGTTTTATTTTTTTCCTTTAAACGGAGGAAGGAGGAATCACTTTTTCTAATAAAATACATTATAGAATTATTACCACTTATTTCAAATCCTTCATCCTCGGAAGAATATTTTTCAATTCTATCGGTTTTATCCTCTAAAGGAGAATATAAAAAGATTGCATTTTTAGAATCATAAAAAGCTAGAGCTTTTTCTATTTCCGGAATAGATTTATTATCAAAAAACATCTTTTGAGCTTCCTTAGCCATATAAGCTACTGGTAAGCCTTCGGATTTTACTATGTAATAAAAGTATTGAACATTATGATTTTCTTTTACATATTTTTCTATTAATGGCTTATAATATTCTAGCTTTTTACTCGATAATATAAAATAAAACCTATCATGACCATCTAATACAAAATCCTCTAAAATATCCCTTAATACTTCTTCACTACATCCCTTTATTTCTGGATTTGCGTTACTGTCATATTTCAATCTTAAATCAAAAGCGTAAAAATCCATCTCCGAAGCATTTTTATATATTTCCACAGGAGAAAAGTGAATTTCATCTGGTAAAATTCCAAGAATAGATGGTTCTGGAATAGCTTCAACACCACAATCTGAGGATACGATTACCTTTGTTTTCAAAGTATCACCACCTAACACATAAAGTATATCACAATTTCAATGAACATTCTTCTCTTTTTGATTTTAGATATTTTATTTCTTGCATAAAGCCATCTAAATCATTCGGTGTTTCTAAATAGAATGGAATATCCTTTAATAAAGGATGATTGATGATACGTACTAATGTATCCAATCCAATAGTTCCTTCTCCAAGCTTTGCATGCTGATCCTTATGGGAATTAAAAGGAACCTTGGAATCATTTAAATGAATAGCCTTTAATCTATCTAAACCAATTACTTCATCAAAATGCTTTAAAACACCATCTAAATCATTTACAATATCATATCCTGCAGAATATATATGGCATGTATCTATAGTTACACCTATATGCTCCTTATATATTACTCCATCAATTATTTCTTTTATTTCCTCAAATGTAATACCAAGCTCACTACCCTTACCACTCATCGTTTCTAAAAGGATAGTTGTTGTCATATCCTTAGTCATAACTTGATTTAATACATCGATTATTTCTTTTATACCAACACTTCTTTCTTGTTTACCACAAGAACCAGGGTGAAAATTATATAAAGCATTACCAAACTTTTCTAATATAACTAAATCCTCTTTAAAGCAGATTAATGCAAATTCCCTAACATTTTCTTTTTCTGATGCAGGATTTAGAGTATATGGCGCATGACATAGTAACCCTTTAATATTGTTTTCTTTAGCAAATAACAGAAAATCATCTAAATCCTTTTGGTTAAAGGCTCTAGCCTTACCACCTTGTGGATTTCTAGAAAAATATTGGTAAGTATTTCCACCAATCGATATAATATTTTTAGCAGTTTTATAATATCCATCTACGATAGATAAATGACATCCTATTTGAAACATAAAATACCTCGTCTTAATGAGATTATAACAATAATAAAGAGAGAAAAAAAGAGTCCATTTTGAAATGGACTCTAAAAGTTATATAGTTATTACTTAACGTCAACTAATTCTAACTTCTTGCCAACGATAGTGATGATTGTATCATCAGCTTCAAGCTCTAATGAAGCCTTTGCCTTAGCAACTGCATCAGCAAGCTTACCAACAAGTGGCTGAATACCGAATAAGATAGAAGCTGTACGAGCATCATCAGCATTGTCAAATGCGAAGAATACGTCAGCAGCAGGACGGAACTGAGAAATAGCTAAAGCTAATTCAATGTCGCCCTCAACAGCGATTGCTGGAACTTCGAAGTTGTTAGCTAATGTAGCTGCAGCTAAACCTAAAGCATCTGCCTCATTCTGGTTTTCCTTCATTTCAACTACATTTCTAATCATTAATTCATAATCGATAGAGTCTTCTGCTCTCTCATCAATCTTAGCCATGTAAGATACTGCTTCGAATGGATAATCACCCTGAGCAGACTCACCAGAAAGCATTGTTGCAGATGTACCATCTAATACTGCATTGTGAACGTCAGAAACCTCTGCACGAGTAGGTCTTGGGTTCTGCTGCATAGAGTCTAACATCTGAGTAGCTGTAATAACGATC
>JAEEGL012282998.1_pt1 | contig 13456 bp, 11 predicted proteins | sample 9134231 | NCBI WGS metagenome assembly JAEEGL01 (sample SAMN16246548, study PRJNA631951) | gut metagenome | biome: gut microbiome; feature: rumen; material: fiber-attached | host: Bos | place: Iran: Karaj | collected 2018-10 | reverse complement strand
CTCTGGCGATCGGGTAACCCGAAGCCTTGGATGCAAGCGCCGACGAACGTGACACTCTGGGATTGACTTCTATCAGATAGTAATCAAATGATTTGGGATCGAGCGCAAACTGAACATTGCATCCGCCCTCTATCTTTAACGCCCTGATGATCTTTAATGCCGAATCCCTGAGCATATGGTATTCTCTGTTGGTCAGCGTCTGTGAAGGGCACACAACAATTGAGTCGCCTGTATGTATTCCGACAGGATCGATATTTTCCATGTTGCAGACCGTGATCGCGGTATCATTGGAATCACGGATCACTTCATACTCTATTTCTTTGTATCCGCGGACGGATTTTTCAATGAGTACCTGACTGACGGGACTCAGTTCAAGTCCGTTGCGCAAAAGATCATGAAGCTCCGTCGCATTATCCGCAAAACCTCCGCCTGTTCCGCCGAGAGTAAATGCAGGCCTTGCAACGACCGGATATCCGATCTGTGATGCCGCATCAAGTCCCTCTTCTATAGTTCCGACCGTTATGGACGGAAGCACGGGCTCTCCTAAACTTATGCACAGTTCTTTAAACAGTTCCCTGTCTTCTGCTTTATCGATACTTTCAAAATTGGTTCCGAGAAGCTCTGTACGGCATTCTTCAAGCACGCCTTTGGAAGCAAGTTTCATCGCAAGGTTAAGGCCTGTCTGTCCGCCTATGCCCGGCAGTATAGCATCGGGTCTTTCGGTCCTTATGATACGCGCCAGATATTCAAGCGTCAGAGGCTCCATATATACTTTGTCGGCGATAACGGGATCGGTCATGATGGTCGCAGGATTCGAGTTACAGAGTATGACCTCGTAACCTTCCTCTTTTAACGCAAGACATGCCTGTGTGCCCGCATAGTCAAATTCCGCAGCCTGGCCTATGACGATGGGACCGGAGCCTATTACAAGTATCTTTTTAAGGTCATCTCTTCTGGGCATCTGATCACCTCTCTCTCATAAGCTTAATGAATCTGTCAAACAGATGGTCACTGTCATTGGGGCCGGGTGAACTTTCCGGATGGTACTGAATGCCGAATGACGGATCGGATGCATGGCGTATGCCTTCAACCGTATCATCCAGCAGATTTATATGTGTAACTATAAGACCGGTTCCTGCGATGCTGTTCGTGTCTACAGCATAGGAATGGTTCTGTGATGTTATGTCAACTTTACCCGTTTCAAGATCCTTGACAGGATGGTTCCCGCCGCGGTGACCGAACTTAAGTTTATAAGTCGAAGCCCCGTATGAAAGAGAAAGGATCTGATGGCCGAGACATATTCCGAATATCGGATATCTGCCGTGGAGTTTCTCAACAGTATATATGGTCTGCGGAACATCCGTGGGATCGCCCGGACCGTTTGATAAGAATATCCCGTCGGGATGAAGATTCTCTATCTCGGTATGTCCCGTGTTAAACGGAACGATCGTGACCCTGCATCCGCGCGCGCTCAGACTTCTTATGATATTGGATTTCATTCCGCAGTCTATTGCAACTACATGGAACTTCTCCTCATCCTGCGCGGGTATCTCTATGATCTTTTTCGTGCTGACCCTGAATACCTGATCGGTCGCATATTTCCACTCTTTCAGTTCGGATAATGCTTCGTCTTCGGATGCATCTTCATCAGTGATCATGACTTTGCAGCTTCCGTAATCCCTGATCCTGCGTGTGATCTCTCTGGTATCTACTCCACCTATACCTGCGATGCCGCGCTCAGCCATGTAATCTGACAGAGTTTTATCACATCTGAAATTGGAGGGTTCTTCGGTATAATCTCTTACTATCAGCGCTCCGGGACCTGCAGTGTCTCCCGATGATATTCCCTCTATGATACTTCCCGATTCCATGTCATCAGGATTTATACCGTAGTTGCCCATGATCGGATAAGTCATGACTATGGCCTGATCCGTATATGAAGGATCCGTGATTATCTCCTGATATCCGACCATAGAGGTATTAAAGACCAGTTCAAGTTTCTTTTTGTCAGGACTTCCGAATTCGTATCCGTGATAGACCGATCCGTCCTCTAGTATGATCTTTCGTAAGTTTGTCATATTACCCGGTTCATATTTCATCGTAATTCCGCTCCGTAGGGTAGATTCCGTCAAAGCAGGCCCTGCACAGGCCCAGTTCCCCCGTCATCTTATTTAAATCCTCAAGCCTCATATAGGCAAGAGAATCCGCTCCTATCTTGTCCCTGATCTCATCCGTCGATAGTTTGTTGGCGATCAGCTGTGAATTGTCAGGTACATCCGTTCCATAATAACACGGATACAAAAAAGGCGGCGAACTGATACGTACATGTACCTCGCTCGCGCCGGAAGTTCTAAGCATGGATATGAGATTCGATATCGTGGTGCCCCTGACGATGGAGTCATCTATAAGCACTACTCTTTTGCCTGTTACCATGCCGGGGATCACACCGAGTTTCATGCTGACCGCATTTCTTCTCTCTGAATCCGTCGGCTTGATGAAAGTACGTCCTATATAACTGTTTTTGTGGAATACGCGGACAAAAGGAAGTCCCATCTGCGCTGCAAAACCTTCTGCGGCCGTAAGCCCCGATTCGGGAACTCCCGTCACAATGTCTGCATCTGCGGGATGAGCCATGGCAAGCGCCCTGCCGCCCTCAAACCTCGATTCATATATACCGACACCGTCCATCACCGAATCAAGACGCGCGAAGTATATATATTCAAAAATACAATGCGCATGGTTTTGGGGTTTGGTACATAAAACCGTGTCCGAAGCCAGCCCGTGTCTTGAAAGCGTAACGATCTCACCGGGCGCGATATCTCTTATAAATTCAGCACCCACCGCACCAAGCGCGCAGCTTTCCGAAGAGATCACATAGCCGTCCGAAAGCCTGCCCATACACAGTGGCTTAAGGCCGAGCGGATCCCTGACTGCTATGATCTTCCGCGGGCTCATGATCACGATTGCATAGCCGCCTTTGAGCATCGGAACTGTTTCCTTGACTGCTTCTTCGATCGATCCGGTCCGGGCTCTGATCTTGGCGATAAGCGTTGCTATCACTTCAGAGTCCGACGTTGCGTGGAAGACGCTTCCGGATGCAAGAAGATCGTGCTTGATTTCATCGGTATTGACTATGTTGCCGTTATGAACAAGCCCCAGAGTGCCTTTCATGTACTGAAATGCTATCGGCTGGGCATTTCTTACGGTACTGTCTCCCGTAGTTGAGTACCTGACATGTCCGACGCCGATATTGCCGGTCAGTTTACCAAGGCCTGCCTCATCAAAGACTTCGGAAACCAGTCCCATGTCCTTGTGAAGGCACATATTACCGCGTTCACCTGCGGTATCACATACCGCTATGCCTGCCGATTCCTGACCTCTGTGCTGAAGAGACAAAAGTCCGTGGTATATATCGATCGCCGCATCTGCTCCCGGTGATCTCCATACTCCGAACACGCCGCATTCTTCTTTCAGTCCGCTCATAAGCCACACTCCGGATAAAAAAAGGGCACTTCAACCATACGGTCGAAGCGCCTTTGCCTCTACTGAATAATAATATATGCCCAACCTTTAAGCTTGTCAATCTAAACGGGTCTTACTTTGCTGTCGGGAAGATATTTGCGGACGAGTTTCTCAAGTTCCTCACTGTCAACAGGCTTGGTCAGATAATCATCAAAGCCCTGCTCCATATATCTTTCCTTCGCGCCCTTTACAACATCCGCAGTCAGGCAGATGAACGGTGTATCTTTGTTAAGTCCGTTCTCCAGCTCCCTGATGTGCTGCATCGCTTCCGTTCCGTCCATGTCAGGCATGCGCTGGTCCATAAGGATAACATCATATGCATTCTCTTTTGCAAGTTCGATGGACTCGGGGCCGCTTAACGCAGTATCGATCTTTATCTGGGTCTTCTTAAGGAAATTCTTAACGACCATCACGTTCATCTTGGTATCATCAACAACGAGCACATGGGCTTCGGGAGCAAGGTATGCCTCATGATAATCAACCTTTTTGGATACGCTTGCCGCTGAACCTGCCGACGGCTTCTCATAGTTGCCTATCGGTGTGTCATTCTCGATCTTCTGCCACAGTTCAAAAGAGAATACACTTCCCTCACCGTACTTACTCGATACATTCAATTTGCTTCCCATCAGTTCGAGCAGTTTGACCGTGATGTTCATTCCGAGTCCGGTACCTTCGACGTTCCGGTTCTTGACGACATCAAGTCGTTCAAAGGATTCAAAGAGTTTGGACATATCGCTTTCTTTGATTCCGATGCCTGTATCTTTTACTTCATAATACAGACATATATTATCCGATCCGGGATCCTTTTCTTTTGTTGTGAGTTTAAATGTAACCGATCCTTCATCCGTATATTTAACCGCATTGCTTAACAGATTAACAATGATCTGATTGATGCGGGTATCATCGCCGTAAAGCTCTGACGGGATCGTCGGATCTATATCAAATATGATGTCTAGATTGTTCTTTTTGGCACGATCCAATATGGAGTTGAGCAGATAATTGAGCTGGAGTCCGACATTGTAGACAACGGGCACAATTTCCATCTTGCCGTCTTCTATCTTGGAAAAATCAAGTATGCCGTTTATCAGCTGAAGGAGGTTATGGCCGGACTGTTTTATATTCCATGAATAATCCAGAATATCATCTTCTTCAGCCTCTCGCAGGATCATCTCGTTCATACCGATGATCGCATTGATAGGCGTTCTGATCTCGTGAGACATGTCTGCAAGGAATCTGCTCTTGGCCGCGCTCGCTTCATCTGCAGCTCTCTTTTCAAGTTTTAAAACCTGCTCCTGATATTCCTGCTCCTGACGGTTTAATCTGTCAAGAACGCGCGCAAGAAACGCAGCTATGAGGATTCCGACTGCGACAGATATGACCGTTGCAACGACAAATCCCCTGACCAGAGATGAAACGCCTTTGGCCAGTATGGACCTCGCGGTTGCAATGCATACATACCATCCCGTGTTTGGCATCCGGGAAACCGATATGGCTCTCGTTACACCGTCATAATCATCCACATAAACCAGCCCGTCACGGCCTGCATATATCGAAGCAACAAGTTCTCCGTAAGGTGAGCCGGGTACGTCAACGACCATTCTCGGTGTATCCGTATAATCATAAGCGCTGTCAGGATGAGAGATCATCCTCATGTTTTGATCGATCAGAAATACATAGCTGTTCTCTCCGACATCGGCAGTTTTGATCTTGTCCACCAGAACATCAACAAAGATATCGGCGGCCAGAACACCGAGAAGTTCATCTCCGTCATATACGGCCTTTGAGATCGTGATGACGGGTTTTAATGTATCCGAGTCAAGATAAGGGGTCGAATAGAATGTTTCTCCTGTCAGAGCGGACGTTGCATACCATTCTCTTTCATGGACAAAATCAACCGTTCCGTCCGCGATAAAATCCGATGCGCAGATCATGGTATTGTCGGGATATGTGAAATAGACATCATAGACATATCCGTTTTTGTTAAGTAGTTCGTTGCTGTGTTTTAAATAATTGTGGAATTCGTCATATCCCTTGAGTGAGATCTGATTAACCGCTATCTCAGCGGCGACCGTGTCGATTATGGTCGCATTGGTGCTGACCCATGAAGTGAGTTCAAGAGCATACTTCTGAGCTTCAACCGTATAGTTGTCTTCCATCTGTTCGATCAGACTGGTTCTGGCGCGCCTGTAGCTTATAAAAGACATAAGCACCGAAATACCAAGCACCACCAAAACGATCATGACCGTTGTTTTGGTCCTTAAACTCTTCATAAAACTCCTCAAACCTGCATATCCGGATACAAAAGACATCCGGTATCAGCGCAATAAGAAAATCATGCATATACATTATATTGTAAACGGATGTATTCTTCAAATATACATGCCGGACATACAAAACCGGAGTGACTCATCTGCGAATCACTCCGGATAACTGACTTTGAAAGATGTGTTTTTATCTCATGAGTCCGCCCAGGACAAAAATGAAAGGCGAATTCCAGTAGATCGTGATCTCGTTTAATGAATAGCAGTCCTCATGATCGTAGTAGCATTTCATCGGCGCGGAATCTGCGGGTACTTCCTTGGCTCTTGCATCATGAAGCCCACAGTTTGGGCCGCCGGATACAAGTCCGGGCCAGGGATCTTCTATGTTATCAACGGCGGTGGGACGAAGGTGGGGATTCTTAAATGCCCTTTCGCCATGGCCTGTTACATAGCTTGTGTCCATGGTATTTGAACCGAGCAGATAATCTATTCCCGAGATGATCGTATCCCGGTATTTCGTTTCATGATCCATATTATATTTCACTGTCAGGATCATCAGATATTTGAGCAGTTCCATGTTGCTGCCCCAGATGAAATCCTCTTTGGCCATACAAAGGCCGAAAGCATTCTTTGATGCGTTATCGCACAATCTGTCAGCCTCGTTCCCGAGTGACTCTTTGATCTCGTCTGTCAGGGAATTGTTAGCATTCTTAAGCAGAAGTGAAAGTGAACCAAGGCCTGCCACTTCAGCCCACCCCATGCAGGTGAACACATCACCCTGATAACCTTTTTTCGTGGCATGAGCATCATAATGTGCCAGGTCTTTGTATTCGGTTCCGGCATCCTTTAAGTATTCTTCGTCTCCTGTAGCTTCATACATTGCACACGCGGCCCAGAAACGGTTTGAGATATCTTCATCTTCACTGTACTGACCGGTATTGGAGCCGGGGGCATTGGTGAATAATCTCGGTTCCGGATTAGCTTTCAGCCATTCATATGCTTTATGTGATGCTTTCATCAATCTGTCAGCATAGGCTTTGTCATAATCCGCATACACAGTTGATGCCAAAGCACATACTGCTGCGATATCAGCTGTAGCCATGGATGAAACCGGGAATAGGAAAAGTTCGTCTTTATCCTCCTCCGGCATTATAAATTCAGCATGCCTGAATGTTGTAACCTTATGCCATACTGATCCGTCATCCCGCTGCATCTTAAGCAGGAAGTCAAGCTCGACTTTGACTTCTGTAAGGATATCAGGCATCATGCCCTTGGATGATTGCGCTTTGGGAATATCATATGTGATATCAAGAAGCGAAGGAAAAAACCTGACAGCGTAGAGCAGGTGCGCACACGCAACCGCTCCGGCAGTTGAATATCTTCCATAGTCGCCCGCGTCATGCCATCCGCCGGTCACATCCACAGGAGGTACATCCTCTCCATATACCGTTGCTTTGGACATATGACAAGGCTTGTGATAATAGACACCTGCGTATTTCTCATCGAGTCCATCTCCGCAGCGCAGATAATATAAGCACTTCATCAGATCCTTCATGAGGTCTTCATATACATCAGGCGCGATCTTAAAAGACGGCGAAGTGACAACACCTGCTTTAATCCGGTATATGCCTTCTGTTTTGAAGTCATCAAATACAGCGGTATAGAGATCCTCACCGGATATATCATCAGTGCCGAAGTGTAGGGGTGTACCTGTATAAACTGTTCTGCCTTCCGTATCTGTAATTTCAAATAAAGGTGCGTCAAAGTTAAGGATTGCCTTCTTGTTTGCGTACGGCAGATACCCAGTCTGATCAAGATAAACCGAATTCATATATCTCTCCTCAAGTAAAATCGTTTCATTAGGTGTATCGTTAAACTTAATAGGAAGTATACCATATCATATCATAACATGAAATGGCGAATCACAGTTTGGATTCGAATACTGATTTTAATGAGTCCTGCAGTATCTGTGAAAGATTCAATCCATGCTTTCCGGCCAGATTCGCCATCCATGCGGGAATGGATACAGTTTTGCGTACTGCATGCGTATCATTCTCTGACCTGTACCTGATCGTATCTATCTGAAGGATAGACAGGATATCATCCGGTTTGTGTGAAATCAAAGCCTGAGGGGTTGATGGTATCACTTCATCGCCATGATCCTCTGAAGATACAAGCCATACACTTGCAGCGTCCCGAGCCATATCTATAGCATCAGACAGATTGCGGCCTGTTGTTATACATCCGGGCAGATCAGGTACACGGCAGTAATATTTCTCTTTATCCTTGTCATATGATATAACCGCAGTATATGTATATTTCATGACTTCTCTCCTCGATTTAGCATAATCTCCTTATTGATATATCTTCGGTCTTCTTCATCGAAATCGTGACGTTTCAACGGGATCTTCCTGTTTATCTCCGGATTCCAGTATATGTCATGATTCTTTCCCGGCCTGTCAAACACATAACCCGCTGCTTTCAGATCCTTGATTGCAAGCTTCCGTTGATTCATTTCTCCTCCTTTATGTTACGTAACATTACGTAAATTGTCAACGTAAGAAATCATCAATTCGATATATGCTTTCTCCGGAAATCAGGCAAAACGAAATCGTGCCTGCATGTACTCAGAACGAATACGATTTGAAATATATCATATTAAATCCGGCATGTAAATCGGGACAAATGCAAAACCTCCGGAATGATATCCGGAGGCTTCGCGTTTACTTGGGCATTATGAGATCTAAACTTCTAAAGGTATTTTCAGCCTTCTGCGTGTGAAAACTCTGAATAATACTCTTTGAAGAACTCTGCTATCTTTGCTAACATGATGTACTCCTTTCTCCTGAATCCGCTTCAGGTGAGAACTCGTTTCCTGTTGTCTTTATGATATGCCATTGACCACCATATGTGAAATACATATAATGTAGGTGTAATAATACCTTTTGAGTATAATGAGTTTGAATGATACGAGAATTAAAATATGATAGATAATACCCGTCCGGGAAGAAAGGATAAGGCGAGAAAATCATTATGGAATTAAGACATTTAAGATACTTTCTCACACTGGCTGAGGAACTGAATTTCACAAGGGCAGCCGAGCGGCTCATGATAGCCCAGCCGCCGCTTAGCAGACAGATAAAAGACCTTGAAGAAGAACTGGGATCCCCTCTCTTTATCAGGGGTCACCACTCCCTGGAACTTACCGAAGAAGGAATTCTTTTCCGCGATTATGCATCGCACATCATCACCCTGGCAGATCAGTCCGTATCGGATGTGCGTGATATAAGCCACGGTCTGCAGGGTACTCTTTATCTTGCGGAGGTCGAAGGAAAAGGCCCTCATCTCATGGCCGGTTGGATATCGGAATTCTCGCAGAAATATCCAAATGTACAGTTTAATCTGTGGAACGGAAACTCGGACGAAGTCGTTAACCGTATTAAAAAGGGATTAAGCGACGTGGCTGTGATCATGGAGCCTTACGATCCCGACGGTATCCACGGCATACAGGTCTACAGCGAGCCATGGGTTGCGATGTTCCGCTCGGACCACTCTCTTGCGCAGAGCGGAGCCGATACGATATCAATGCGCGACTTAGCAGAACATGAACTCATAATCCCTTCGAGAGAATCCAGACTCCAGGAGATCACGGACTGGTTCGGCCCGGGAACCTGGCGTCCCAAGATACGCGCGCGTATAGCAAACGTAGTCACCGCATACGAACTGTGCAAAGAGGGTTTAGGTGTCGCAATATACCCCGCCGCTGTTGAAGACATAGTCACCGACACGGATGAGATATGCATAAAACCCATATCCGACAAGCGGATACGGGCTTCATATGTCCTCATATATTCAGATGAACATCCCTTAAGGAATCTGGCTCAGAGATTTGTGGATCACATCCGTGACCTGCAGGCATAAACCGATAAGTGTCACTCCCGATATTGATTCGTACTGTCTGAATAACCGTCCAGCTTGCCGACCATCTGGTCCGCATCCATGCCGTATACCTTACAGCACTTGTGGGATATGCTCTTTTCCTCACGCTGCTCGGGATCATACTCAACGCTCATTCGCATCGCGCCGAGTGTGACTTCATCATCCAGATGCTTCATGACTTCATTTAACAGTTCGTCATTTATGTCTTTCATATCTCATCCCCCGATATAATGAACCATCGCGCTCTCAAACAGTTTGCCAATTATAACCTTGAGCATTCCGATCGTCTCAGGATCCGCATCTCTGAGCGTGTTGATTATCTGCATGGAATTCTTGACAAAGTTTTTTAAGAATTCACCTCGCGTCTCAGCATCACATGCAGATATTATCTCATACAAAGTATCAACGAAACGCTGTCTGCTTTCGGGAGTAAGTCCCTCTATCCAGTCATTTATCACCTGATCCCTTACCTTTGCCTTGTCCTTAAGTTCCGGTTCGGGGATCAGTTCTCCGTCCTCTGTCAGCCAGGTATAAAGATTATGCTGAAGAAGTCCGACTCCCGTGCTTTTGATCACTACGTAATTGTCATCACGTTCCTGAAGCATCCCGATCATACTTGACTGCGGAAGATACTTGCATATCCTGTCGCGGATCCTCTCATAGCCTTCTCTGGCAAGCATCTCTTTCATGAATCCGGGCCCATCCATACTGTATATCCGGATAAGTCTGTCCTGGATCACGCCAAGTGCATGCATCGAAGCATATATGGACAGATGGCCGCCTTTGGAGTGTCCTCCAACGTAAAACTTTCCCTTGATCCTTTCTGCCGCATCTGTCAGATACTCGACAGCCAGCCTCTGTGCAGGAATCTCCTTCATGTATGTTAAGTTGAAATCCTCTTTCCATCCGACCATGGTCTCATCGGTCCCGCGGTAAGCTACGTACGTGATCCCTTCAGGCAGATCGAAAGTGACAGCGCAAAACTGTGTCTCAAGTTCCTTATTTATGATGCTAACATAATGTGAGACTCTGATATCCTTAAAACGCCTGCAGTCTGTTGCTCTTTCAAACAGTTCCCTGTTAAGTTTGCCGTAGATATGATCTCCGAATATCCCGTCTATCCCGGGAACAGCCGCGAGTTGTCTTAAACTGATATGTCCTTCATCGGGAACATATCCGTCAAGTTTAAGGTAGCTCAGTTGCGCAAGCACCAGACTGTCCACATCGCCAAATTCTTTTTTATCAAAATCACGGTTTCCGTATTCTTCCAGATATCCGAGTATGTTTTGCATATAAGCTCCTGTTTATTCTGTATGGTTTTGTATTAAATCATTCTGCAGCATAAAAATCAACATACAGATCGACGCCGCCATAACCGCCGGATGAGTAGCAGTCAACACGCCACTTTGATGTGTTGCTTACCGTTTCCTTGTATCCTTCATCATAAAGAGATATCTTGCTTAAATCTCCCACGATCATCTCGGTATGGCCTTTGGGATAATACCCGAGATCAAATCCGCTCTTTGTATAGTAGAAGAACGTGATCGACTTGCCGGATCCGGAATAGACTCTGGTACCGGATGCCACAACATCGGAAATATCTGCTATCATGCCTACATCTGCGAATTTGCCGATCACATTGTCGACATCGAACCCGCCGCTGTTTGCCGGCGGTTCAGGTTTTGCCTCTGCTTCTTCGGCAGGAGCTGCTTCTTCGGCTGCGGCAGATTCATTTGCGTCCGTTTTGGTATCAGCTTCTTCTGCGGTTGTATCGGCTGTCTCTGCGTTACTATCCTCTTCAGGTGCAGCAGCTTCAGCTTCTTCAAGCGCCTTTGCTTCTTCTGCAGCAGCTTCTTCTTCGGCAGCCTTTTCTGCGGCTGCGGCTTCCTCTGCAGCTTTTTCTGCGGCGGCAGCTTCCTCGGCAGCCTTTTGGGCGGCTGCGGCCTCTTCAGCAGCTTTTTCTGCGGCAGCTTCCTCGGCAGCCTTCTCTGCTGCAGCAGCTTCCGCGGCTGCGGCGGCTTCTGCGGCTGCGGCAGCTTCCGCTTCCTGCCTCACAACATTGTTGTGATGTATCACGCCCCCCGTAATGCCTCCTATCACGAGAAGGCCTGCTGCCACACATGCGGCAATCTTGAACTTAACATTTGTCTTCATGGATTATCCTCCCTAAGTTAAATTTATAACCGATCAGGGATTTAAGCAGATAAATGTTTAGTGATATTCCTGATATAGTTTCTCGTTATATTCGTGTCCCGCCACGGTACGGAAGTACTGGATCGTATCAACAACAGGCGGCAGATACAAAACCGCAAGCGACAGAACGCCCTCGATGATCACGTACATGAAGCTGTATGTGAGAGCCTCGCCCCAGAACATCCACCATACAACAGGTTCTGAATAGAACACCGCATAATTTATGACACTCTCAATAAATCTGAGGATCACAACGATAAGAAAGGCACTGCGGATAGTAAATCGCTGATCATATCCGCCGGCCGTCTTTTTAGTAACAGCCTCAAAGAATCCGAAAAGTCCCAAAAGCGTATATCCGAACAGGTAATCAAACAGATCCCCTATAACCTGGATTTCATCAACCTGTCCGGATAAAACCCTTCCCGCCCTATAGGCTCTGTATCCGACAGAATGTATCTGTCCGAACAGATCAGACAGATATCCCGGTTCATGGATCACTGAAGATAAAACGGTCTGGAAGGATCCGGGGATCACATAATCGATCACGTATTTTATGACACCGAACAAAAACGCCGCAAGAAGGCCGTATTCAGGTTCCAATATGTATCCGACCAGGCATATTACGAGCATGCTTAAGAAAGTAACATCTCCGCCCTCTTTCAGCTTGAGTATTGAAACGTAGGACAATACAACACTCACGATCAAAAGAACAAAAAACCATTTGGCCTTTTTGTTCCACCATGAGCGCTGCATTCTCTCATGAAGCTGCTTTAACTGATCATCCACCAGATAATGATCATCTCTGTGCTTTGTATCAAACTTCATCTTCGGTCTCCGTATCTTCGGATCTGATAAGTCTCTTCATCCTGTTGTAGAAATTCCTTCTGCTCGTCATGTTAAGAAGGAAGAACGCAAGCAGAAATCCTCCTATGCCGAGTACATTGAAAGTACGTTCCGCTTCCGTGGCAGCATCCGCAATCCAGTTATTCGGAAGTGAAGCATAGAACTTGGTAATAACACTTTCAACGATATAATCTTTGGCACCGAACAGCGCGAGCACAACGCCCACTATTCCGATAAACAGGCTGTTTCTCCTCTCGATTTCGGCGCTGTTTAAATCCACAACTTCCTGCAGGTATTCCTGCTGTTCACGGTATATGGTCTTTAGGTCATCATTTTCAAATGCATCCCGGATGTGCTTAGCCTCGATCCCTGTTCCGTGATACTTGAAATTGTCCTTTTTCCAGAATTGAATGGTCTTGCCGTATTCCTCATATATCCTGCTTATATATTCCCACGGAACATTGCCGGCCTGAAGGAGCGCCTTGGTCGCGCGGTTGGTCATCTTGGCAAGGGAAGTGTTTTGGAACATGACCATTTCCATGATAAAGAGAATGGTCGCGGCAAGTCCCATTCGTGTCAGGAGCATGTATTCCGCAGAACCCGGAAGTATGGGGTTACCGCCCCTGCCGTAGGTTTCCAGATAATCCGCATCGGGCGGCATCTTGGGAAGCACTTCTTTTTTGAGTTTAAAGATAATG
>JAEEGL016702827.1_pt1 | contig 13457 bp, 5 predicted proteins | sample 9134231 | NCBI WGS metagenome assembly JAEEGL01 (sample SAMN16246548, study PRJNA631951) | gut metagenome | biome: gut microbiome; feature: rumen; material: fiber-attached | host: Bos | place: Iran: Karaj | collected 2018-10 | reverse complement strand
ATAGTTAAGATACCATCATCAGTAAATTTAATGTCTTTTTCTTTAAGTCCATGATCTTTTAAATTAAGTGGTACTAAATGTCTTTTAGCTATATCTAATTTCTCATATTCAGAATAACTAGATAATTCAATTATTTCTAATCTATCTCTTAATTCATCTGGTATTTGTTCTAAATAATTAGCTGTCGCTATAAACATAACACTACTTAAATCGAACTCTTCTTCAATATAATGATCAACAAAAAATTTATTTTGTTCTTTATCTAAAACTTCTAATAAACTTGATGCTGGATCACCTTTTATATCTTTAGTCATCTTATCGATTTCATCGATTATAAATACAGGATTTTTAACTCCTACTTTTCTCATTCCTTGAATGATAAAACCAGGAGCACTTCCAATATATGCTCTTCTATGACCAATTATCTCGGCTTCATCATTTACTCCACCTAAGGATATCTTAGCAACTTTTCTACCAAGACCTTTAGCAATATTTTTAGCAAATGTTGTTTTTCCAACACCAGGTGGACCAACTAAACAAATAATTGGACTCTTACTATTATTAGTATTTTCTTTAACTGCTAAATACTCAATTACTCTATCTTTAACATTATCTAATCCATAATGTGTACTATCAAGTATTTCTCTTACTTTATTTAAATCTTTTCTATCATTAGTTTCCTTAGTCCAAGGTAAATTAAGTAGCCAATCAATATAAGTTCTAATCATACCTGTTTCTGGACTACTATAGTTAGACATTGAATATTTATTTAATTCAATTAATAATCTTTCTCTAACTTTAGGTGGACAATCTAATTTATTAATCTTTTCTTTAAGAACTTCTATTTCATTTTCTTCTTCTTCACCAAGTTCTTTTCTAATTGCTTTAATCTTTTCTTTTAATACAAATTCTTTTTGTGTTTCATCAATACTATTTTGAACTTTTTCATCTATATTTTGTTCTATCTTTAGTATTTCTATATCATTACTAATATCATCTAGTATCATCTTAACTCTTGCACTAGATGATGCTTCTTTTAGATATTCTTCTTTTCTTTCTAAATTAATAGGTAAATAAAGAACTACAATATCTGTTAATTTATCTATATTATTAATTCCAATTGTATGACTTAAAATTGTATTTGATATATATGGAACTTCTTTTACATAAGTATCAATATGTCTATTAAGTGCTCTTACGTAAGCAATCTCTTCCTTAATACTTAATTCTTCATGAGGAAGAACACTATAAAGTGCTTCATAGATATCTTCGTCTTTAGAATAAGCATGTACTTTTACTCTAGATTCACCTGATAAAATAATTCTAGTTTTTCCATTAGGCATATCTAGTTTCATTTTAATTTTAGCAATAACCCCATAATTAGGTAGTTCATCTATTTCAGGGTTTTCTTCTAAACTATCATTAGGTAATACTACGATAATATTACTATCGTAACAAGTTTCCGATAAATACAAAATTTTCTTTTCGCTTTCGCGTTCAACTTCAAGTTTTATTTCGTTATAAGGAAATAGTACCATGTCTCTTATTAGTAGTACTGGAAGATTGCTTTTCACAAGATACACCTCCTTAAAAAATTACTTTTTATTATATATTTTTAGATTATAAAAAGCAATTAAAAAAAGTACTTTTTTTATAAAAAAAAGAGCACCTTCTCAGTACCCTTATTTTATAGCATTTTTTATGGTTCTAATCTATTTGGACCTCTAAATAATAATTGTGATTCTTTAACACTTGGAATATTTATCATTAACATAATTAGTCTATCTACTCCGATAGCAAAACCTCCATGAGGTGGACATCCATACTTAAAGAAATCTAAATAGAAGGAAACATCTTTACCAAGTCCTTTTTCTTTAGCAACCTTACATAAGTTTTTATAACGATGTTCTCTTTGAGCTCCAGAAGTAATTTCAACTCCTCGCCAAATTAAGTCGAATCCTTGTAATACTCCTTTACTATTTCTCATATGATAGAAAGCTCTCTTATCAGCAGGATAATCAGTTACAAACATAAATTCTGATCCAAACTTATCCATAGATAATCTTCCAACTAATCTTTCTGCTTCAGTAGTTAAATCAGTCTTTTCACTATCGTCAACTCTGTAATTATATCTTTCTTCTAACTCTTTATAAATATCACTTAGAGCCATCATAGGGAATGGCATCTTTGGTACAACTATATCTTGTCCAAACACTTCTTTAATTGTTTCACCATATTCTTTAGATAAATGTTCAAAAGCATATTTAAGCATTTCAGCTTCTAATTTACATACATCTTTAAAAGATTTAATATGAGCAAATTCTACATCAAAAGAAGTAAATTCTGTAGCATGTCTAGAAGTATTAGAATTTTCTGCTCTAAAGCATGGAGCTACTTCAAATACTCTATCAAATCCTGAACAAATAGCCATTTGTTTATAAAATTGTGGGCTTTGTGCAAGATAAGCTTTTCTACCAAAATATTTAACTTCAAATACTTCACTACCAGATTCAGATGCAGCTCCAATTAATTTAGGAGTATGTATCTCTGTAAAATTATGTTTATATAAATATTCTCTCATGAATTTAACTAATTCACTTTCTATTTGGAATATTAACATATTCTTTCTATTTCTAAGATCTAAGAATCTATAATCTAATCTAGTATCTAAAGAAATACCTTCAGTATTGTTATAATCAAGTGGTAATGGACTTGCTTCACTAACTACTGTTATTTTAATTGGACTTAATTCTACTCCGTTTAATTTAACCGCAGGATTTTCTTTAGCAACAGCTTTTATTTTAACAACACTATCCTTAGTAATTGAATTAATTTGATCAACAAATTTTACTTGTTCTTCAATACCTTTATCAACAGTTAATTGGATTTCTCCAGTAGAATCTCTAAGGATAACAAACATAACCCATTTCTTATCTCTAACTGTATCTAAAAAAGCTTCAAATTCTACTATTCCATTTTTCTTTTTTAATATTTCTTTAATCGTCTTCATGTTTCTTTCCTCCATTTTTATGACATTTACAATTATCACCGCAGTCACATTCATCATCATCTTCACAATCACAATCACATTCATGATCATGTTCTCTAATAAATTCTTCAGCTGCATCAAAATTTTCTTCTAGTAAATGTTCATCAAAATAATATATTAAATAATCTGTAGAAATAGTTTCTTCTGTTTTATTTTTATTATCTTTAACTTTAACTTCATCATGTTTTAAATCTTCATCATTTAAAATAATTAAGTATTTTGCATTTAATCTATCTGCTTGTTTAAACTGAGCTTTAAGGCTTCTTCCACGATATTCAGTATCTACTCTAAAGCCATTTGCTCTTAAGTACTGTGCTAAACTTGCAGCATACATTTTTTCTGTATCACTAACATACATTATAAATATTTCTACATCGTCATTAATTGGTAATTCAATTTCTTCTAAATCTAAAGCATTAATTACTCTTCCTATACCTGTAGCAAATCCCATACATGGTGTATCTGGTCCATCTAATTGTTTAACTAAGCCATTATATCTTCCACCAGCTGCAATTGTATTATTTGAACCAAATCCGTCTACCATAGTATCAACTTCAAATACAGTATGGTTGTAATAATCAAGACCTCTTACTAATCTTTCATCTATTTCATAATCAACTTCTAATTCATTTAAATATTCTTTTACTTTTTCAAATCTAGATTTAGATTCTTCATTTAAATAATCAAGTGTTTTAGGAGCATTCTTTAATAATTCATTATCTTTATCTACTTTACAATCAAGTATTCTTAAAGGATTCTTTTCTAATCTTTCATTACAATCTTCACATAATTCACTAATATGAGGTTTAAAAAATTTAACTAAAGCATCTCTATATTTATCTCTAGATTCTTTATCTCCTAAAGAGTTAATTCTAACTTTAATATCTCTAAGACCTAACATTTTATAAAGCATAACTGGTATTGAAATAACTTCAGCATCTACTAGTGGATCATCACTATTTAATACTTCACAACCAAACTGAGTAAGTTCTCTATCTCTACCTGCTTGTGGTCTTTCATATCTATACATCGTACCATTGTAATATACTTTAACAGGTCCTTCATTAGCATACATTTTATTTTCAATATAACTTCTAACTATACCTGCAGTACCTTCTGGTCTTAAAGTTAAAGTTCTATCTCCACGGTCTTTAAAATCATATGTTTCTTTAGTGACAATGTCAGTAGTTTCTCCTACTCCTCTATGGAATAAATCACTAGATTCAAAAATAGGTGTTCTCATGTAAGTATAATTATACTTTTCCATAAGACTATCCATTATTTTCTCAACATATTTCCATTTCTTTGCTTCAACTCCATATAAATCATGGCATCCCTTTGGTTTACTTATCATTTTATTCCTCCTAATAAAAATAAAAAGGTAGCATCATAAGGGCGAATAATTCGCGGTGCCACCTTAGTTTTATCTCTAAATATCTATATCGCGATAAACGTTTCTTCTTAATTAGCAAATGTCTTTCATTATTTAATCTAAGTATTTTCACCAAACATACTCTCTCTAAAAGACTTCCATAATTACTCTTTTTGCAAAAGACACCTATAATATACACTAATAAATGCTAAAATACAAGAATTATTCTTTCTTTAAGTATTTTTTTATCTTATCAGTATTTAATTCTTCTTTACTTATTTTATTAACAAAAAATGCTTTATTAATATCATTTACTTTCTCTTTTCTAAAAACAATATAATCTCCTTTGTTAATTTTTTCGTTAGAAATAATGTCCTCTATAGTAAACATATAAATATCATCGTCATCGTAAGTAACTACTTCTCCATAACCACTTTTGTAATCGATATTATATACTTTACCTACAGTTTTTTCACTTACTTCCATGCGTATTCTCCTTTCCCATACCTAATAATTTTTCTTTAACGTCTGTAAGACATTTTTTATATAATTCTTCAACCTTCTTACTATTATTAATGCAATCAGTTATTATATTACCTTCCATATCTACACAAACATAAAACGAATCATTAATATATCCATAACTAATAGGTGTAGTAATATCTATAACTTCTATATCTTCATAACTTTTTCCACTTAATAGTTGTTTAATTGAATCTACTCTCTTTATTCTAGCTATTATTTCTTTTTCATCTTCAATATAAATTGTTTTAGAAGGACATACATCATATAAAGGTAAATTATCTACCCCTAGTTCAATTGGTACTAATTCTGGAGGTTTGGAACTAGCTAATAGAATTGCTTTTCCTCCAGTTCCAACATCAGTCCAGAAATAAGGTAATCCAGTTTTTACACTTTCTATTCCAAGATGTACAAATGATTTTACTTTTTCACAAGCATATTCACCACTTACAACTACATTATCTATTGGTTTTTCACTATCTTTAGACAATTCAATAATGTCATTAGAAAAATTTTTAAGAATATGAATTAAATCTTCATTAGAATAATCTTTATCTAAAGAATATCTAAGTTCATTTAAAAAAATAGTGTTTCCATTTCTAAAGCCTGATACGCGTGATACTAATTCATGAGTATTTGGATTCTCTAATGTTATATGAAAACCATTTTCATTAGTAAGACAAAAATCAAATAATGATTCTCCAACTCCATTTATTCTCATACATGCTCCTGTTCTTTCTCCTAAAGTTAAAGAATTTGAATTAGTAAAATTACCTAAAGTTACTTCTAATTCTTTATCACTTGATGTCTTATATATTTTAGAAAAACTAGGAACAGTTACTTTTTCTCTCTTATAATTGTTAATTGTATAAGAAACTGCTTTAATTAATCTTTCATCTTTTGTAGTTTCTCTTGTAGCTCTATTAGGTTCAGGATTTTCCTTAATTAATTTTGAATCTTCTTGTCCTAAAATATTACTAAATACAGAAGAACTACTAGAGAATAAATCAGCCTCTTGTAACATATCTACTACACTTAATGATGAAGGATTAAACTCTCTATTCTTAATCTTAGCCTTCTTTCCTTCTCTTATCATAATAGGATTAAAATAATTAATAAAATAAGCTAAATTAGTATAGTCACTACTAATACCAGTACTATTTATCATGCTAGATAATTCCTTAGGCAAAGATGTTAATTTTTTACCAACAACTAATTTTTTAAGAAGAGAATAATTTTTTTCATCAGTTAATGTTTCTTTAACTAATTCAACGTTAATTTTAGATAATAGTCCATAATAATCAACTCCGCTAGAGAAAACTGGTACTCTATCTAATTTACCAAATTTATCTAATCTATTAATATGATCTACTTGAGAATATCTTTCTCCTCTATAAAATAATTGTCCTTTTGGATAAGTATCATCGACAATAGTTTTTAAAGTTCTTCTTACAATACCAATTTCTTTTCCATCAATATTTTTATCTTCAGCGTTATGTCCTACTACATTAATTATTTTTTGTAACTTTTCTTCAGTTAAATCTTTTATTAATGGCTTTAATGTTTCAAATAGTAAATTATTTAAAGAAGATTTTTTTAAATTAATCATATCTATTACTTCATAATCATTTATATGTAATAAGATATCCTTAATAACAGCAGTATCTACTTTTGGCATAATAAAATTATATTTTAAACCAAATTCTTGAATAATAAGATTATCATAAGATAAATCTTTCATTTTACATAATATATTATGCGCTTTAGTATAAATAGTATTATAAAGTTCAATATCTTCATAAGTAACATTATCACTAGTTAATCTATCTTTTAATTTCATTATTTTATCAGATAACTCTGAATCTAATAAAAGAGCGTCTTCGCATAGAAAATATAATGAATCAAATATATTTGCATCAAAAGGTTTTCCATCTCTTAACTGATCTAAAAAAGTCTGATGTAAATCATCATATCCTATATGTTCATCAAAATAATGATATTCAAAATAATTTTTTCTTTCCTTTAAAATATATAAATCAACTACATCATGCAATATATCTGTATTAACGATTCTAGTTCTATTATCAAGTAATCCTTTATTAAGTGAAAGAATTAATTCTCTTTTATCATTAAATTTCAAATTATATTTTTCATTAATATTTTCAACTATTTTATCATCAATACCAATATTTAAAAGTATTAATAATCTATTAAGTTTATCATTATCTTCAGTATTTAGCGCATTAATAATACTAGAAAACATATCTATTGTTTCTGGATGATCTATAGAAAACTTTTCATCACATAATGAAACATATACTCCATTAAAATCTTGTTTATTAAAATTATTTTCATTAGGTATTAGTTCAATTAATTTTTTAAAAGAAGCATCATCTAAGTTAATAATATTTTTTATATTTTCATTTTCTAAATATTTAACTACACCTATACCATACTTCTTTTTTAAAATATCAAGGTGTTCCCTATTTAATTGATAATTATTGACTATATAGTTTTCAAATTTATTAAATTCTTTATCACCGATGAGCTTAATATACATTTCAGCATTTAATATAGTATTAAAAAATTTCTTACAAAGCTCATCATCATTTATGAAATAGTCAAAATACTTATCATTCTTAAATATTTCTTGAAGCATTTTTGAACTTAATTTATTAATAGCCATATTTGCTATTTTTTTGTCATCATTTTCTATGCATTTATCCATTAGTTTTTCAAAATTAAAACTATAAAATATATCATCGAAAATATCATATCTTTGAGCCTTATATACAGCTTCTAGTAAATCATCATCAGAATGATAAATATATTGACGAAAAGTCACTTCAATTTCTTTGTGATTTAAAATTATCTCATTTAATAAATCTTTATTTTTATTAATTTTTTTTACATTTACTTTTTCAGGTATTAAATTATTATCTAATAAATATCTGAATAATTCTGAAGGTAAGGAAATAATATTATCATTCATTATTGTATTTAAATTATTTATTAATACATCATAATTGTTTCCTTTGGATTTTAGCATTTCAATTATTTTTTTAACATCATCTTCTACTAGTAGATCACTTTCAATTAAAGGAGCAACATATCCTTTATCTACCATTAATTCAATTAGTTCTTGATCAAGTATTAGATAACTATTTTGCAAAGAAATCTCTGGAAATGATTCTAATGGTAAATTATCAAAATTCCTAATTACACTTTTTAAATCTTCTCTTAACTGATCATAACTTAATACATTCTCGTTTAATAATTCTTCTGCATATTTAAATGATCCCTTTTTATAGGTTAATTCTTTTACTTGTGTAGATATTTTTTTAGGCATAAAATCTAATGATTTACCAACTAATGAAGGTATTTCATTAATTCTATCGTAAATTAATTTAGATAAATCTTCATTCTCTAAATTAAAATTTCTATTATGAAGTTCCTCTGCTTTACATGCTCTTGCACATAAATCTTCCAAACTAAAGTATTTAAAATATTTAGTAGCATTACTAACATATATTAAGAAATTAGGAACTCCATACTTTTCAAAATTATATTTATCTAGTTTCTTTAATAATTTATCATTAATAGTAAATTCTACATTATTAGGAAATTTTATATACTTTATCAGATCTTCTCTACCTATATTAATAAAGAAATCATATAACTCATTAATATCTTCTTCGCTATTACAAATAATTTCAATTTTTTTATCTACAGTTCTATAATAATCTTCAATTAATTTGTCTCCTTTAGCTCTATCTTCCTGATTAAATTTAAACATTTCATAGTAGGAAGAAAATCCTCCAACAGTATAATGATATGTGTTTTGTTTTACAAAAAACAATAAAAAATGATAGCCTATCTGTTTTAATTCTTCTTTAGAGATTTCATAAGTAACACTTCCATTACCAAAAACAAAATAATTTAATAATTCCAAGGTAGATGTATTATAAAATTCTTCCTTATCTATTAATAAATCTATACATATATTAGATAATTCATCATCTTGTTTTATAAACTCAATTTCTTCATCTGTGAATATATAATCACTATTATTAATTTTGTTTAAAATACTTTCTTTCATAAAAAACTCCTATTTAGTATGAGGTTTAACATATGTATTTTTAATACTTTCTAATTTTTTCTTATATTCTTCTTTGAATGATTCTCCTACATAATCACTAATTATGTTATTTTTTTCATCGATAACTATATAATAATTATCACTAACAAGTGCATATTTCAAAGGATAATCAAATTGTTTAACATCGATATTTTCAACTTGGATTCCTTTAATTAACTGTTTAATAGCATCTATTCTTCTAATTCTTTCTTTTGCTTCAACAAATTCATCAGTATATTCTATTAACTTACCTTCTTGAACTTTATATAAAGGTAAATTAGGTATATTAACTTTAACTTTAGCAAATTTTTCTTTAGAACTTGTTGCTACAATAGAAACGTTACTATCAACATTTGAATAAAAGAATGGTAACCCTTCTTTAATATTTCTTATATTAATATTTACTTCATTATATTTATCATCATAAGCAAAAGAATTATGAATAACTACATTTTCTATAGGTACATCACTATTTTTAGATATTTCAATTAAATATTCTCCTACTTTTCTCAAAGTATTAGCTAAATCATCATTTGTAAATTTATCTACTTTACTATTTCTAAGTTCATTTAAAAATATTGTATTTCCATTTCTAAATCCAGAAACACGACTAACAAATTCATTAGTTTCACCATCTTCAAATACTATATGAAATCCATTTTCATTAGTAAGACAAAAATCATAAAGACTTTCTCCTACTCCACCAATTCTCATACATGAACTTGTTCTTTCTCCTAATGTTAAAATATTTGGATCAGTAAAATTACCACATATAACTCTAATCTTTTTTCTATAAGTATCAAACTCTTTATCAAAAGTAGGAATAGTAATTGTTTCTCTTAAATAATTGTTAACAGTATAATTAACTGATTCTTTTAATCTTTGATCATGTTCTAATTTATGAACTGCTCTATTATCTCCCGGATTAGATTTAATTAATTTAGCATTTTCTTCTCCAAGGATAACTGAATATATAGAACTACTAGCACTAAATATAGATGATAGTACAAGTATTTTAGGTATAGTTAAAGAATTTATAGAAAAATCTTTTTTATTACTATTTGCTATTCTTTTTTCTCTATTAATAATAGCTTTATAATATGATAGAAAATAAGAAATTATTTCATAATTATTATCTATATTAGCTTCGTTTAATCTTTTCTTTAAAGTATCTGGAATACTAAAAAATTTCTTATTATTTAGTAAATTTATAAATGATTTATATACTTCATCATCACCTAATAAGTTTTCTTTAATTAGAGATGCATTAATATTAGATAACATTTCATAAATATTTAGAGATGATTCGCCTGGATAGTATTCTTTAATCTTAGATAATTTACCATCTATATTTAATCTTGTAATATGATTATAAAGATTATATGCTTTATCTTTATATTGTAGATTATCTTTATTATCATCTATTATTTTACGAGATATTCCTAATATTTTACCTAAAGTCTTTTTATCAAGAATATTTTCTTTTTCTCTATTCATAATAGACATAACCAAATCTAATGTCTCTTCATCTTTAACTTGTTCAAGTATTAAATCATATAAAGGAATATACTTACCTTTAATTTTAATCTTATAATCTTTAGAATGTAAAAATATATCATTTTTTATAATTCTATTTAGACTACTCTTATTATACTTATATGGTAAATTATATTCTAATTCTCTTCCTATACTATCAAGATTATTTTCTTTGTAATCTGAATATAATTGTTTAAAAAGAATATCAATATTTATTAAATCATTACTATCTATATTTTTCTTCTTAATATAGTCAAAGAATTCTATATAATTCATACTATTTAAATTATATTTGTCCAATATTTCTTTAGGTACTTCTAAATTAGGCTTCAAGTGGTTTACTAAGGTATATATTCCTATAAATGCTAAATTATAATTACCTTCTTTAATATGTTCTAAGAAGTTATTATATGGTTCATAAAAATTATATTTCTTTTCAAAATAATGATCATTTATATATCTAGTTCTTTCTTTCTCTAAATATAAATCACAAGTATCATGAATAATATCAAAAAATACACCTTTACCTATATTCTTTCTTAAAAAGAATATTAATTCATCTTTATTATTAACATTAAGAATATTATATTTATCAGTTATTTTTTTAGTAATAGAATCATCTATACCTAGTCTTAATATTGTAAATAAGTTATCTAATGAATCATCTTCATTTCTATCATAAGAAATACATATATCGCTAAAAAGTGTTATTAATAATGGATAGTCACTATTAAACATCCTTTCGTTTAAAGAAATAACTGCTCCATTAAAATCTTGCATATCAAAAGGTTTAATATTATTAATAATATTAAATAATTTGTTAAAATAATCATCTTCTAAATTAACTACTCCGATAAATCTATCATTATCTAAATATTTGATAATAGTAGGTCCAAATTTCTTTTCTAAGATATCTAAATGTTCTAAATTAATATTATTCTTTTTAACATAATGATTTTTAACTATGTTGTACATACCATCTGAATAAAGATAATCTAAGTCTTCACATGCTTGTAAATAGTTAATCGTAGTTTCTACTAAAATATCATCATATAAATAATAACTTAATAATCTTTTATTGCTAAAAACTGCTCTTGGATCAGAATTAAGTAATTCATTTGCCAAATAATAATTATTGTTTTCAACTAAATAATCAATAACAATATCTTGATTATCTAACATATAAAATACATCTATGATAGGTCCAAATGTTTTTCTTTTAAGAAGTAGCTTTATCATTTTTGAATCCAAATCTTCATCATAATATATTTTAATATTTGGATATTTTTCTAGCATCTTACAAAATGAACTATAATGTTCTCTATCAATGCTAGATACATAAATATTACTTAGTTTTTCAAGTTTATTAGAATCTACAATAGCTTTATAGATTTTAGATGGAATATCATTTATTTCACAAGAAATAGTAGTTACAAATTTATCATAAACAGGATTATTATTTTTTATTTCTCTAACAATTCTTTCTATATCTTCATTATTTAAAGAATGAGTAGATATAAGTGGATAAATATAACCATGATCAATCATATATTTTTTAATTATTGGATTTCTATATTTAATACTATCTCCGACAGGAAATGATTCTTCATTTAAATCATTATTTATTAAAACTTCTAATATTTTATCTTCTACTTCTTTAAGACTTAAATCATTATCTAATATTAAATTATCTGCATAAAGAAAACATCCTTTTTTAAATAAATCCATTTCAAAATTTTCGTCATAATTAAATAGATGAGATACTTTAAGAATTGGATAATTAACTAAAGAATCAGTACTATAAATTTTATCTAAAATCATCTGTTTTATTTTAGGATCTTTGAAACTACTATAATATTTTATTAAATCATTAAGAGAATAATATTTTAAATAATCATCAGTATTACTTAAATGATTAACAAATTCAGGAACTTTATATTCATTAAATGGGTATAATTTGTTAAATTTAGCAATTGTACTTGGAGATAATTTTAAATAATCCCATTCATCTCTTTCTTTAAATACAAAGTTGCTAATAATATCAAATCTTTTATTATCAAGAAGTAAATTAATCATGAAATCTAAATTTTTAGAATCATTATATATTTTAGTAATGTTAACATCTTTATTTTCAGAAATATATTTCGTAATATTATAAAAAATAATTCTAGACATTTCATCATCGACATTAAACATATTAAAGTATTCATTAAATAAATTATAATCAAAAGAATAAAGATTACTTTTATTAGCACTTAAAGATAAATTAAAAAAATTAGAGAGTAAATTAACTAAGTCTATTTTTGATAATTCAAATAATTTAGGCATTCTAGTATTAATAATATCCCAAGTATAATCTGTAACTGCATCTTTATTAATACACATTTTTGAAAGCAATAAATTAAATAATTCATTAGAATTAAAGATAATAAAAATATCTTCTTGATCTAATTTGAAGTTATTATTATTTAATCTATATTTAATATTTTTTACTTTTTCTTCAAATGTCATAATGAAACCTTCCCAATTATATTTTATCATAAATTAAGAATAAAAAATAAAAAAAGAACTAATTATTAGTTCTTTTTTAATTACAGAATGCTCCATTAGAACCTTCGTATAAAGTTCCTTTTTTACAATAATATTTTAAGTTTGAACATCCTACAAATTTTTCTCCATCCTCAGCATAAGTATCACATGTAAATTCATTTTGATTGCTTGGACAGTCATATGTTGATTCTGGTACTTCTTGTTGAACTTTTGTTGATGCCCAACTATATTTAGTCTCACACTTATTTACGTATGTTTGTCCTTTTTTATTTGAGTTACATGTTGTATCT
>JAEEGL014017255.1_pt1 | contig 13457 bp, 3 predicted proteins | sample 9134231 | NCBI WGS metagenome assembly JAEEGL01 (sample SAMN16246548, study PRJNA631951) | gut metagenome | biome: gut microbiome; feature: rumen; material: fiber-attached | host: Bos | place: Iran: Karaj | collected 2018-10 | reverse complement strand
TAGCATTGGCTTTTTGCCTTTGCTCGATAGTGGTATTCGTGGTTTCTCGGCCGAGGAGATTGTGGCTGCCGATTGTCGCTATGTCGTGTTCAGCGATGGTGGTTGGGATTGGCCGCTGTGGAAGTGGAAGGGCAGCATCATCACCGAGGGGCATCATGTGTATGGTAAGTTCTTTGCTGGCAAGGCAGGCTTCATCAGCCGTGAGTGGTGGCCCGATTTATGTAACTACCGCCGCAGCAAGTATCCTGCGCCCCAGGAGGGCAGTATCGACGAGGCTATTCTCTATACCCTCGAGCAGGAAGGTAGTCTGATTACCCGCGAGCTGCGTGCCCAGTGTGGCTTTACAGGTCCTAAGATGCGTAGTAAGTTCGATGGCTATGTTACCCGTCTGCAGATGGCCACCCGTATCGTTACCGAAGATTTTGTGTATCCTCTCGACCGTCACGGTCGCGAATACGGCTGGGGTTGGTCGCTTCTCACCACGCCCGAGCGCCTTTACGGTCGTGATGCTAACCAGAGTTCTCGCACTCCCGAAGAATCCTTCCAACGCATCTTCGCCCACATGCAAACCATCTGCCCCCAAGCCTCCGACAAACAGATCTTCAAAATGCTGAAATAATACTGTATTATAATTTACAAAATGCACTATTGCACCATTGCACCATCGTGTAAACTTGTTTGTTTAGCAATGGTCAATAAGCCCATCTTTAGCCTTATTATGTGGTGTGCTGTCAGTAGTAAGTTTTCGATACGTGATGACTAGGTTATTATTTGAGCTCCGAAAATAATGAAGAACCTCTTTTTTGCAAAAAAATGGTGCAAAACATAGAAGCGAAGCATATTTTTGCTATATTTGCAAACGAATTATTAAATATTGAAACATTATCATTATGAAGAAGGATATATTTGCCCAATTCTATAATAAGAGCAATACTACTCACCTAATTACTGACAACGAGACTGAGTCTTGGCGAACACGGAAGAAAAGTTTTGGATTAGAAGTGGCTTTGTATCTTCATATGATGATTTTATAAAGAGATGAAGAAAATGGAAAGTTTTTATTGAATCCTTAAATAATTGACAATCAAACTTATGGCAGATAAAAATTATACACTTTCATATATATCCGAACTTAAAGGATGCACTGTTGAAGAATTGTGTCAATTCGCCAAGGAGAAGAAAATCGATCTCCCCTTAGACCCAGACTATTCTGTGTCTGCATCAAAGCTGAATGCAATAGACCCTCAACTAGCATTTAATTTGAAATATGGAAAAGTTATCTCTGCGAGCAAAGAAAAAGCAAAAGATAGCTCTGAGGTCAAACACGTTGTCGTACCACCAGAAGTGTATCATCTGCCAAAAGAGGAAAATGAACCCAAGTTAAATGTTCTTGGGAAAATTGATTTGTCACAGCTTAATCAATCCATTCGATCTAATTCAGAAGGAAAGGAGGACAAAGATAGTAATGAAAATGAATCAAAGAAGAATTCTCCCCAAAGAAATATAGGAATAATTAAGTTCTTTGACATTAATAAAGGATGGGGATTTGTTATATCCGGGAACAAAGGAATTAGCAATAAAGCGGAAGATGAAGGGAAAGTCTTTAGCCTTCACATTACCAGTAAAGAGTGGCACGGAATGCTCTCCCCTAAAGAAAATGAGTGGATTGTCTTCACACCTAAAAAAAATATAAGAGGATTAAGTGCGACTAATGCAGAACGCCTCGATTGCAATCGAGAATCTTTATTATTAGCTATGCGATACCGTGGAAAGTATGCTAAAATATACGGTTATGATAGTAAAGGGGATCATTATGACGAGAATATTTTGTGTCACATCATTAAACAAATGATTCTTACTAGAAGTGCTGTAAGCAATACTTCCTACAGACAGAGTGTGACTGCCTATGACACATCAAAATATAAAGATGTTATTGATGCTTTTTGCGAGTATAATGCTGAAAGGCCACAAAAGAGGCAGGAAATAATAATAAATCAGTTCTTTGAAGATAAGGAATTATACAATCTCATTTTCAAGATATTTACGGAAGGAGAGTATTTAACCGATGATTCTTCACGACAAAAAGCGTATAGTCTTTATAGACGTATGTTGTTAGAAACACTTTTTGAATCCGGAAAAGTATCTGATTTATATGTATTACCAGAGTCATTCGATTATACTCCACATATAGATAAGCTTGCAGATTTACTTGTCAAAGAGTCACTGTCTAACTCAATTGCAGTTTTAGAGAAATGGATAGGTGAACATGATATATCTGACAAGTTGAAACTTGACAATAGTGCTGCCACAACCATACCTTTACGTCTTGTACTGAAGAAAGTAACGGGCAATAGTTCATGGATTGATGATCTCAATGTAGATTGGACAACAATAAGAGATTTTATAAAAGATCATACCATTCAAGCATATTCCTATTGTAAGCAATTGTTTATCAATAAGGACGAAGAGTTCGTAAAAGACCATGCACTAGTGGACATTTTAGACGGCAATACTATCATACGCTGGTCTAATAATCTGATGGAAGAGAAAGATGTGCCAATAGCATTTCTCAGAACTCTCATGGAACAACAGGTAGAGGAATCTCTTGAAATGTGGGGCAAGTACGTTAAAAGTGGGTATGATATATCTCCTTCATATTCCGTTTTGCGCAAAGTGTTAAGTGCCGAACTAACAAGGAAAAACGTTGAAGGTGTACGTGCATTCTTGAACATCTGCGGTGAGAAAGAGATATCGACCAAGGATATCTTTGGTAACGTAGATGATCTGAGCGATGATATTAAAGCAGAATTGTTCTATCTGACAGAAGACATTGTATTTTATAATGCTCATACAAAAAAATCCACGATTATTGAAAAAATAAATAATTCAGGTATTCCAGAAGTAAGAAAATTTTTGAAATTTTGCTCAAAGAATCTTACCAATGAAGAATTAGACGATACACTTAATAAGCTGAATAACGACAAACTTATTGGCGCATTAAAAAATATGGCATTAGATGACAGCATACAACTTGTTAAACGCCTACCTGAAGAAAAAGCCATAAGCATTGTCACAAATGACGCAATAAAAGGCAGTAAACTGTTTACTGTTTATATTGGAGTAAAATGGGAAACTGTTAAAGGAGAGATGCCTTATTGTGTTTTTGATATAGAATCCGATGGGGATACCATAAAGGAATTTGCTTTCTATGCAGAGGATAATATGAGGTCATATACTGGCGAGGACCAAATCAACTCTTTATTTAGGAAACTTAAAAAGCTACCTATCATCGTCGGTCACAACATTAAGCTTTGGGATTTACCTATCCTGAAGAACAAAGGACTGGTATTACCTGATAGTACATTCATCTGGGACACTCTTGAAATAGAAATATTACTTAATCCATGCAGATATGCTTATTCTTTGCATACAGAACATCATGCGGAAGCTGATACGAAATTAACAAATGAACTTTTTTGGAATCAACTTTATAGACTATCGACAGACAAACAACTAGTAGAGCAACTTCGCAAAGTCCTTCCTTCTAATATTGATAGTATTATCAATTCATTGCAGGTTGATTATTATTGTGAGTATTTCAAAAGTACAGCAAATCTGGAGCAACAATTCTTCCAAGAATTACGCCCTTTAGATGATAAGCTAATACAGAAGCTAAAAGATATTGCTACTATTCCAGAAACGGAAGATACTCTATTAATTGCTCCAAGTAATTTATGGGCACGTTTGGCATTGTATATTCCACTGTCTTTCCCAGGAACTTCTGTAGACAATTCATTTAGAAGTATAGATGTTAACAGCCTTAGAGAAAGACCTGTTAATGACATTATCAAGCAATCTATTCTTGAACGTTTCTGCGTAGTGTCACGTACACCGATTCTTGAAAATCTAGCTCAGTACTTAAGAGTGATTGACAAGGAATGTGAAAAAATTTCGTTTACAGATGACGAATTACAGGGTTATCTACATCACTATAACAGTCATATTGACTGTATAGATGTCAGCTCCTTTGAAGACACACAAGTTGTTTCAAAAGACTATAAACACATTTATATTATTGGTACAGAGTTAGAAGACCGTATTCATAAATGTAAAGTTTGCGAAAACAAGACTTTTGCTGACCTTATTGCTTGTGGAAGTAGACTACCTTTCACTATGGCTTCAACTAACTATGCTCCAGTCAAAGGAGAAGAGATTGGTAAACTAGGTATATCCAAACCAGAGCTTGCAGCAAACATATGGGTAGAAAGAGAAAAAAATGGAGAGTTCGCATTCTATTTAAACTATCAATATCAAGCGTATAGAAAGAAATTCTTAGATCATTTCAAGAACAAGCCTCACACGATAAAGTGGAAATTCTCTGGGAAAGACTATGGCCATATAAATCTAACTCAGGTTAGCAGAAATCGCACTTCAGACATGGTAATGCGTGTAAATAGTTCTACTACACAAAGGAGTAAATATTGGTTATTCCAGATGTCATTGTTGTGTAAAATCCATCAGGCAAACGCCGCACTACCAATTATATATGTCGTCAATGACAAGAAAGAAATAGAAGAGCTTACCAAATATGCATCATCATTGGGCTTCTATATCCCGTCATGTGGCAATGGATTTCGTCAGCTAGAATATATTGGCAGCCGCAATAATGGTATGGTAATTATTAGTAAGCAGGAGTTTGTTGATGGTGTCGGCTCATACAGGACAGATAAGCCATTCTGTTATGTATGGGATAACATGGACATCGACAGATATATGCTTATGTGGGACAAACTTCCTTTTGACGATGATTTAGAAGAAGATGCTGACGACGAGCGTGATGACAAAGTTCATCATACAACTGCCCGTCAATGTATTCATGCAGCCTGGCCTATTTACGAGCATTACTGTTCATTAATAATGGCTAATAGTGAAGACACACAGTTCTATATAATTGATCCACATTTTGATGACTATGAGGATATTGCAAATAGCTGTCAGGCTCAATCATTTAAAGTGGATTTATGGGAGAGTGATAGTGATTATAATGATGCACTTGATAACTCAACTAATTATTTCAGTGATAGTAGAGGTGAAGAAGAGAACATCGATACGGCTACAGCACTTGAATTGATACGTAAGCATTTAATCGGTGAACATAAATGGAAACCAACCCAGGAGGAAGTTTTGCCGTTTATGTGGGAAAAGAAAGGTGATTGTCTTGTATCCATGCCGACAGGAGAAGGAAAATCTGTATGTTTCCAAGGTCCCGCTTTGTATCGAGCTTCAATTACTAAGAAGCTATCATTGGTAATCACCCCATTGCGTGCTTTAATGCAAGATCAGGTTGAGGATTTGCAGAAAAAAGGATTTGCGACAAACGTTGATTATCTAAGTGGAGACCGTCAGCGACCTGAGGTAGAAAACATATATCGCAAGTTACGTTCAGGAGAAATCGCTCTTTTATACATAACGCCAGAACGATTCCGCGTCAAGTCCTTCATGAACGTCCTGTATCAACGCATGGAAATGGATAGAGGCCTGGAATATATCATTTTTGATGAAGCTCATTGTATTTCACAATGGGGCCAGGAATTCCGTCCAGATTATAGAAACGCTGTTATAACATGTATTGAATTAAGGAAACAATTCGACTTCATGTTTGCATTGTTCTCTGCAACTGTTACTACCCAGGTTGAGTCTGATATAAGATCTTTCTTACCAGACATACAAAGATTGGGACAAACAGCTGAAGATTATAATCCTATACGTCAACATATTGGCATCTCATTTACTGTGACTGAACATGAAGATGACGCAAGAATTGCAGAGATAGTACAATTTATCGAGAATAAACAAATTGATTTCTCATTAAGTTGTATGATTATATTCTGTCGGACACACAGACAATGTGAAGAGACTGCTGACACGCTGTCTGATTTGGCATTAAAGTCATCACCAAATAGCACTTTGCATAATTGTATAGATAAGATAGGTTTCTATCACGCTGGCCTCGATGCTGATTTGAGAAATGACGTATATGAGCAATTCAAACGAAAAGAAGGTGTTGAACCTCTCTATATTCTTTGTGCAACCAAAGCTTTTGGTATGGGTATGGACATACCTAATGTCCATTATGTAGTTCATTACAGTCCACCTGCTGTACTGGAAGATTATCTTCAGGAGGTTGGTAGAGCAGGTAGAGACGAGAAGAAATACAAATTAGCATTTGATGACGGAAAAGAAAAGATTCCGGCTCTATGCTTGACATCTAAGGAGGACTTTAGAAAACTAAAAGAATTGCTCGTCAAGAGCCAAATGAGTTGGTCAAATTTAACAGATGCGAAGGGAAATATTGTAGAGTACATCAAACGTTTCCAGACTATTGAGCAAACGAAGACCTCTCCTATTGTCGTTCCATTCAACGTATGGGTTAAGAATGCTGAAGAATTTAACGACACGACTGCCTCTCGCCTTGCTTTCCATTGGCTTGAGCATATCGGTTATATTAAGCAACGTTATTTATCACAGGCATGTCTTGATATTACGCTGAATAATAATGATGGAAAATCGTTATCTTTAAAACGGAATCCCGTATATCTCTACATAGAGAAGAATGCTCGCGAAAACGCTCAACGTTCACTAATCTCGATGAACGATATGAGAAACAGTTTACGTATGTCTATGCCAAAGATTATGAATCAAATAATCCTTTGCATGGCTAATGGTTTGTTGGAACTTAACGAAACCATGAATTGTAAACTTGTCCCACGCAGATTCTGTGAGGCTAATTTTATGATTAAGCACAATAGAAATGATTTCGCTTTACATATTGTTTTTGAGGGACTAAGAAATTTACTATCTGACTGTAAGAAAGGTAAGGTCAGGTCTATTGGTCAAAACGAACGCGATGAAATCTATAATCACTTAATGGACAATGTTGTATATAGTGATATAATAGAAGATAATAAAATATTATATATGCCTTGGAAGTCGGAAGCGGATAATCCACCAAGGCTGGCAGTTACGAAATTCGAAACTTTCCGGAAAAACATATTAACACGCATGGGAGCCCAAATGTTTAATCTCTTGAATTATCTCCCGATGGTTAGTTATAAAGTTGAAAAGCTAGAAGATGATGTGATATGCCAAATTAAAGTAAAGAACGATGAATGGCAACAGTATATTGATAATCTGGAAAAAGATTGTCTTACTATGATAGAGCATGTTGTTGAGAATGCCGATGAATTCCGATGGGCGGAACTAATTATAAAATTGGGATGGACTGATAAAGGATACAGATATTTTGAAGATCTGCTCTCTGTTCTATATCATCTTGCTTACGTGGAACACACACCGCTTGTAAAAAGCGGTATTGAAGTGCTAACCACCGACTCGACAGAGAGTGAGATATCTGATGGTCTTTCTGAAGATTCAAAAATGTATGCTTTCCGAAAGGAATTTGACAACAATGAAAATATCAAGAAAGTGAGGCTTTCATGCATGGATATCTTTACATTTGTAGGTAAAGATGACTTGGGTAGTTTTATCCAGCGTTACTTCCAGAGCAAAGATTATGATGATTATTTAACTCTTGCTGGTGACTATGTCCCTGAAGGTTCTGATATAATGTCAGAATTGACAGAAGAAGCCCTCAAAGTGGAAGAGTCCAAATTGGAGAATAATGTTGAGCAAAAGAATATATACGAGCAACCTACCAATAGAAATATTAATGTATTAGCTGGACCTGGTGCAGGAAAGACTCATGTCCTTACATTAAGATGTGCTAGACTCATATATAAAGAGCATGTTGATCCTTCTCACTTACTCGTTTTAGCATATAATAGAGCTGTTGTCGTTGAGTTACGAAATCGTCTGAACAGTCTATTCACGAAATTAGGCATGAGCAGAATTGCCCATCAGCTAAACGTATACACATTCCATGCATTAGCAAAAAAATGCATGGGTAAGAAACTTGATACAGTATCCACTGAGTTGTGGGAATATGAATTTCATAATTATTTGACCAAGAATGTAAGGGACTTTAAAACACGTTTTCCAAATATCGAATATGTTTTAGTTGATGAATTCCAGGATATAACTACAGTTAGATTAGATTCATTGATACGCATTCATCAATTATTCCCTAATGCAAGGTTCTTTACAATTGGTGATATTAATCAAAGCATCTACGGCTTTGATAGAGTGCCAAAGGATAATTACGGAAGAAAAGTATTTTTACAACCCCAAAAGTATGCAGAAGTGCTAGATCCAAGACCATATTATCAAAAGCTGGACAATGAAATTCATCCGGTTCAACTGTCCATGTTTACAAATTATCGGTCATACCAAAAGATTCTTGACAAAGCTTCAGATTTTATACAAGAAGGGGAAATGCCAATATCGGCATCAGCAATTATGAAGTATGAACCGACAGACCCTTATGTAGAGGAATATGACAGCATAAAAGACAAAGGCCGTATATGGTTTAACGACGTCGTTTCTATTGTAAATTGGGCGAAGAAAGAAAATATTGAGGCAGAATCAATTCGAGGGAATGAAATCCTTAAAAGAATGCGGCATATTGACACAATCGCAATATTCTTCAGGACAAATAATGAGGTGTATCGTGGTTATTCAAAGATAAAAGACATTATACCCGAAGATGTGAGAATTAGAATCCAAGGGGAAAGTTTAGGTGAATTATGGAGAGAAAGGGAACTGTATTTTTTAATAGACACCTTGAATCAATATGGCAATCAGAAAATTGACCTACGGAATAATAAAACAGCCAATGGAATAAAGTCTTTTTTAACAAAGAAAATGGAAGAATCGCCGTTGTGGGATGCGTATACTTTAGATATTGCATACACTTTAGTCCTGAATTACATGGATTCCATTCGTTCAGACTTCGCTTCCCATACATGGAAAGAATTGGCAGATTATATTGTTGATATTGCGGGTCGTGACGACGCAGGTCAGGTTTACAAGATATATGAAAACTACAGAAAACAACGCATTCTCCAAGACGCGCCTTTAACACTCGTACTCACTACAATGCACAAGGTAAAAGGCTTAGAGTTTGACGTCGTTATAACTACACCATCATTTGCAAGCTTGCCTTTGCGCCCGCATCGAGACTATGTAGAAGGCGAATGTCCAAATGTTGATGACCGTGCTGACATGGACGAAGAACGACGTCTTATGTTTGTCGCATATACTCGTGCAAAAAAGCGTTTGATTATCTATAAAGCTGAACGTGAACGGGCTTTATCGCAAACTTTAATTTACCTCGCACCAGATTATAAAGCTCTCAGATATACTGAGCCCAAACCAGGAATGGACCGTTATTATCTTTCCTATACTGCGCAAAACCGTATTTTCAAGAGCATTGATTCTTATGTATTGAACAGTATAAAGAAAGATGATCCTATTGTAATCAAAAGAGAAGAGCGCGATGGTAACTATTACATTGTACATAATGGATATTATATAGGACGCTTATCAAGTAAGAGCACTATTAAGAAAAGAGCCGAAGAAGATGGCAAGTCAATATTAAAAGACTTTTTTGTAAGCAATGTGTTTGTGTGGACGTATGAAGATACTGTCGCATATGATCAAGCCAACAACACGAACTTTGCAAACATATGGTCTGAAGAGGCAAAAAAACAAGGTTATATTAACATAGTACAAATTGCGGGTTTTGGTATACCGAACCCATAAATTATTATCAAGATGGAGCAAACAAAAGAAAATCTACAGCATGTATATAATCTTTCTGTTGAATCTTTCAACGGAAAAGATTATGCTACTTTTTTTCGTAATATCCGACCGGGTATTGAGTATTTATCTCAATTTCTAATTTTTGATTTCTTAGGAAATGAGGATGATGCTCTTGATTTAATCAATGGTGACACATCCATTACAAAGAGTAGGTCAGACAATTCGTATACTATCTCAACATATCCAGCTGATTTTAAACCAACAGGCAGAGTATTCTGTGAATTATTTCCTAAAGCATACTTCTGTAAACATCGAGACGTTACTGCATACGGCGCATCAGATCAAAAGAGACGTATTAAACGCGGACTGGAAAGCTGTAGTGCAGAAATGAGTCGTTACTATAGTATTGCAAGCGAAATTGGCTCTCATGCTGGTAGGTCCAACATGGATATAGAAGTTCAAGCACGTGGATGTGCAGCCTTCTTTATGGGATTCCTAGATTATATTAAAAGTAATCGAATCGCAAGCAACTCTGCAATAGCATTCCTAGACAAATTTGATGAATTCGTCTTTAATAATGTTGAGGATATAACCGAATACCAAAATCAGATTGAAAGCCTGATAAAGCAAGCTGAAGAAAAAGAAGCAGCTTTATTAACAGCACAAAAGATGCAACTTGAAGCTGAACAAAAGAAACTTCTTGCAGAACAACGAACAGCTGAATTTGAGAAACGAAATCAAGAACTAGAAGATAAAATAAAGCAGCTTCAGGAAAAATTGGATAACCAACCTGTAAAAATCGATTCTCATAAAGAGATAGAAACTGACAACGATTTAGATGATGCTGTTTCTACGGACGATGGGAATAGTGTTATCTCAAGTATAGAAAACGACAAAACAGGAGGCAGTCATAGAATCAGAGCTATCCTACAAGGTGTAAACGACTGGGATGTTACCGAAGAGTCTATGGACGATGATCAGCTTGATTTAATTGAGTACACGGATGACAAATCTATGTTAGTTGCCGGTTGTGCTGGCAGCGGAAAATCTGTAATTGCCATGCATAAAGCAGAACAGTTGCACCAAAAGGGTAAAGACGTAATACTTATAGCGTATACTAGGTCATTGAGCAGATTCATGAAAAATGGAAAAGCCGATGCCACCTTTAGATTTTTCCATCACCATTATTGGAAGTATAAACTTAAAATGATGAAGGCTGATTACGTCATAGTTGACGAAATACAAGACTTTACGAAAGAAGAAATACAAGAATTTATAGACGCTGCGCGTCAACATTATTTTTTCTTTGGTGATACAGCCCAGTCAATATATAGACAATACGGTAAACAAACTATGACTATTGCTCAAATAGCCAGTATGACAGGCCTAAACACTTTACAACTCTACAATAATTATCGTCTGCCCCGCCCTGTCGCAAAGATAACACAGAACTATGTAGGAGTGGACGTGCAAGAGTACAAAGAAAAAGTCTATCAGAATGAAGAAGATGAACTTCCACATTTCGTCCATTTTGATAGTGAGCAAGCCCAAATCGAAGCATTATTAAAAGTGGTTAAAGATAACCAAGTAAGAAGAATTGGAATTCTTCTACCTAACAATTTTGAGGTGATTCGAATGAGCCAAGAGTTTGAAGATAATAATGTTGAATGTGAGTTCAAATACAACAAGGGAGAAAATGACTTTGACTATGTTGACAACTTAAATTTCGACACAACATTACCCAAGATAATGACATATCATAGTGCAAAGGGATTACAATTTGATATAGTAATACTTCCTTTGTATAACGGTGCAAGTGATGAGGAGTCAAGGAAAGCATTGTATGTGGCTATGACACGCACGATGCACAAGCTATATGTGTTATATTCAACACCAACATTACTTCCTCCACTTGATGTTCCTTCTTATTTATACGAAAAAAATCTCTAAATTCCCGAACATTATGAATTTAAAGTATTCAATCGCCAGAGAGGACGATTACAAAAAAGAGGTTATCGAATATTACAATTCTATTTTGAATGGGCGGTTAATGAGTATTGACCCAAGCAAAGCAAGTGATTCAGAATTGACATCCTACATTTCAGTCTATGATGAGAATGAATCTTATTTTAACAATTGCTGTTCATGGTTGGAAATTGGAGATATTGGAAGTTCAAACTATAACGGTAGAGATTTTCAATATATAAAATTATTGACAAAAAGTGGAAATACACTACAAATCAATTTTTCTCAATTCAGATATGAAATGAGTACCAGCCTTGGGAAAGAAGGGTTTACCTCATTTGATCCAGAGAAAGCCGTGCACGTATGTTCGATTGATGGACAAATAATTGATCCACCTTACTTTTTTTCGATAAACAAGGGAAAAAAATTGCTTTATCTTTATAGTTTCCTTGCAGTAACGGCGTTTAACAAAAACAAATTGTGCTATAAATTCGCTTTTGAGAACATTTCAGCATCACATCTTCGCAAATACATACACAATGTACAAATGAATGTTTTGCAAAAATGCATAGCATATCCTGCAGCAGATACCCCATACACATCGATAAAGATTGAAGTGGAGGGGGCAGCAAATTCTCGTCCAACCTATCAGCATTTTGTTAAAAGTAAATTTATAGACGAGTTTGCTATAAGTATATTCGAATCTGAATTTAAAGAGAAATTCCAAAATAAACTAAAAGATATAAAGAGTTTGGCAGAATAAAAGAAAACTTTCAATTGTGAATATTGATTGCGTAGTGACTATCTATCTTTACAAAAGATAAGAATTAAAATAAAAAATGATATGTCTTGAAAAGATATTCTAAATAAAAATACAGGAGAAACTTATATTAAACTTGTAAATAATGATAAAACTTGTAAAGGACTTTTTAAGAGGTAATACTGTCATCTCGTACCAATGTTTTAGAGCATATCCAACATATCTGTGAAGATGGTGGACTGGAGAAGGAAGGAACCTGTCGGAAATCCCGACAGGTTCAGCAAAAGGTTAAACGTACGGTAAATCGTGCCATTACCATGTATAATCTTGATATGATTTCTGTGGGGCATCGTGTTAATAGTGTTGTATATAAAAATTCCCTCAGGCTTCGCTTTGAAACCTGAGGGTGATAGGATTTTGCCTGCTGCAGTATGCGTGGCGGGCCACGCAAGTGCAGGTCCTTGGCTATTCTTCAGTAACCCATGCAACTGGTAGCACCCAGTGCCGTTACAATCGCTGTTGCGATGCTCGCAATCATCTGCACAATAAACTTAATCGTCTCTTTCTTTGTCATAACTTTAATGGTTTAATTGGTTAATACTTGGTTGATGGTAGAGTGGTGGGGCCGTAGCCCCATCCACTAGTTCATGTCACTACCTCCGCTGCCAGGGTTATTACCGCCACCGCCGGTATTGCCACCTGTGTTGCCACCAGTGTTTCCGCCGGTATTGCCGCCACCGCTCTGGCTGCTACCACCACCGGTGTTGGTGGTCTCGCTGTCGCTGCCCAGCAGACTCTCAGCGTTCACAAACTCGGCCTTCTTCAGGAACTCGCGACTCGAGATGTTCATCTCCTGCTCCTGCTCAGGCATGAATCGGATGTGCAGAGCCTTCAGGTTCTTACCCACATTAAACTCCTCCTTCTTGGGAGCACCGCCGGGCTCATTCTCCAGGGTAGTGAAGAAGGTACCCAGTCCGTCGATCTTCACTCGCTTGCTCTCCAGCAGCATCTC
>JAEEGL012438314.1_pt1 | contig 13457 bp, 8 predicted proteins | sample 9134231 | NCBI WGS metagenome assembly JAEEGL01 (sample SAMN16246548, study PRJNA631951) | gut metagenome | biome: gut microbiome; feature: rumen; material: fiber-attached | host: Bos | place: Iran: Karaj | collected 2018-10 | reverse complement strand
GTGGCTTGGTCCAACCAGGCCAGCGTTGTCATCCCCGGCTGGTATGACTTCCTCAACCTCGCGCTGAACCACTACGAGAGCGACTATGTAGCCAACGAGGAGCTGAACTACTACCGCAACTTCCTCAACGTGCTGAACGACGATGCTGTCAACGCTCTGACACCTGCCCGCGTACAGGACGGTGAGAACACCTTCATCCTCTATCGCATGGACGCTGCCAACCTCGACGTGATGGTTCCCGTTGCCGAGTTGACGCTGACCGCCAACAACGGTGTACGCTACAACGTCACCTATGAGAACCAGGAGCCCCTGGCAGACTACAACGTGCCCATCACCACGAGCGGCAACCTCAACGTTGGTGACGGCGAGGCCATCGACCTGAGCCCCATTACCTTCGTTGACCAGTTCACCGCCATGACCGCCACCAACGATCACCCCGTGCGTTATGCCTACATGCTCGCCCTGAGCGACAACAGCAAGAGCACCAACACCGTTGAGGTGCCCGTCTTGAAGACCTCTTCAACTATCGAGGGCTTCTACACCCTCGAGGAGGTCATGAACGATGTTGACCACAGCCTCACCGATGGTGTTAAGAGCACCAACATGAAGATGAACCTGGTGAACAACCCCGCTATCTACTACTACACCATTGAGCGTGGCGATAACGTTGCTCCCAACGAGGCCATCTCTAAGCTGCAGCGCCGCACCGACGGTACGTTCATGGAGATGAACAACCACTTCAATATGGCTGGTAACATCTATGAGGCTGGTCCGTTCAGCCTGCTTGATGCCGACATGCTGACCGGTACACCCGGTGACTTCGCAGCCTATGCTCCCGTCATCTGGACCTTCGGTGAGGATCGCGTTAAGCAGGATGGCGAGAACAGCTATGGTAGCCCGATTATGAAGACCGGCGTGGGCCGCACCGAGGTCAACGTTACCGGTGTACACACCGACGGCGAGAACGGTGTCTGGAGGGATGAGAACAACCAGCAGTGCTGGATCTACTATCCCACCATCACTGTCCTTGGCGAGGTTCCCGTTGATGCCAGCGTATCCTACGAGCCGTTCATGTTCCGTGTATGGAGAGAGTGCAACGACATCCGTGGCTTCTTCTTCGACGAGGCTGGCAAGCCCGTTAACGATCCCACTGCCGACCGCGATCCCAGCAAGCTCATCATCGAGGAAATGACTACCGAGGATGCCCTGATCGACCTGGGTGGTGACTACGAGGTTAATCCTTACGGCTTCGGTGCTAAGAAGGATGCCGAAATCACCTTCCGCGTACGCTTCTACTACAAGAAGTCGGGTGAAAACAGAGACGACGCCCCGCTGTACTATGTAGTTGAGAACGTCTTTGACTGGAACGAGATTGCAACCAGCATCCACGAGCTGAACGCTGCTGGTGAGGTGAACGTGACCTACATCAACGCACAGGGTATCAGGAGCGACAAGCCCTTCGACGGCGTGAACATCGTCATCACCCGCTACAGCGACGGCTCGACCAAGACCACCAAGATGATTCGTTGACAAGTGGTCTAGAGACGCAACATCTTGCGTCACAAGAATCAGATGTTAGGAGTTACACCAACTGGCTGACTGACTAACGATTGAGAAAGGTGAGATGACCTACAAAAATGGGTCATCTCACTTTTTCTTTTAAATAATTGCAAAATACTATTTATATGCTTACCTTTGCAGCGTGAAATGGACCTCGCTTGTCTAAAGCGCTTAAAATGAACACTTTTTGTTTATTCACATATTTCATTAACTTCTTAATTCATTACAAGCTTTTATGAAGAAATTGTTTTCTCTCCTCTTCGTTGCCCTGCTGACCATGTCCGCTTGGGCCGAGACGACTGTGACGTTTACCGCTGGTACTGACCTCGGCACTACTACTGGTAACAACTCGCCTGATGCAATTACCAAGGACGGCGTCACCATCTCATGCACCGATGCAGCTTTTGCAACTGCTGAGTATCGCTTCTATTCTGGTTCAACGACGACCATCTCGTCAGAGAACGGCAACATCACGGCTATCGAGTTCACCTGCACCGCCAATGGCACCACGAAGTACGGTCCTGGTTGCTGGGGCACCCAGACTGGCACTTACTCCTACGAGGGTAAGATTGGTAACTGGGCAGGCAATGCCGCCGAAATCGCATTTGTTTCAACCGCTCAGGTGCGCTGCACCAAGATTGTTGTCACCGTTGGTGGCGAGGAGACGCTGGCCGCTCCCGTATTCGATCCCGCTGATGGTGCTACCTTCAACGGTGAGAGCATGCAGGTGAGTCTGAGCTGCGCTACCGAGAATGCCAACATCCAGTGGTTCTATGGCACTCCCGACGCTCCCGAGAGCAACTACTACTACTATCAGGAGCCCTTCAACGTGTATGAGACCTGCACGCTGACCGCCTACTCCTACAAGGGCACTGACATGAGCGATTATGTAACCGTTCATTACACCAAGATTGAACCCGCTCAGGAGACCACCGAGATCAGCTTCGTTGCTCTGAACGACACCGTTGAGGGCGGTAGCACCGCTGGCTGGCACAGCATCGTTAAGGATGGCGTGACCATGAAGTTCTACGGCACCGTTAGCAACTATACCCTGACTGACTCGCTGGGCAACGTGACCAATGAGTACCACCAGTATCGCATCTACAAGAACAATCCCATCCAGTTCACCACCAAGGTTGGTAACATCCGCAAGATTGAGTTCCAGTGCGATTCAAGCAACCCCGCTACCGGCTTCTCGGCTGTTGCCGGTCTGGATGAGGAGACTGGTATCTGGGAAGGTCTGACCCGTGACATCACCTTCACTGCTAATGACAAGCAGGTTCGCGCCAACAGCATTATCGTTACCGTTGACGATCAGATCCCCACTATCACTGTTGAGGCTCCCGTTATTTCTCCCGAGGGTGGCAAGTTCACTGGCACCCAGGAGGTGACCATCACCTGCGAGACCGAGGGTGCTACCATCCTCTACAGCATCAATGATGCTGACTATCAGGAGTACACTGCTCCCATCACCCTGACCGAGACCGCTACCGTTAAGGCTTATGCCGAGCTCGAGGGCGAGACCAGCGATGTTGTTCAAGCTACTTACACCAAGCGCGCTGAGGTGGCTACTCTGGCCGACGCTAACGCCCTGCCCAACAAGACCGACTTCGTCTTCTACGGCAACGTTGTTACAGTTTACCAGAATGGCAGCAACCTGTGGGTTAAGGATGATTCCGGTTACGGTCTGATCTACGGCAGCCAGGTTCCCAAGAACATTCCCGACGGTTCGACACTCAAGGAAGAGTGGGATGCCCAGTACTACTTCTTCCGTGGTGCCATCAACGAGTATCAGTATCCCAACAACGTTGTTGTTGACGAGGAAGAGCCCCTCGTTGAGATCGTTCCCAACGAGTATGCCGAGGCTGAAATTACCAACGAGAAGATTAACGAGCGCGTTCTCGTTAAGGGTCTGACCCTGACCGCTGGTGAAGAGAAGTATCTCTACACCGCCGACGGCATGGCTATCTACAACCAGTTCGGCATCGAGTATCCCACCGAGCTCGAGGGTAAGACCTTCGACGTCGAGGGTATGGTAAGCTACTATAATGATAAGGTTCAGATCATGCCCATCACTATCACCGAGGTTCAGGCCACAGACTTCGTTCGTGGCGACGCTGACGGCAACGGTGAGGTGAAGATTGCTGACGTTACCGCTCTGATCAACTTCCTGCTCAGCGGCGATACCAGCCTCGTTAACCTGCAGAGTGCTGACTGCGACCAGAATGGTGAGGTGAAGATTGCCGACGTTACCGTTCTGATCAACTATCTGCTCAGCGGTGTTTGGCCTGAATAATCACTTCCTATCCAACTAAAAAAAATAGGACCTTGAAATCAAGGTCCTATTTTTTATTATAATTTTTACTAATAATTTGTTTAATTTCCCGTGCGATAGCACGGTTATATTACCGAGTCACGATGATGACATAGTCGCAGTTGAGTATCAGCACTTGTTTTCGTCAAGCTCACCCTACTTAGAACTCCATGCCGTCAAACAATGTCGGCTGGGGCAACAGTTGGAAGGTGCGGCGGTGATAGGGCGTAGCGCCATACTGAGCAATAGCCGCGCGGTGGTCAGGTGTGGGATAACCTTTATTGCGCGCCCATCCATATTGAGGATACTCCTCGTCAAGGCGGCGCATCAGCTCATCACGATGGGTTTTGGCGAGAATAGACGCGGCAGCGATGCTCAGCATCTTACCGTCGCCCTTGACGATGGTGGTGTAAGGAATGTCCTGATAGGGAAAAAAGCGGTTACCGTCCACGAGGATGGCTTCGGGGCGCACGCTCAACTGGTCGAGCGCGCGATGCATCGCGGTGATGCTGGCACGCAGGATATTGATGCGGTCAATCTCCTCGGGCGAAACCATCGCCACGGCCCAAGCCAGCGCCTCACGCTCGATGACAGGGCGCAACTGCTCGCGCTGACGCTCGCTCAATTGCTTGCTGTCATTGATCAAGTCGTTGTTGAAGTCGGGCGGCAGAATGACGGCAGCAGCCGTTACCGGACCCGCAAGGCATCCACGACCAGCCTCATCACAACCAGCCTCGACGCGTCCAGCTATTAAAAAATGTTGTAACACTGTTGATGAGTGATTATAAAGATAATTAGACATTGAGATGTAAGAGCAGTTCTAAAAAACCAGATCACCAAACACCCAATGTCTAAAGTCTAATATCTGACGTCTAACGTCTAATGTCTAACGTCTAACGCCTAAAGCCTCCTCTCAATGACATAGTCAAAGATATCGCGGAACTGGTCCACGGTTTCATCGGGGGAATAGGGCGAGAGAACGTCGTTAGCCTCGTCACGCAGGCGCTGCATCACCTCATAGGCATAGTCAATGCCACCGGCACGCTTGGCAAACTCAATCAGTCGGTCAATGTCATCACTTGTGGGAGTCTCCTTGTTCACCAATGCCAGCATCTCATCATGCTCGGGCAAGTCGGTACGGTTCAAGGCATAGATGAGAGGCAACGTCACCTTGCCCTCGCGCAGGTCATTGCCAGTGGGCTTACCGATGATCGGATCGTTGTAGTAGTCAAAGGTGTCATCCTTGATCTGGAAACAGATGCCCAACAAGCGGGCAAAACGGCGCAACTCATCGATGGCAGTCTGCGGCGCGTTGTTGGCATAGCCTCCGACGGCGGCACAACACTCAAACAACGAGGCAGTCTTGGCACGGATGATATCCATGTAGGTATCCTCGTCGATGTTGTGGTTGCGCGCGATATCCACCTGGTCAATCTCTCCGAGTGAGAGGTCACGACCCATGTCGGCCAGTGCCGACAGGATGCGACCATCACCCGTCGCAACACCACAGCGCAAAGCACCAGTGACAAAGAAATCGCCCACAAGGACTGCCACATGGTTACTCCACACGTCGTTGATCGTGGGCAGGCCACGACGCTCGGTAGCCTCATCAATGACATCGTCATGAATGAGCGATGCATTGTGAAGCATCTCGAGTGCTGCAGCACCCTGTAATGCCTTCTCATTGACGCCACCAAAGAACTTGGCGCTCAACAGCGTCACGATGGGTCGCAACAGCTTGCCCTTGCTCTTGAGATAAGAGGTTACTATGCTGTTGGTCAACTCGCTGTTGCTCGTCAACGTCGAGGTGATAATCTCGTTCATCGCGTCCAACTGAGGGCGCAGTTGCTCCTGGATATGTTCTATCGTCATTGCCATTAGAGTGCAAAATTACTAATAATTCCCGAGTGAGCCACCAATTTTAAGAGTAATTTTTGAAATTGAATTCAAGCAAGAGATTCAAGACTTGTAACTTTTTACCCTTGACATCACTCCTTCGGTTTCTTATCTTTGCCCACGAGCAATTCACAGTAGGAAATTGTTCAGTGGACCGAGGCTTAGCCTCGGTTCAATAAACGGCACCAACAAGAAAACATCAAATAGCTGCATTTCAATAGATTAACAAAACGGTTAACAGTCTTTTAACATTCCCCCCGAAACTTTTTTCACATGGCCAGCCACGTATCCAATGACAAAAACTGGAGACTGAAAACTTTAAAACTGAAAACTTTTCACTACCTTTATGCCCTACAAAACTGTAACGATTATGGAATCCACCAAGAAACTGCTGCTTCTCGATGCCTACGCATTGATTTTCAGGGCATTTTATGCCATGATTCGCAGCCCGCGCATCACCTCGACCGGCATCGACACGTCGGCCGTGTTCGGCTTTGTCAACACCTTGCAGGACTTGCTCAAGCGTGAACAGCCCAGCCACATCGCCGTGTGCTTTGACCCACCGGGGGGCAAGACGTTCAGGCATGAGAACTACCCGCCCTACAAGGCCAACCGCGACAAGACGCCCGAGGGCATCCTCGTTGCCGTGCCCTACATCAAACGCATCCTTCAGGCCTACCGCATCCCCATCTTTGAGGTAGAAGGCTTTGAGGCCGACGATGTCATCGGTACCCTCTCCCATCAGGCCGAGCAGCAAGGTTTCTTCACCTATATGGTCACTGGTGACAAGGACTTCGGGCAACTGGTAACGCCCAACATCAAGGTCTATGACCCGCTCAAGAAGGAAATCCTGGGCGTGAAAGAAGTCAACGACAAGTATGGCATCCTGTCTCCCAAGCAACTCATCGACATCCTGGGACTGATGGGAGATACTGCCGACAACATCCCCGGCTGCCCGGGCGTGGGGCCCAAGACGGCCGAGAAGCTCATCCAGCAGTTCGGCTCCATCGAGAACCTGCTGGAGCACACCGACGAGCTCAAGGGCGCTCAGCAGCAGAAGGTGAGAGACAATGCCGAACAGATACGCATGTCCAAGTGGCTGGCAACCATCATCACCGATGTGCCCGTGACGCTCGACGCCGACGCCCTGCGACGTGAGCCGGTAGATATGGACGCCCTGCGCGAGGTGTTCAATGAACTGGAGTTCCGCACGCTCTCTCAACGCCTCATCGACGGCGGCGAGGCCAATGCCGGTCTGGATGGTGTCCCGACTCCCACACCCGCTCCCTCCCCCACTCCTGCTGCACCGGCACCTGCACCCCAAAAGCCCAAAGCCGTCGTCGGAAAGCAGATGTCTTTATTTGATCTTGACGAGCCTGAACCCGAAGCAGCAACCCAGCCGACAGCAACCGCCTACAAGACGCTCGACGATGTGGCACACCATTACCGCCTCGTCACTTCGCCACTAGAGGTCGCCACGCTGGTGAGCGAACTTCAAGCGGAGCCTCGTGTCGCCGTTAGCCTGTTGGGTACAGGCAGCAGCGCCATGCAACTCAAGATATTGGGCATTGCCCTGTGTGGCAAGGTCCACGAGGCGGCCTATATCCCATGTGAGGGTAAGAGCGATGTGCTCAAGGCCATTGCCCCCTTGTTTAACGGGGAGACTTGTGTCGTGAGCAGCGATATCAAGCGGCTGATTGTAGTGCTGCATCAACACGGCATCTCGTTCAACGCGCCCTACTATGACACGGCTGTCGCCCACTACCTGCTGCAGCCCGAGCGAGGCCACAGCATTGCAGAGGTAGCCTACGAACTGCTGCACTACACCGCCATCACCCCCGACAGCCTGTTAGGCCCCAAGGGGCGCAACCAACTCAAGCCGCAGCAATTGGCACCCGAAGCACTCGCCCGCTGGGCATGTGAAGCCGCCGACCTGACCCTGCAACTGCCCGATGCGCTCAATGTTCTGCTCAAGGAACAAGGCATTGACAAATTGCTGACAGACATCGAACTGCCACTGATTCAAGTGCTGGCAAGCATGGAGCTGGCGGGTGCCCGCATCGATGTGAAGGCCCTGAACGAGTATTCTGTTGCCCTGACCGAACAAATGACCCGCCTGGATGCCGAGTGTCACCAATTAGCCGGCATGTCCTTCAATACGGCATCGCCTGCACAGGTGGGCGAAGTGTTGTTCGACCATCTGAAAATCGACCCTAAGGCCAAGAAAACCAAGACGGGCCAGTATAGCACGACCGAGGACATCCTGCTCAAGTTGCGCGACCGCCACCCTCTGGTAGACAAGATATTGGAACTGAGGGGAATCCGCAAACTGCTGTCCACCTATGTCAACGCCCTGCCTGCCCTTATCAACCCCACCACAGGCCGCATCCACACGACCTATAACCAGACCGTCACCGCCACGGGACGCTTGTCCTCGACCAATCCCAACCTGCAGAACATCCCTGTACGCACCGACGATGGCAAGGAAATCAGGCGTGCCTTCATTCCCGCCGACGGCAACGTGTTCTTCAGCGCCGACTACTCGCAGATTGAATTGCGCCTGGTCGCCGATTTGAGCCACGACAAGACGATGCTCGACGCCTTTGCCCACGACCACGACATCCATGCCATCACGGCAGCGCGCATCTACCACAAGCCGCTGGAAGAAGTCACCAGTGATGAGCGTCGCAAGGCCAAGACGGCCAACTTCGGCATCCTGTACGGCATCAGTGCCTTCGGCCTGGCACAACGGTTAAATATCCCGCGCGACGAGGCCAAGATGCTGATTGACGGATATTACACGACCTTCCCACAGGTGCGCGACTATATCGACCGCAGCATTGCCCAAGCCCGCGAAAAGGGATATGTGACCACCGTTTACGGTCGCCGACGCATGTTGCCCGACATCAATTCGAGAAACGCAGTGGTGAGAGGTTTCAGTGAGCGCAACGCCATCAATGCGCCCATCCAGGGCACCGCTGCCGACGTCATCAAGTTGGCGATGGTGCGCATCTACCAGCGTTTCCAGCAGGAAGGCATCCAGTCCAAGATGATCTTGCAGGTGCATGACGAACTCAACTTTGACGTCATCCCCAGCGAGCTCGACCGCGTCCAGCGCATCGTCATCGAGGAGATGGAAGGTGTCTATCACGGCGACGTGCGACTCACCGCCAGCCACGGTGCCGCCAGCAACTGGCTTGACGCCCATTAATTGCCCCTTTCGATCAAACAATCCGCCATGTAGAGACGCAAAATTTTGCGTCTCCAGGTCAGTACTCGGTAATATTCAACTAAAGAAAGCAGGCCGAAGGTCAGTGTGCCCTGTGGAACAGCGAACTCAGTATGTTCCACACAAACAGTCGCAACTTGTCATAAACTATCGCAAAAACAAAAATAGCGATACAAGACAATACGGTATAAAGAAGAAATAAGGGAACACTAAACTTTTCATACAATGACAACAACCATTGCTGCTCTAAATCCCATAATGCGGGATGAAGATTCACCAAATAGACCATCATTGTTGAAATTGCAACCTTGTTGATGAAATTGCTGCTTATTTTAAACTGATTAAACAGCAGTAATGTGCTGACAGATTGAATAAGGATAAACGGATTGACATAATCAGTCTGCTGCTCTATCAACACAAACGCATTGCATAAGCACGAAACAAGAATAATCAGAATGAGTACCTTCTTAGAGCATGATGGCTGATTGGCTTTCACATATCTGCCCAAGAGATATAAAAACATAAACCATAATACCGAAGCCCCTCTTCTGATTTCTATTCCTTCTATTCCAAACAAATAATCAGCAAACGCAATAACATAGAAGATGATCAACACTGTCTTGAACTCCTTATTGGTAAAACGCTCAACGGCAGCATTCAGGATTGGCGTCAATGCAAGAAGGGCAATATAGGCATTGATAAACCAATACCTGTGAAACGCGAAATAATGGTAATTAAAATCAATAACTCCACAACCTATAAGCAACAATGATATCAGGATGACGCAGAAAAGTACTTGAAAAATCAGATTCATTGATTTCCTGATAGAAAAATGCGTACCATAGAAACCCGTTATCAACACAAAGATATTCACTGGAGTTAATGTGAACGCCTCGGCAAAACGCCTCGAAAAAGAGGTAAACGAATAGCCTTCAGGGCGATCAAATGCCAAAAAATTGGCATGAAGCAGCAGAATCATAAACATGATGATGATCCTGAGCAACTCGATATTTGAATCTCTTCTTTTAACTTCCATCGTCCGTAATGAGGATTGAAGCACAAAATTAATAATATTTTAGCGATTTTTTGCTCTAATTTAAAAAATAGCAGTACCTTTGCACCGCTTAAACAAACTCCCTACGGAGTTTGGGACGGCTTCGGGGTGTAGCACAGTTGGTTAGCGCGCCACGTTCGGGACGTGGAGGCCGGAAGTTCGAGTCTTCTCACCCCGACTCAGACACGAAAGCTGATGCAACACAATTGCATTGGCTTTCTTTTTTTTTAGATAACGATATCCACATGACAATCGAGATGAGACATGCAGTCTAGCATGAACATCAACACTTCAGCACAGCAGTAGCAATGCCAACCACAGCGGGCAATAAATCCACCCTGACGTTCAACGAACTGATTTCCGGCGGCAGGACCTACCTGATGGGATGCGCCATGATCGCCATCATGCTGTTCCATGAGTACTTCATTCCCCAATATCCTATTACCCACTTTTTCCGCTTATATGGGCACTGGGGCGTCGAGTTGTTCCTGCTGTTGTCGGGATTTGGCATTGTACACTCGCTCAAGAAGAACAGCACCAAGCAATACTACATCAATAGGGCAAAACGCCTGGTTCCGACCTGCATCCTTGCCGGCTTGTGCAAATTGCTGCTTGACCGTCTCGGGTTTATCGAAATCAAGACGCAGAACGTCCTGATGCTCGTCACCAACCTCTATCTATGGTTCATTTATGCCATCGTCGTTTACTATACCATAGCGCCCCTGATTTATCATTTCTTGAAACGGTATAGCGTGGCGACCTTGTGTGTCATTTGTGTCTTATCGGTGCTGTGTCGATTGATTCCCCTCGAGGCCCATCCCGATTATCTGATCAGCAAACTGGGATGGATCAATGCGAGATTACCCATCTTTGTGTTCGGCATGTACATCGCCGTGAAGCCGCTGAAATACAGTGTGCGTTCCATCTTCTGGATGGGTCTGCCCTTTCTACTGCTGAGCATGGCACTTATCATCCTGCGCAAACTTGGGCACTATTGGAACCTTCCCTTTGAATACCTCTTGCTGCTGCCGGCTTCGCTCACGATGTGTATCCTGGGCCATCTCTTCTACCGACTGTTGGCTTGGATAAAGTGTGCACAGGTACTCAACTTTTTCGGAAAGTACTCACTTGAACTCTACCTGTGGCATGAATTCATTTATTGGAACATCGACGAGCACGTCTTTTTCAAGGACCTGTCAATGCCGGTGAAATTTATCCTCGGCGTTGCCGTCTCATTGTTGTTTGCCTATCTGACACGCCTGGCAATCAATTACCTGATGAAACGGAGCCCGCTCAGTCGATAACGGGTTGGTCGACAGCAGTGCTTTTTGGGCCAATCGAGGCAGATATTTTCTCACTGCCTTGCCACATATCAAAAAAAGTGATACCTTAGCGCAACTCAAAATCAACACTTCTATGAAACCGACCAAGATTACCGAGCTGGATCTGAACGACGTGCCTCAGATGTATCATAACCTGAAGTACAATGACGGCGAAATCTATTTTGCCGACAACATCACGTCAATCCCTGGACTTATGAAGCAATTCAAGGTCAACTTCATCGCCTATGTGATAGTGACCGAAGGCCGGCTCTCGCTGGACCTGAATGGCGTCAACTACCATTTGGACAGGAACAGCTCGCTGTTTGTGGATCGCATGATCGTGATTGACAATGTGAAGCACACCGAGAACTTCAACTGTGTCATCTGCGCCATGAGCACCGACGTCGGTTTTGCCTTCTTCAACAAGAGTCTGCTGCAATCTATCATGCACATCAGGAACAATCCCGTCATCAAGATGGAGCAGAACGAGGTGGACCTGATGATGAAATACTATGAACTGCTGACATTCAAGATGGAACATCAAGAGATGAACTTCGGGCGGGAGACGGTGCGCGACATCATCCGCTGCTTCGCCTATGACCTGTTGTCCAACATCAACAAGCATCTTGACACCGATGCCGAGGGCGACATCCTGCGCCAGGGGGACCGCATCTACAGGAAATTCATGCTACTTCTCGCCGAGAAAAGCAATGCTAACCGCAGCGTGAAGTCCTATGCCGACGAGTTGTGCGTCTCGCCCAAGTACTTGACCAGCGTGTGCCGCCGCCACAGCAACTCCACTGCCAGCGAACTGATTGCCGCATCAATGATCAGCCGCATCAAGCATCTGCTGCTCTACAGCGACCTGAGCATAAAAGAAGTGGCTGCCGAAATGGGATTCGACAACCTCTCATTCTTTGGAAAATACGTGAGAAAACACCTGGGCTTGTCACCCAACAACTACCGCAAGGCCAACAACTACGGCCAGTAAACAAACATTTGTTTTGCAGGCTGAAGGCCTGCACAAGGCCAGCGGCCTTGACTATCCTTAACCCCAGGGCACACAGGTCGAAAGACCTCGTGTGGCCTGGGGAAAGCGTGCAAGAACTCGATCGGGCCTCGAAGAGGGCCAAAAGCGTCAGAATCATGTGATTTGTGAAGTATTACCGATGCTATAAGATAATGAAACCCTACTCTGATTGAATAGCCTCAAGCATCTGGCTAGCAGTGAGGCCTGTAACAGGGTGACGCCAGTCGGGTGCCAGCTGTATCATGGGCTTCAGGAAGAAATCGCGCTCGGGCAGATGAGGGTGTGGCACCTGCAACGTGGCGGTATTGATGACCATATCGTCAATCGCCACGATGTCGATATCCACCAGCCGGTCGATGTAGCCTCCGTGCTCATCACGGTGAGACGCACTGCCCAGGTAGTGCTCTATCTCATGGATGCGGTCGAGCATGGCTTGCGGTTCCAAATCGCTGCTCAAGCGCATGCCCAGATTCATAAACCGGTTCTCGCTTTCAAATCCCCACGGCTCACTCTCCACAATTGAAGAGACAGCACAATTGTCCATACCTGCAACAAGAGCAACGACGGCGCGATAGAGATTATCGCGCCGGTCGCCCATATTGCTACCTATATTCAGGTAATATTCCATGTCGATTACAAGGTCTTGTGAACCTCGATCTCCTCAAAGGCCTCGATGATATCCATCTCCTTCAGGTCATTGTAGGACTTGAGGCTCAAACCGCAGTCGTAACCGCTGCTCACCTCCTTGACATCGTCCTTGAAGCGCTTGAGCGAAGCCAAGTCTCCAGTGTGGATTACGATGCCGTCGCGAATCAGGCGCACCTTGCTGCCACGCTTGATCTTGCCCTCAACACCCATCGCACCGGGGATGGTACCCACCTTGCTGATGTGGTATACCTGCCGCACCTCGGCGCGACCGGTAACCTCCTCCGTGATGTCGGGTTGGAGCATACCTTCCATAGCACTCTTGACCTCCTCGATGGCGTCATAGATGATGGAATAGAGACGGATGTCGACACCCTCCTGCTCGGCGGCGCGCTTGGCCGAAGCCG
>JAEEGL011933327.1_pt1 | contig 13457 bp, 13 predicted proteins | sample 9134231 | NCBI WGS metagenome assembly JAEEGL01 (sample SAMN16246548, study PRJNA631951) | gut metagenome | biome: gut microbiome; feature: rumen; material: fiber-attached | host: Bos | place: Iran: Karaj | collected 2018-10 | reverse complement strand
CATCAGACATTTCAAGCCCCCGGTCGCTCATCCTGAGCGATGCGTGCTTTGAAAACTTTACCTGTCCGGCCTCTTTTTCTTTTTCCGCGAGGATATTCCCGAAGGTCTTTCCGGATTTGGTATCGGATGAGGTGACCGAAGTTCTGGAAGTCAGGTTCTTGGATAATCCGGCTGCATATAATGTCTGCACGTTCATTTCCATATGACTTTCCTCCTTCAATTACTTATATCGGCGCATACCTCTCTTTTCTTAAGCCTTAAGCAATATTAATCTTCCTCAGGTGTAACAGCTCCCTGAGATGCTGCATTTTCGGCTATTTCAGTTGCATCTTCCTCTGCATTCTGAGTATTTGCTGCTTCAGCCGCTGCCTTCTCGGCTTCTTCCTTCTCTTTCTCCTTGGCAGCTTCATTTGCAAGCTGTACAAGAATTTCATTGAGCTTGGCAACGTACTGATTCATTGCCTTAACATCATCCTCATCGAGGAATCCCTTCTCGTAATCTCCGATGGAATTGTAGAGATTATAGAGATTGGTGATGGTGTTTGCATGATCGTTGTAATTGATCTGATCGACCGCAGGAAGATCCTTAATGGTCTGAGCAAACTGCTTGGCAATGTCCTGAGCATTACTGAACTCGTTACTGATAACGGTTACCATGTCCTCAGCCTTGTAAAGATTGCCTTCGATTGAGAAGTAAGCCTTACCCTCTTCGAAAGTAACATAATCGACAAAACCTCTGGTCTCGGTGGTCTTACCACTTGCGTCGGTGCTCTGGATAACAACTTCCTTACCTACGTAGGAACTGTATCTGGAAAGTTCCATTGTGGTGGACATATTGTTAAGAGCCTCAACCTGTGAAAACTGTGCGTACTGTGAAATATATTCGGTGTTTGATGTAGGCTCCAAAGGATCCTGGTATTTCATCTGAGCTACAAGAAGCTGGAGGAACGCGTCCTTATCCATGCCGGAGTTCTTGTCCGTGCCCTTAGCTGAAAGTGAATCCTGCGATGCCGAAGTTACGATCTCACCGTTTTTAACTGTTGCTGATACTGATGCCATATGAGCCTCCTTTAAGCCTGGAAATCAACGGTGTTTCCGTTAGCTGCCATCATCTCGGCCGCTATCTTCTCGTCTTCTTCCATGTCTTCGATCTCCGCATCATCCGTAAGTTCTCCGAGATTAATCCTTCTGGAACGCTTCTGTGAACCTTCTCCGGATTCATTTGATCTGCCCGCATCATTTCCCTGCTCAAATGCGTGGGATGCTACGGTTACTTCAACTGCTTCAATCTTGATGCCCTGAGTTTCAAACTGTTCGATCAGTCTGACCATCTGGCTTTCAACCGCCGATCTTACTGCCTCGTTTTCGGTTACGAAACTTGCGGTAAGTACTCCGGCATTATTCGTTACATGGATCTGAAGAGTTCCGAGTGAAGCGGGATGAAGCTGCATCTCGACATCGGAATAATCTCCGTTTGTTACGGTCTTCATATGATCAAGGATCTGCTCGGCAATTTCATTAACGTTCTCGGTATAAGTAAATGCCGTCTCCTGAACCTGAACGGGTGCTTCGGGCTTGATATCATCAAAAGCCTGATTTGCGTTCATCATATGATCGGATCCGTTTCCGTTCTTGGAATCACCTGAACTCTGTTTCTGATTTTCAGGTTTGTAAGCCTTAGTTACAAGAGTGGCCTCTCCCACTTCGCTTCCGCCTTCGGTTACATCCGTGCGGATGAAGTTTCCGTTGGAATCTCTCTCGTATCTGACTGTTTCGGGTTTCTCGGACTTAACTTCGGGAAGAACTTCGCTTACAGGAATTTCATTTCCCTGCTTCTCTGTTACGTCCGATACAAGTTCTTTCAGTTCACCGATATTAAGACCTTCGATTCCGCTGTCTCTTCCGAGAATCTCGTTAAGAGCCTCCATAGCGCTGCTAAACAGATCGTAATTTGCTTCATCGGTAAGAAGTGAAAGCCTTGAATCTGCACCGAGAGCTTGAACCATAAACGAAGAAAGAACTTCGCTGTCCAAAAGCTGCATCTTGTCGATACCGCTTGCCTGAAGGAGATTCTCAAATTCCTCAGGTTCGATTCCGAGTATCTCGGTAATCTTCTGCACAAGTTCCGCAATCGTAGATGCAAGAACTTCCTGTGCGCTTTCAATGTCCTCATCCTTGAGCACTCCACCGTCCTTGGCATTATCCGCTGCCTTGGTGTATCCGGTTTCGTCAGGGCTGTCCGTGCCCTTCACATCTGTCTGTGACGCTTCGTTGTCTTTCTGTGATCTGTTTGCCTTAAGGGTTGTGTGATCATCTGTTTTGACATCAGGGCGATTGTTATCGGCCGTATTGTCTTTAGCCACATAAGTGGAGATCTTATCCGCAGCGTTTGCAGAATTTGTAGCCTGATCGCTCCAGATGGTCTTGAAATCACTTCCCGACTTGGTGCTCTGCGCAGGATTTACGCCCGGCATAGCAATCTGATCCATAAGACCCGAGGCATCGGTGATAGGTGTGATGCCCATTATGCAATTCCTTCCTTTCTCCCATTAGGGTAATGGCAGAGTATACCCCTGCTGGGATATATATCGGCAGGCTGATGCAAAAACTTAAGTCTGTTTATCTTATAAATATCAGCTTTCGGGATCGAGTATCTTGGTGATCCTTGCAGCGATTTCTTTGTCCATTTCGTTAAAGATCGCAGCTCTGTCTTCGGGGTTCATTGCACCGAGGATTCTGGCTGCAAGCTGTATTCCCTCGGTATCCGTCATCTGCTCGAAAAGCGCTGCGGCTTCCTTGGGTTTCATGCTTGAATATGCTGTGACATAATCCTGGATCTCCTTTGATACCTGAAGTTCCTCGATTACTTGCTTATAAAGGAATTCAGCGGTAGTGGGATCCATGGTCTCGTAGTACTTAACGTATTCTTCAGCTCCGGGACCGTTCTCGGCATAGACGACTTCTTCGTAGAATTCGTTTCTGATACGCTGGAAATCAACCTGCATGGTCTCAAACTCGGAAAGTCTTGTTACCTCCGCTTCAAGAGCAGCTATTCTCTCATCCTTGGTTACGGCAGAACTCTTAACCGCATCAAGTTCGGTTTCAAGAGCATAGATTCTTGCAACCGCATCCTGAAGATTGGTATATCCGCCATACATTGTGGGATCCAGTGTTTCGGTGACGGTTCCTGAAGGAAGGATCCTGTTGAGAACGGGAACATCTTTAAGAACCGGTGCAAGAACGGAACTTCCGAATCCACCCACGTCAATCTTGATCATAACGACGGCAACAACAAGCCAGAGAAGAACGATAAACAAGGTGGCGATGAACGTTACAAATCCGCCGCCTTCCTCATCAGCTTCAAGCTCTTCTTCCTGCTTGGCGATTTCCTTGGCACGCTTCTTGGCTTCTTTCTTCTGAGCAGCCTGGTCTTTTTTTAATTTCTTCTTTTCTTCCTGGAGGCGCTTTTTCTCTTCGCGAGCTGCTTTTTCTTCAGGTGTAAGTTCTTTAGCCATTTTCAGTCACCTTCTGTCCGTATGTGTAAGTGGTCAGTTCATCGATGGTCTTACTTTCGGTTCTGTTTTCTTCACGAATGAATTCGTCGAATTGTTTCTCTTTTAGTTTCTCGTGAGTCTTTCTCTCTTTGACCGCTTCTTCAAGCTGCGACCTTGCATTCTCGAGTGCTGTTTCGGCTTTGCTGACGTTAAGTCTCTGTTCTCCGATTTTCTGGTCGATTATGATGCGGGCCATCTGTGTATCTTCGATCTCATGCATATCAAGGTCGCCTTTAAGGATCTCGACGGCATGTCGTTCTATCTCACGCTTTCTGGCAAGCAGAGCTTCAAGAGCTTCATTCTCAAGATCAAGCTTTCTCTTCGCATCCGCAAAAGACTGCTTGGCCTGAGTCTCCATCTTCTCTTTGATGCTCAGGATATTCTGCAATTTGTACCTGAATCTTGCCATTTATATCCCTCTGTTATTTGGGTGAATCACCGTCAAAAAGTGCCTCAAGCAGATTTACGCTTTCTTCGAATGTGTACTTGGCATCCGTATCCTGGCAAAGGAAATCGTTAACGGCACTGATCTTGCTTATGGCATAGTCGATGTTGGGATTTGATCCGCTCTTATATGCACCTATGTTGATAAGATCCTCTGCCTCGTTATATGTGGCAAGTACGGTCTTAAGCCTGCTTGCTGCAGCTTTATGTTTCTTATCGCATATTGAACTCATACATCTGGATATGCTCATAAGAACATCGATTGCAGGATAATGATTCTTATGACCGAGCTTTCTGTCGAGGATGATATGTCCGTCGAGAATGCTTCGTGCGGTATCGGTTATGGGTTCGTTGAAATCGTCTCCGTCTACAAGGACGGTGTAAAGTCCGGTAATGGATCCTCTGTCGGAATTACCTGCCCTTTCAAGGAGCTTGGGCATCTCTGAATATACCGAAGGAGGATATCCTCTTGTTACGGGAGGCTCACCGCTTGCAAGTCCTATCTCACGCTGTGCCATAGAGAAACGGGTAAGAGAGTCCATCATGAGTAGTACATCTTCACCCTGGTCTCTGAAATACTCGGCAATTGCGGTTGCGGTAAGAGCTGCCTTTTTACGCTCGAGTGCGGGTCTGTCGGAAGTTGCAACTACGACAACGCTTCGTCTCATACCCTCTTCACCGAGGTCTCTTTCTATGAATTCCCTGACCTCTCTGCCTCGCTCTCCGATAAGAGCAATGACGTTGATATCAGCCTTTGTGTTACGCGCGAACATACCCATAAGGGTTGATTTACCGACACCGGATCCTGCAAAGATTCCGATTCTCTGTCCCTTACCAAGTGTGATCATTCCGTCTACGGCTTTAACCCCCAGAGGAAGTACGGAATCTATGATTGCTCTTCTCATGGGATCGGGGGGAGCATTTTCAACAGAGTATTTTTCACCGGTGATCTCCGTTCCGTCGGTAGGCTCACCGAGCGCGTTAAGAGTCTTACCCAGAAGCTGCCTGCTTGCGGTAACCATAAGAGGATAACCGGTATTGATAACAACGCTTCCGAGACCGATACCATCGGTAACTCCGTAGGGCATGAGAAGTGTTTTCTTATCTTTGAATCCGACTACCTCGGCAAGAATCTCGGCAGATGATGTTTCTCCCGTTTCTTCACTCTTAGGGATTATCCTGCAGAGGTCTCCGAGTTTTGCATCGGGTCCTGCGGATTCTATGGTAAGTCCGACAACGTTAATAACCTTTCCCATCTTCTTGAAAAAGGTAAACTGGACAGCTTTATTGTATTTTGAATAATCAACGTCCTTGACGGTTACCATACATCCACCATATAAACAAAGGCCGGCAGTCCCGGCCTTTTATTTGTCAGAATCATCCTTGCTGTAAGACAGCATTCTGAGCTTAGTGGAAAGCTCTGACAATTCCGTACCGAGACTGCAGTCAAAGATTCCTCCGTCGGTCTCGATCATACATGAATCAGGAGGAAGTGAAATGTCCTCCATGATCTCGATGACGCTTCCGGGAACCTTAACAGCTTCTTCAAGAACTCCTTTTCTGGAATTCACATAATCAAAATTGTCTCTGCTGATATGTATAAAAAAGCTTCTTGCGCCTTCAATATTCCTCAGTGCATTAGCAAGAAGATGCCCTGCAATGGTCTTATGGATCTTAAGATCTGTCTTAAGGATATGTTCATAGACATCGGTTATGGTCTCGACAAGTTCAGGCTCCATATCATTAAGTCTCTTCTGATACAGTTCCTCGAGTTCCTCTTTTTCTCTGTCGAGAGCTTCTCTCATATCCTGCATTTCCTGAGCTGCTTTTTCCATGCCTTCGGAATAGCCGGCTTCATAGCCCTTAGTTCTGGATTCTTCCAGAAGAGAATCTGCGTTGGCTCTTGCTTCGCCTTCTATCTTCGCAGCGGATTCTTTGGCAGTATCGATGATCCTCTCTGCTTCCGAATGTGCGGCATCTATAAGAGCCTGGGTATCAATATGGGATTCACCCTTTATGACATTACCCGATAAACCTTCGGAAAATTCAACCGCATCTCCGCCGGGCTCACCTTCGGGAAAAAGATCGCTTTCTAAAGTTACACCTTCTACGAGTTCTTCAACGCCGACACTGTCCGCATTGATACCGTCCACAAATCCGGAATTCTCCGGTCTTTGCATCTTGTAACCGAGAGCATCGATCCTCTTTTTGACAAGCTCGTTCATATCGATAACGCGCTTGTCGCTACCCATATTCATGTAAGATGTTTTATATAAATTAGACAACTATCTCGTCTCCACCGCCTCTTGAAATTACGATCTCGCCGGAATCTTCAAGCTTACGGATAATATTAACAATCTTCTGCTGGGCTTCTTCAACATCCTTCATACGAACAGGGCCCATGAATTCCATGTCTTCCTTGATCATCGTAGCAAGACGCTTCGACAGGTTGTTGAATACCGCATTCTGTACCTGCTCATTTGCAGCCTTAAGTGCAATACCCAGGTCGTTATTATCGACATCACGAAGAACTCTCTGGATGGATCTGTCATCAAGCAACAGGATATCTTCGAATACGAACATCTTCTTTCTGATCTCGTCCGCAAGTTCGGGCTCTTCGATCTCGAGAGATTCCATGATGTGTTTTTCAGTTCCACGGTCGACGGAGTTGAGGATTTCGACAACGGAATCGACACCACCGATGATGGTGTAGTCCTGGTTGACCAGCGAAGCAAGCTTCTGCTCGAGGATTGCTTCGACTTCTTTGATAACGTCTGGACTGGTTCTGTCCATAACAGCGATTCTTCTCGCAACGTCCGCCTGTCTGTCTGGAGCAAGTCCGGAAATGATCTGTGCTGCCTGCTGAGGCGCAAGGTATGACAGGATCAACGCAATAGTCTGAGGGTGCTCGTCCTGAATGAAGTTAATAAGCTGGGATGCATCGGTCTTACGTACAAACTCGAAAGGCTTAACTTGAAGCGATGCGGTAAGTCTTCCGATAACGTCCATGGCCTTTTCACTTCCGAGTGATTTCTCAAGAAGTTCTCTTGCGTATCCGATACCGCCTTCTGCGATATACTGTTGAGCAAGACACACGCCGTAAAACTCTTCAAGCACTTCTTCTTTTACATCAGGACCTACGGTTCTGGTATTGGCAATCTCAAGAGTAAGCTCTTCGATCTCTTCTTCTTTGAGATGCTTAAATATACCCGCACTTCTCTCGGGTCCCAATGTGATAAGCAATATTGCGGCTTTCTGAAGCCCGCTTATTTCAGATGATGAGTTCATAGCCATTTGCTAGTATCTCCTATGATCAACCCCAGTCATCGGTCAGCCAGTTACGAAGCAAGGCTGCAGCAGCTTCGGGATTTTCATCAACAAACTTTTCGATCATCCTTCGAGTCTCGGACTTATTCTCTACATCGATATCCTCAAGCTGAGGCTCGGGATTTGACTGGAGAAGATCTTCGACTGAAAGCTCGGGAGCAGTCTCTTCCTGAGTCTTCTTCGAACCCATGCTCCTTAAGATGACAAATGCAAGAAGTCCGAGGATCAGAATGAAAAGGAACGCTGACAATACAACAGTCCAGCTGATCTGAAGGCTTTCTTTGTCGTAGAATATCGGTGATTCGTAAGCAACGATCGTAATGTTGGAAACGGGAATTCCGGTTGCATTGGATGCTACCGCGTAAAGATCCTCGTCTACTTCAAGCTTACGATCCGCAGAATTTGCGAGCTTATACTCTTCCCATGTGGTTCCGTCAAGAAGACCCTGTGCACGGACATCCTCTTCTCTGATCTCCTTATAAGTGATTGCAGAGATGGACATGGATGAGTTGTTGTAATTGATAGCTCCTGCAGGAGTGATCTTATACTCCGATGACTCGTTGGGAAGATAATCTCTCTCAGTCTCTGCAGTTGAGGATGAGCTGGTATCGTAATCGCTTGATACGTATGTAGTACCCTCACCGTTTGAATCGGTTCCGGGAACTCCGCCCACTCCGTTCTCTGATGAAGACTCGTAAGTCTCCTCATGAGAAAGCATGCCTTCGGTACGATCGGAATTTGCATAATACTCTTTAACAGTCTTCTCGTAATTGGAATAATCCATGTCGAGATGGCTGGTAACTTCTACATTGTTGTAATTGGGAGTTCCGAGAAGAACTTTCTTAACCTGGTTGGCAATCATTGCCTCAGCCTGGTTTCTGAGTTCCTGCATGGAATTTGCAATACCTGAAGATGAATAATCATCACCGCCTGCAAAAAGAAGTGTTCCGTCGGAATCAAGTATGGTGATGTTTGCGGTATTGCTGTTTCTGAGGAATGTCTGAATGCACTTTGCAAGATTTGCAGCCTTAGCTGCGGTGAAGCTTCCGTCATGTTCAACCTGAATGTAAGCGGATGCTTCTTCCTCGTTAGAAATGAGAGTTCCGGTATCTTCGGGGATGTTGAGATTTACTTTACAATCATCAATTCCTTCGATGGATAAGATAACCGCTCTGAGTTTATTCTCAAGATAAAGCTGATATCTCTTTGCGGTATCTCCGGTAGTTGTAGACAGTGAGCTGGCAAGAGCTTCATCAAGGCTGTAATCATCGGGAACAAATCCTGAAGTTCCGAGTGCAAGCTGTGCCGCCGTGTACTGATTGGTATCGACGCTGATGGTGAGAGCATCCTGTGATTCGACATGAGCAATTGAATTCTCATCAAGAACCGCAATGATCTCCGCAGACTCTTTGGTGGATGTTGCCGTAATAAGAACCTGGTACTTAGGTCTTGATACGAAGAATACGATAAGAGCAAATACAGCAACAGAAAAGACAACAAGGCCAACAATGATTCCTTTCTGTCTTGTGGTAAACTTATCCCACCATTCTTTAATCCTGTTCAATAATTCCTTTAATCTCTCAGGCATTTACTCCCGCCTCCGAAAAAAATTCGTCGCTCATCCCTGCAAGCAGGATCTTTAAAAAACTTAAATCTGAATCTGCATCAGCTCTTTGTAAGCTTCGAGAAGTTTATCTCTTATAGCAACCGTATATTGCAATGCAGTCTCAGCCTTTTGCATGGCTATTGTAAGATCGTGAGTCGAATCCGACTGACCGAGTGCAAAGAGGATCTTCTGATTCTCCGCATCGGACAAATAAGCATTTGTAGTCTTAATACCTTCAACGGCACTGTTAAACACGGACGAGAAAAGAGTACCGTCCGGTGATTCGCCCTCTATGGATCTGACTCCGGTAGCACCGCCGATTTTACGATAATCTCCGGCTCCGGTCAGTTCATGTACAATCGAAGCATTCATCATAATTTGTTAACCCTTATCAACCCTGTCCTATCTGAAGTCCCTGCTGAGCCATGGCTTTAGCCGCATCAAAAGCAGTTGCGTTGGCTTCGTAAGAACGGCTCGCATCGATAAGATTGGTCATCTCGGTAATAATATTTACATTGGGATACATTACATATCCGTTCTCATCCGCATCGGGATGTGAAGGATCGTAAACCATGTTCTGAGGGGTCTTGGTATCTTCAATAACCTTGGCAACCTTAACTCCCTTTCCCGCATAATTCTTACTTACGGTATTGAGAACGTGGCTGAAAGTATCGCTTCCGCGTACACCCTTTTCCTCGAAATAAACTACTTTTCTGACATAAGGATCGCCGTTTTCGGTACGTGTTGTATTGGCGTTTGCTACATTCTGGGATATGATATCCATTCTGTAACGCTGAGCCGTAAGTCCCGATGCACTTATATCAAAGGCCGTAAACATTCCCATGGCATACCCCTTTCATTACTTCATTACTTTGGTCAGGTTGGTAAACTCTGAGCTTATCGCTCTCATGAGTCCCTGATATTTCAACTGGTTCTGAGCGAGAAGAACGTTCTCATTCTCGATATCTACATTGTTCTTATCTGTTCTGTATGAAAAAGAAGCCGCATCCGTATAAGCTCCCACATTAAGTCTTCTGAGCTTGATGTTTGCAACCTTCTCGTCCATCGACTCTGATCTGCGATAGCCGAGTTCTTTCTCGAGAACGGATTCAAAATCCACATCCTGTCTCTTGTAACCGGGAGTATCAACATTGGCTATGTTGTTTGCAATACACTGGTCACGAAGCCAGGCAGCATCAGCCGCCTTGTCCAGAACATTGATATAATCGAATGCACTTGTATTAACCATGAATGCTCCTTTTTTATGATACCTCACCAACTATTAATTATACTTATATCAGTGAAAAACACAATATGTTTTTAGCAAATGACAAGCCATCCACTAAATATGGTACTTATGTATAACTACCGTTATACAAGGTATTGAAAATAAAAAGGACCTGCCCGAAAGCAAATCCTTTTATAAATCACTCCTATAATCATGTAAAACAATCTTTTCCTTGGATGAATTATACCACGGGTCCGGATTATTTTTCAACCTTTATCTGATGCCCTGTGATATCCTCATGGATTCGATCTCGTCGAATACATACTCATTAAGGATCTTGATATATGTGCCTTTCATACCCGATGACCTAGACTCGATAATACCGGCACTTTCAAACTTCCTGAGGGCGTTTACGATAACGCTTCGGGTAATGCCGACTCTGTCAGCAATCTTACTTGCGACAAGTATTCCCTCATCTCCTTCAAGTTCATCGAAGATATGAACGATAGCTTCCATCTCGGAAAAAGAAAGCGTGCTGATAGCCGATTTGACTACTGCGATCTTTCTGCTCTCTTCCGCGCTTTCCTCGCTGACGGATCTGAGCATCTCGAGACCTACGACTGTGGTGCCGTACTCGAGGAGAATGATATCGTCAATGTCATACTCTTTATCCATGCGATATACGAAAAGAGTACCGAGGCGCTCTCCTGCAATCTCTATGGGAGTTACGATAGCCTTATAGACTTTCGTATCGGTCTTCTCAAAACCGAGCGTATCGAGATTGACATTCTCTTTGGTCGAAAGAACGGAAAGAAGTCTTTCGTTGAGCATCTTATCGATGAACTCTCCGACTTCTCCGCCGATCAGCTCTGTGATGGGATCTTCATCCGGAAGTATTCCGCGTCCGAGAAGCTTTCCCTTGCGGCTGATAACGATAACACTCGAAGACAGGATATCTCTCATTACCTGACAGATATCGTTGAAGACCACTTTGCTCGAATTGTTGTTGTGAAGCAGTCTTCCTATTTTTCTGGTTTTATCAAGAAGCTGTACACTACTCATATCGGCCTCCGCAGAAACAAACAATAGTCCTACGGAAAAATGATATCAGATAAAATCAGGTATTTCAATGTAAATTTTCAGATATTTTGCAAAAATATCTTAATCTTTAACAAAATTCGTTAAATTTTTGACTGAATTTATTCTTCGGTCTGCTCGATATTCTCGGAATATCCGCATTCTTTGTCGGAGCATACATTCTTCTTACCCTTGGTAACCATGTACTTTCCGCACTTGGGACACATCTTTCCTGCAGGCTTATCCCAGCTCATGAATTCGCAATCGGGATAACCGAGGCAGCCGTAATATTTTCTACCCTTACGAGTGATCTTGATAACAACTTCACTTCCGCACGAAGGACAAGCGATGCCGGTCTTCTCGTAATAAGGCTTAGTGTTCTTACAATCGGGATAGCCGGGACAAGCGAGGAACTTTCCGCTGGGTCCGTACTTAATGACCATCTTACGTCCGCACTTCTCGCAAACTTCGTCGGACTCTTCGTCTCTGATCTCTACCTTCTCAAGTTCCGCATTTGCTACATCAACGGACTCCTTAAGATCGGGATAGAAATTTCTGATGATGGTCTTCCACTTAACATCACCCTCTTCAACTCCGTCGAGAAGGCTCTCGATGTTAGCTGTGAACTTCGCATCAACGATCTGAGGGAATGCCTGACCCATAAGATCGTCAACGGCATGTCCGATATCAGTGACGTAAAGATTCTTCTGTTCCTTGGTGATATATCTTCTCTTGATAAGAGTTGTGATCGTAGGAGCATAGGTACTGGGACGTCCGATTCCCTGCTCTTCAAGTGCTCTTACCAGTGAGCTCTCGGTGTAGTGTGCGGGAGGCTGGGTGAAGTGCTGCTTGGGATCAAGCTCGTTCAGCTTAAGCTCGGACTTCTCGGTCACTGCCTGATCAAGGCTCTTTTCATCTTCCACATCATCGGACTGTACGTATACTTTACGATATCCGTCGAAAACAAGACGGCTGGATGAAACGGTAAATACATGCTCACCGGCACCGATCTTGATGGAAAGGGTCTCATAAACTGCAGGAGTCATGCAGCTTGCAAGGAATCTCTGCCAGATGAGTTTGTAAAGTCTGTACTGGTCTCTTGAAAGCTGGCTCTTGATTGACTCGGGCTCTCTGGTAAGGAGAGTCGGTCTGATAGCTTCGTGTGCATCCTGTATTCTTTTGCCGGTACCTTCTGAAGCGTTCTTTCCTGCTGCGTACTCTGCGGAGAAATTATCCTTAAGATAGTTCTCTGCCTGAGTCATCGCTTCGTCTGATACTCTGGTGGAATCGGTTCTGAGATAGGTGATGATACCTACGGTTCCCTCGCCTTTGATCTCGATTCCTTCGTAGAGCTGCTGAGCGACGCTCATGGTCTTGGAAGTTGAGAAGTTGAGGCTCTTACCTGCTTCCTGCTGAAGAGTTGAAGTGGTAAAGGGAAGGGGAGCTTTCTTCTGTCTTGTTCCCTTGGTCACATCGTTTACGACAAACTTCTCTTTCTCAACAGCCTTCATGATCTTATCTACTTCAGCCTTGGATGAGAGTTTTGCTTTATCGGAACCTGCTCCGTAATATTTTGCCGTAAGGGGCTTCTTCTCGCCCTTTACGTTAAGAATTGCATCAAGTGTCCAATACTCTTCGGGGATGAATGCATCAATCTCCGCTTCACGGTCACAAACCATGTGAAGAGCTGCGGACTGAACACGTCCTGCGGAAAGTCCGCGCTTAACTTTTGCCCACATAACGGGTGAGATGCTGTAACCTACGATACGGTCGATTACACGTCTTGCCTGCTGTGCATCAACAAGATTCATGTCGATCTCTCTGGGATGCTTGAGAGATTCCTTAACCGCATTCTTGGTGATCTCGTTAAAGGTGATTCTGTAACATTTTTTATTCTCGAGTGCAAGTGCTGCCTGAAGATGCCAGCTGATTGCCTCTCCTTCACGGTCAGGGTCGGTTGCGAGATAAATGTTATCTGCCTTCTTAACTTCCTTTCTCAGAGAAGCAAGAATCTCGCCCTTTCCTCTAATAGTAATATACTTAGGCTCGAAATCATTATCGATGTCCACACCCATTGAACTCTTGGGAAGATCCCTTACATGTCCCTGGGATGCGGTTACTTCATATCCTGAACCGAGAAACTTCTTTATGGTCTTGACCTTCGCGGGTGACTCCACTATTACAAGATTTTTTGCCATGAATGTCTCCTTCGGACTTTTTT
>JAEEGL011769275.1_pt1 | contig 13457 bp, 10 predicted proteins | sample 9134231 | NCBI WGS metagenome assembly JAEEGL01 (sample SAMN16246548, study PRJNA631951) | gut metagenome | biome: gut microbiome; feature: rumen; material: fiber-attached | host: Bos | place: Iran: Karaj | collected 2018-10 | reverse complement strand
TGAGCATAGTGACGATTAGCAGTCTCATACTCAACGTGAGCGGTGTTAATGGTAATACCGCGTTCCTTTTCTTCAGGAGCGTTGTCAATCTGATCGAAAGACTTAATCTTACCCTCGTTACCAGCTACTCGCTTTGACAGTACCAAAGTGATAGCAGCGGTCAGAGTGGTCTTACCGTGGTCAACGTGACCAATTGTACCAATGTTAACATGCGGTTTGGTACGTTCGAATTTCTCTTTTGCCATAGCTTTTACTTTATTTATAAATTTGATTAATAATCAGTTTCTACTCAAAATCAGAGCTGTTACCGGGACTTGAACCCGGGACCTCTTCCTTACCAAGGAAGTGCTCTACCACTGAGCTATAACAGCAATCCCCTTATATATAAATAAGGTGTGGGCAAAGATGGATTCGAACCACCGAAGGCGTACGCCAGCAGATTTACAGTCTGCCCCATTTGGCCACTCTGGTATTTGCCCAACTATTTTATCTCATCATAGAACTCTTTGTTGCATGTCGGATTGGCTTACAACCATCCTTGCGCTTGCCGCGGGATGTCGGATTAATATCCGAAACCCTGCCAGGGGCAAGCTTTCGAGCCTTCATCTTCATCTGCCTCCCAAAAGCATGCTTTTGCCGCCATCTGAAGATTCAATCTCGAGCCTCTTGTCGGATTCGAACCAACGACCCCGAGATTACAAATCACGTGCTCTGGCCAACTGAGCTAAAGAGGCATTCACTCAAATTTTGCAGCCGTTTTGACACGGAAACCGAGCGAAACGGCTGCAAAGTTAGTGAATTATTTTATTCCCACAAAAAGTTTTGGGAAAATTTAATTATTTATTACGCAGTTTTTCTTTGTATTTCACCAGTTGTTTCTCCAAAGCCTCAGCACATTGGTCAATCGCTTCCTCAAATGTATCACATACTTTGTTCACATACAGCTCGCCACCTGGAACAGTAATTTTCAGACCTGCTTCCTTGTTAGCTGCTGTCTCTGGCTTAACTACCTTCAATGACACCTCTACTTTCTTAATATCTTCATAATACTTTTCAAGCTTGTTGACTTTCTTGTTGATAAAGTCTTGCAGCTTCTCTGTAGCGTCAAAGTGAATTGATTGAATTCTTACTTCCATAATTACCTCCTTTTCTTTATGCTCTTGGATGAGCTTGGTTATACGCTTTTTTTAGTTCTTCAAAAGTAGTGTGAGTATAAACCTCTGTAGTGGCAAGGCTTTCATGCCCCAGTAGTTCCTTAATGGCACCCAACTCTGCCTGATGGTTGAGCATGGAGGTTGCAAAGGTATGCCTCAATACATGAGGGCTACGCTTCTTCATCGTTGTCACCTTTGAGAGGTTTCGTCTCACAATGTTCTGCACACTGGAACGGGAGATTCGTTCACCATTCTCTTTCGTAACAAAAGCACCCGATTGGGTGGGAATGGTTTGGTCTCTTTCCGTGAGATAGTCCTGCATAGCTTTCGCTAATTCTTCTCCAAAGGGAATGATCCGCTGTTTATTCCGCTTACCGGTAACCTTAATTACTTTGGCACCGAAATCTACATCTGCATCATTCAGACCCACAAGTTCAGCCAATCGCATGCCAGTTTCATAAAACAACTGGATAATCAGTTTGTCCCTGTGACCTTCAAAGCCCTCACCGAAGTCAATATCATCAAGCAGCCTATCCATCTCTTTTTCCTTTACAAATACTGGAAGGGGTTTCTTCTTTTTGGGTCCACTGATTTTCCTCATCGGATCAGCAGTTATCTCCCCCTGCTTAAGCAGGTATTTGTAAAAAGTTCTCAAAGCGCTCAACTTGCGATTGATAGAACTGGCTTTTGCACCTTTGTCCATCATCTCTACCACCCACTCACGCACGGTGTTTGGGTTGACTTCCTTCAGTTGCAGTCCACATCCTCTAACAAAAACCTCAAATTGAAGCAAATCTACCTTATAAGACTTCTCAGTCTCCTTTGAGTAATTACGCTCATATCGGAGGTATTCTAAGAATGCATCTATCTCTTCCATCGTTACATCTAATATCTGTGCAACGAATTTAAGAAAAAGAATTCAATAATTCAAAGAAAAAACGCTAAATAATTAATCTTCCTCTTGGTGAAGCTTCTGAACATATACAGCGTGCTCCATCTGAAGTCTCTTCAATACAGACGGTTTGTCGAACTGCTGACGTCTTCTCAGTTCCTTTACAACACCAGTCTTCTCGAATTTTCTCTTAAACTTCTTCAAGGCTCTTTCAATGTTCTCGCCTTCTTTTACGGGTACTACAATCATTTTTAATAATAAGTTTTAATTAGTTAATAATAAAAATCAGCCTGCAAAGTTACGCATTGTTTCATTAACCGCAAAACGTTTAAGCGTAAAAATTCTCAAATACTTGCTTTTTACTACCTTAGCATCATTACTATTACTCCACGCGCGCGTAAAAATATATAAGGTGTAAAATACCAGATAGGTAAGAATGAAATGTCATGTTTTATTTGTATCTTTGCATACTAAACATTACCGATATGATAGTAAAAGAACGAATAGAAGCGCTCAGGGAAACCCTCAAACATAATGGTGTCAAGGCATTCATCGTGCCTAGTACTGACCCGCACATGAGTGAATATGTAGCCCCGCACTGGGAGGCAAGGCAATGGATTTCAGGGTTCACTGGCTCTGCCGGAACGCTGGTTGTTACTGATATCGAGGCTGGGCTATGGACCGACTCACGCTACTTCCTACAAGCAGGCGAGCAACTGCAAGGTACTGGTATCGACCTCTACAAAGAGAAGTTACCTGAAACACCTACTATTACTGACTTTCTAAAGGAAAGACTTACAGTAGGAGATGTCGTAGGCATTGACGGAAAGGTTTTTGCCTCGTCAACTGCTAAAGAAATAGAGAAAGAGCTTGATAATAAGGGCATCCATTTAAAAAGCATTGATGATCCATTTGCAAGCATTTGGGAGAATCGTCCCCCTATTCCAGAGAATCCCGTCTTTATATTACCTCTGCAATATACAGGGGAGAGTTGCCAGGAAAAAGTAGCTCGTATTCAAGAGCTGATGAAGGCTGATGAGATTGATGTAGCTTTGATAACGGCACTTGATGAGATTGCTTGGGTACTGAACCTACGTGGCAACGATGTGCACTGCAATCCTGTATTCGTGAGCTATCTGGTAATCGGTAAGTCTGACGTGATACTTTATATTGATAACAACAAACTCACCCCTGAAGTAAAAGACTATTTAAATGAATGTCAGGTAAAAGTTCATGCCTACCCATCGTTCTTTAGCGACTTAGCACAAAACACTCAAGGTAAAGTAGTGTTAGCAGATCCTGCCTATTTGAACTTTGCCACCTATAATGGTATTTCACCACAAAGCCGATTGGTGGAACGCAAAACATATGTATCACTGATGAAGGCTATCCGTAATCAGACGGAAATCAACAACCTACATCATGCTATGGTGAAAGACGGTGTAGCGATGGTGAAGTTCCTCAAGTGGTTGGATCAAGATGCCGATATCTACCATGAAACTGAGATGAGCGTTGACCGTCAACTGCATGCTTTCCGAGCTGCTCAGGCAGACTTCATTGGCGAAAGCTTTGATACGATAGCAGGCTATGGAGCCCATGGGGCCATCGTGCATTATGAAGCAACCCCTGAAACAGATGCTCCTTTGGAGCCTAAAGGCTTCTTACTTTTAGACTCTGGTGCTCAGTACCTTGACGGGACAACTGACATTACACGCACCATCCCCCTTGGTCCCCTTTCCCAAGAGGAAAAGGAGGATTATACACTGATTCTTAAAGGGCATATCGACCTGGCAATGGCAGTGTTCCCTGAGCGCACGAGGGGAGTTCAGCTCGACATTTTAGCCCGACAACCTATTTGGAAACATCATATGAACTACCTGCATGGCACGGGACATGGTGTCGGAGCATTCCTCAATGTGCATGAAGGTCCTCATAGCATCCGCATGGAAGAAAACCCCGTTACCCTTCAGGCAGGCATGGTTGTTACCGATGAGCCTGGCATCTATAAGGCAGGCTCTCATGGCATTCGCACCGAGAACATCCTATTAGTAGTTCCTTCTGGTGAAGGCATGTTTGGCAATTACCTTAAGTTTGAGACAATTACCCTTTGTCCTATAGACAAACGACCAATCATTAAAGAACTGTTAAGTGACGAGGAAATCAATTGGCTTAACCAGTATCACCAACGTGTCTACGACCTCCTGGCTCCTCAACTTGATTATGACGAACGTTATTGGTTGGCCAACGCCACATCAGCAATATAACATATCAGCAATAATAAAAAAACAATCAACAATATATGGCAATAATCAAATCAGTAAACGGACTCACCCCAAAATGGGGAAAAGAATGTTATTTCAGTGAAAACGCTGCCATTGTGGGCGAAGTAACCATGGGCGACGAGTGCTCTGTATGGTTCAATGCAGTTGTGCGAGGCGACGTAGCACCTGTAACTATGGGTAATAGAGTGAATGTACAGGATGGTGCTGTGGTGCATGTAACTAACAAAATAGGTCCCACCTTTATCGAAGATGACGTAACCATAGGACATAACGCCACCGTACATGCTTGTACCCTGAAACGTGGCTGTCTTATCGGCATGGGCTCAACAGTGTTGGATAATGCAGTAGTCGGAGAAGGTGCTGTGGTAGCTGCAGGAGCCTTGGTGCTGGGTGGTACCATTATCGGTGAACACGAAATATGGGGAGGCGTGCCTGCCAAATTCATCAAGAAGACAAAGCCCGATCAGGCAGAGTCATATGCTGCACATTACGTTGCATATACCAAATGGTACTTGGCAGAAGACAACAAATAAAAAAGGGGCTTGTTATAAAAGCCCCTTTAAATATCTCAAGATAATGTCTGTCGCTCCTGCCCGCGAACGGACATAAGTTCCAGCCTTATTGCCAGATTCTAGCAAGAAAGCCTTATCGGACAATAGTTTATCAAGCAGTTCTTTCAGGTCATTGCCATCATTGATGGAGAATGCACCACCACAGGCAATCAAGTCATTTGCCTCCATAAAGCGCTGGTGATTAGGGCCAAAGATGACAGGTACACCATATACGGCGGCTTCCACTGTGTTGTGGATGCCAGAGCCAAAGCCTCCGCCAATATAGGCAATCTCACCATATCTATATATTGAAGATAATAAACCGAAGCAGTCTATAATCAAACAACGAGCATCTATCACGTTTTCCGTCGTTGCTTGTGTATAGCGCACCACCTTTCCCTTCAGTTTACTAATGATTTGTTGCAGATGGTCTTCACCTATTACATGAGGAGCAATGACAAGTTTTACTTCTGGATGGTTATTAAAATACTCGATAAACAAGTCTTCGTCAGGTTGCCAAGAACTACCAGCCACAAATGTCAATCTGTCCTGTTTGAAAGCCTCCACCAAAGGAAGTTCTTTAGCCTGTTGTCGTATCTGAAGCACACGATCAAAGCGGGTATCACCTACCACAGTCACGTTATCTATCCCTATCCCACTGAGTAAATTTTTCGACTCCTCATTCTGTACAAACAGATGATCAAAATCATGTAACACCTTAGCATAGTCTTTACCATGACTCTTGAAGAAAGCCTGTTCGGATCTGAAAATTGAGGAGACACTGTAGGTAGGTATGTTTCTGCGATGCAACTCATCCAGGTAGTTTTTCCAGAATTCATACTTGATGAAAAATACCATGCAGGGATTAGCCAAGTCCAGAAACTTGAGTACATTCTTGGGCTTATCGAATGGCAAGTAACATATAACATCGGCTCCCTCATAGTTCTTACGAACCTCATAGCCTGAAGGAGAGAAGAATGTAAGCAGTATGCCATACGATGGATATTCCTGACGGATACGCTCCATCAGCGGTCTACCCTGTTCAAATTCTCCTAAAGATGCCGCATGAAACCAGAGATAATGTCGTCCAGACTCTATCTTAGAACATAACACTTCATAGCATTCACTTTGGCCTTTCAACATGGTCTTCACCTTCTTGCTGAACAATGCAACCACGTTGGCTGCCAGGCTATATAAATTGATTGCAAAATTATACATATCACTTCAAAACTTCAATGGCTCTTTTCATGCGTTTCAAAGTTTCCTCCTTGCCCAACACCCATGAGATATCGAACATGTGAGGGCCCTTACCTTCGCCTACCAATGTCAGGCGAAAAGCATTCATGATATCGCCCGTCTTATAACCTTGTGCCTCAATCCAAGCCATCACAATCTTCTCTTGATTTTCAATACTGAAATCATCGATGCCTTTCAGCACCTCCATCAACTCAGACATTTGCTTGGATGAATCTTCTTTCCAGCGTTTATTGACGGTCTTCTCATCATATTCGGTAGGAGCTACAAAGAAATAATGACTATTGTCCCACAACTCTTTCACGAAATTCACTCGGTTCTTCACCAAACTTACGATGGTTACCACCTTGTCAAACGGAGCCTCAACACCTTTCTTTTCTAACTCAGCCATAAATAGTTTAGCTACTTCCTCATCACTTTTCATCAGCACATATTCGTGGTTAAACCATATCAGTTTCTTGTAGTCAAACTTTGCTCCAGCCTTGCTACAACGATTGATATCGAAGAGTTTGATCATTTCATCCATCGTCATGATTTCCTGATCATTGCCAGGGTTCCAGCCCAAGAGAGCCAGGAAATTGATGACAGCCTCTGGCAAGTAGCCTTCCTCACGATAGCCGTGTGACACTTCACCTGTCTTAGGATCATGCCATTCCAATGGAAATACAGGAAATCCCAAGCGGTCGCCATCACGCTTACTCAGTTTACCATTACCTTCTGGTTTCAGCAATAATGGCAGATGTGCAAATCTAGGCATGGTGTCTTCCCATCCGAAGGCACGATACAGCAATACGTGCAATGGAGCTGAAGGTAACCATTCCTCTCCACGAATCACATGACTGATTTCCATCAGATGGTCATCTACGATATTGGCCAAATGATAAGTAGGCAACTGGTCAGCACTCTTATATAGTACTTTATCGTCCAAGATAGATGAATTAATCACCACCTCACCACGAATCAGGTCGTTTACATGCACTTCCTCGTTGGGCTCTATTTTGAACCTCACCACATATTGCGTACCTTCGGCAATCAGTTTGTCCACATCTTCCTTAGGCATGGTCAGCGAGTTACGCATTTGCATACGGGTAGAAGCGTCATATTGGAAATTAGCTATCTCGTTGCGCTTAGCCTCCAGTTCCTGTGGAGTATCAAAAGCGATATATGCTTTACCAGCATCCAACAGCACTTTCACATGTTGTTGATATATCTCTCTACGCTCAGATTGTCTGTAGGGGCCATACTCGCCACCAAAGCTCACACCTTCGTCGAAGTCGATGCCCAACCAACGGAACGACTCCAATATGTATTCCTCAGCTCCTGGAACGAAACGGTTAGAATCGGTATCTTCAATACGAAACACCATATCACCACCATGCTGACGAGCGAAGAGATAATTATACAATGCGGTACGAACGCCGCCAATATGCAAGGCTCCTGTGGGACTTGGAGCGAAACGAACCCTTACTTTTCTATCTACCATAGCCGTCTAAACACTATTTTTCTATTTTTAGGTGCAAAATTAACGCTTTTTCTCCACATTATCGGTTTATTTTCGTAACTTTCGCAAAATATCCAGTATATAATGCAAAATATTGAGCATCATGACCCCAAATAACGGAAAAAAGAACCCTCTATGGAAGGCTTTTCTGTACAGATTGCTCATTTTCATCTGCACGGTATGCCTCATTGTTTACTTCATGCCTCGTGACGTGAAGTTCAATTACCAATTTGACCTAGACAAGCCTTGGAAATACGGACAGCTTATTGCCACTTTCGACTTCCCCATCTACAAACCAGATGAGGTGATCAAACATGAACAAGACAGTATCATGGCACATTTTCAGCCATACTATAACCTTGACAAGGAGGTAAGTAAGGCTGAACTACAACAACTTCGCAGCGATTATCAATCTTCTTTGCGTGAATTGCTTCCCAGTCAGGATTATTTCAATTACCTCCAGCGCACACTTACAGAAATTTACAAAGCCGGTATTATTAGCAACGAAAACCTGAACGATTTGCAAGAAGGCAACACCAACGGAATCATGGTCATTGACGAAAAGGTAGCTAATCAGGTGAACCTTGACAAAATCTATTCCATTAGGGATGCCTATATGTATCTGCTGACAGCCGATACCTCACGCTATAACCCCGACATTTTGCGACGTTGCTCGCTAAACGATTATCTTACACCTAACCTGATTTACGATGAAGAGCGCACCAATACAGCCAAAGAAGAAATCTTCGATTCCTATTCCTGGGCAACAGGCTTGGTACAAAGCGGTGAAAAGATAGTAGAGCGTGGAGAAATTATCGACAGTAAGAAGTTCAATATTTTGGAAAGTTTGCGTAAAGAGAGCATCAATCGTAGCGAATCACAGAAAGAAAAGATGTTGATGCTGGCAGGCCAGCTGCTCTTTACCGCTATTTTCATAGGCCTGTTTATCGTATATCTGATTATTTATCGCAAAAAGTATTTCAGAGACCGTAATACGCTACTGATGATATTCACACAGATGGTGCTGTTCTGTGTTGTTACCGAGTTGTTTGTAGCTAACAACATCCTGTCGGTGTATATCATTCCGTATGTGATGATGCCTATTATCATCCGCACCTTCCTCGATTCCAGAACGGCATTCATGAGTTTTGCCGTTACCATTTTGATATGCTCTATCACCTTACGCTACCCGTATGAATTCATACTGGTACAGTTCGCTGCCGGATTGACGGCCATCTATAGTTTGAAAGAATTGTCACAACGCTCGCAAATATTCCGCACAGGGTTCGTGGTTGCACTCACCTACTTGGCGGTATACTTTGCTTTCGAGTTGTTTACCGAAAACGATTTCAGCAAAATGAACCGTAGCAACTACATCTACTTAGCCATTAGTGGCTTCTTAGTGTTGTTCGCTTATCCTTTGCTGTTTATGTTTGAAAAGGCTTTCGGTTATACTTCCAACGTCACACTGATAGAGCTCTCAAACACCAATAACCCGTTACTTCGTCGTTTGTCAGAGTTGGCTCCAGGTACTTTCCAACATTCCATGCAGGTATCTAACTTAGTATTTGATGCTGCCACCAATATAGGTGCCAACGGACAGTTAGCCAGAACTGGTGCACTCTATCATGACATCGGCAAGATGGAGAATCCTGCTTTCTTTACAGAAAACCAAGGCAATGCTTCCAACCCTCATCAGGCGTTGAGTTACGAGCAAAGTGCCCAAGTGGTCATCAGTCATGTCACCGATGGACTGAAATTAGCGGAAAAGAGCAACCTGCCCAAGGTCATCAAGCAATTTATCACCACCCATCATGGGGCTGGTCAGACCAAATACTTTTATATTAGTTGGAAAAACGAACATCCTGGAAAAGAACCCGATAATAGTTTGTTCAGCTATCCTGGCCCTAATCCTTTCACTGCAGAACAAGCTATCCTGATGATGGCAGATTCTGTTGAAGCTGCTTCCCGTAGTTTACAAGAATATACGGAAGATAACATCGATCAATTAGTTGACAAGATTATTGATGCTCAGGTGACTGAGGGCTATTTCAATAACTGCCCTATCACCTTCCAAGATATTAAAACTGTGAAGGATGTCTTCAAATCGAAACTGAAATCGATGTATCACCCACGCATTAAGTATCCGGAACTGAAGTAATATAATTGTTTTTCAAACAACATTCCCCAAATATACATATTTGATGCCCTCTTCCTCGGCTACTTGCTTAGCAGCCTTTAGTGTAGGGAGAGGCGTTGGAGGAATTTCTTGCATCTTATAGCGAGGGAAGAAACGGCTAAAATGCAAAGGAGAGTTGGTAAAGCCGTTGTCTGAAAGCCAACGGCACATCTGGCGAATCATATCCATATCATCGTTTACGCCAGGGATAATAAGATTGGTAATCTCCACCCACACACCGGCATCCTTCATGGCTAGGATGGTATCAAGCACTGGCTGGAGATGACCTCCACTGACACGATGATAGATGTCATCACTAAACGACTTGAGATCAACGTTAGCAGCGTCAAGATAGGGTAACAAATCTGCCAAAGGTTTCTTACAAACATAGCCGGCCGTAACAAGAATATTCCACAGTCCTGCTTCGTGTGCCAAACGGGCACAATCGATAATGTATTCGATATAAGTAAGTGGTTCTGTATAAGTATAGGCAATGCCAGGGCAGTGATGTTTTTTACAGAGAGTAACAACTTCTTCAGGATTAAGCTTATAGTAATCTACTTGCTCAGGAGAAACTTGTGAGATATCATGATTCTGACAATTCAGACAACGGAAGTTGCAACCTGTACAAGCAATCGAAAGGCACTTAGTACCAGAATGGAATTGATAGAGCGGTTTCTTTTCAACAGGGTCGATGGCCAGTGCACAAGGTTTGGCATAGACCTCACTGATAAGCACACCTCCACAATTACGCCTACTGCGACAAATACCTGTTTTGCCATCGGCTATGTAACAGTGATGCGGACAGAGTTGGCACTCCACCTTTCCATCCTCTAATCGTTGATAGTATCGACATTCCATCAGAACACTATTGCTTCGTAAACAAACAATTCTGCATCACGCCATCCGTTCCATCCCAAACCAGCCTTGTCCTGAGAGCAGTGCCCCACAAATTCCTCTTTAGTCCAATTCACCTCGTCTGCCACCTGCGGCAAAAAAGTTCCACTCCGATAACCCTTACGAATGTAAATACCGTGACGATGTAATTCAAACTCATCGAGGCTCTGGATGCGGCGCATAGGTGAAAGTACAGAAATTTCAATATCGATATCGTCCAACTCCTCACGAAGTACAGGCGAGAATCGCGGGTCTTTGAATGCCGCAGCTTGTGCCATTTCAGCCACAACCTCATACAAAGGATAATCCTCGCCAAAGTGACCTATGCAACCACGCAAATTACCATTTTTGTGAAGCGAAACAAATGCTCCGCATTTGGATTTTAGTATAGCGTTTTGAGCGTTAAAAGTAGGCTTAGCAATGGGCTTACCCTCAAGAGAGCTTATTATACTCTGGATTGCAATCTCCTTCAACTGTTTCTTATCCTCATCAGTCAAGAAAAAACCTGATTCAGATTGTTGTTGACGTAAGAAGGCAAACGAATGATAGCCTACCACACGGCTATGGTCATGGTCATCAATATCACCCGAGTTTTGGTACATCAGATGCTTTACCTCATAATTATGGTCAAGCATCAGCATGAGCGTAATGATAGCGAACTCACCGCAGGCACTTGTAGCCAGGTTTTTCTTGCCGCTAAGGGTATTCGCCTCAATAGTCGCAATGAATTGCTCCACATCACCTGTCTCAATGGCCTTGCCTGTCTTTCCATCCACCTCACAAGCATCTTCATACGAAGGATAATGTGAGAAGTCACTGCTAATAATAAACAGGTTATCAGCTGTAAAATAAGGCTTTAGCACTTCAGCCATCCTTTTCAGCTTCGAATAGTCGTTAGTAGAAATAACTATCGGCACGATAGGAGGTACCTTCTTTAGCCTACGTTGCAAAAACGGCAGTTGCACTTCCAGGCAATGTTCTCTATCGTGTGCTGTAGAACGATAAAAAAACACACTATCGTTAGTCAACTGCATAGTTGTTTCATGGTCCACCTTTATCTTTCCCAACGGTGTAGCATAGTAGTCAGCCTCGGTATTCACTGAGGCACCATCCAGCCATTCATGATGGCTTGGCCCCAGCAGAAAGATACGTTTATATGTCTTCTTGGGGTCGAGTGTCATATAAGCAGATGCTGCCACGTTGCCTGAATAATAATAGCCCGCATGAGGCACAATCAATGCCGCCACATTATTATAGGCAGTACACTCACCATGAAGTTTCAAGTAACCATCTACTTCCATGCTCAACTGCTTAGAATCTCCAACATAAAAGCGGTTTGCCTGGGTAGCAGGTCTCACCACAGGTTCTTTCGCTTGTCCGCTAAATATATTCAACATCATGATTGTAGCTATAATTGTAAGTAACATTATCGATACTTCGTTATTTGATCTAAATTTGTGGTGAAGTTACTAAAAAACTTTGAAAGTTGGAACAATAATGATCGTTGATTTCTCTAATACCTCCTATCCCTATGGCTGAAGCTTGCTATCTATCGAGGCAAAGCCTGCCACCACTGGACGCAGTATCTGCCATGGGTCGTCGCAGTATCTCCTATGGGGGTATAGGAGATACTGCGATGAGTGATAACAGATACTGGAACGGGTAATAGCAGATACTGCGACAACCCGTAGAAATGCCTTCTTTCAATAATGGCTCTAATTAGTGCGGTTATAGCCTCACACTGGATCGACGTCGTAATATACTTGGAGGGATTTGAAACGGGTATCTTGATGCATGAGTTGCTCTACTTGCAGCAAAAGCTTGCGGGCTTGTGTAAAAGAAACGGTGCTCTCAATTGTTAGCATTATCATGCCGATGTGCAAGGAGTGTACCCTCGCTACAGCAGGTTGCATAGGTCCATTCACCCGCTCTTCTCCGAAGACTTTAATCAACTGAGCAGTCATTTGGGCAGTCATACTTTCAGTAAGTCTCTGCTGGCGGTGTTTGATGTAGATATATACCAAACGATAGAAAGGAGGGAAATGACAGACTTGTCTTTCAGCCAACTGGCCATGCACCATCGCTTCGAAGTCATTGTTCATAACATTCTTGATAATCGGATAATCCACATGGCCGGTCTGCAAGACCACCAAACCTCGTTCTCCCTTGCGTCCAGCCCTGCCTGCCACTTGTGCCATCAACTGGTAGGCACGTTCATAAGAGCGGAAATCCGGATAGTTCAGCATGGTGTCAGCATTAAGGATGCCCACTAAGTGAACATGGTCGAAGTCAAGGCCTTTTGATACCATCTGTGTACCTATCAGTATATCCGTTCGGCGTTTCTCAAAGTCACGAATCATCTTCTCGTAGGCAGTTTTGCTGCGAGTAGTATCCAAGTCCATCCTTGCAACGCGTGCCTGAGGAAACATTTCCCTTATTTCATCCTCCACCTTCTCTGTACCAAAACCTCGGTCGCGTAGGTCCTCACTACCACACTCCGGGCATGTATGAGGGACATCAGTGGTATATCCGCAGTAGTGGCACACCAGCTGGTTGGTATGTTTATGATAGGTAAGACTTACGTCACAGTGCACGCAGTGAGGCACCCAGCCGCAATCATGGCACTCAACCATGGGGGCGAAACCCCTGCGGTTTTGGAATAAGATGATTTGCTCATTACGCGCCAAAGCCTCCTCCATCTTTTCTTTCAAGACAGGAGAGAAATGACCAACCATCATCTTCTTGCG
>JAEEGL010978031.1_pt1 | contig 13457 bp, 12 predicted proteins | sample 9134231 | NCBI WGS metagenome assembly JAEEGL01 (sample SAMN16246548, study PRJNA631951) | gut metagenome | biome: gut microbiome; feature: rumen; material: fiber-attached | host: Bos | place: Iran: Karaj | collected 2018-10 | reverse complement strand
TGGAATACCGCGTTTCGATGGCCTACATCCATCGCTATGCGGCCCGGGGGTCCAGGATACTCGAGGTCGGCGCCGGGACCGGGAGATACGCCGTAGCCCTTGCAAAAGAGGGCATGGATGTGACGGCCGTCGAGCTGGTCGAGCGCAATCTTGCGGTTCTCAGAGAGAAGAGCAGGGGGATCGCAAACCTTGCGTCGTTCCAGGGGGATGCGACGGATCTGAGCCGGTTTCCGGACAACTCCTTTGATGTGACGCTGATCCTCGGCCCGATGTATCACCTGTATGAAGCGGACGAGGTGAACCGCGCCATTGACGAGGCGGTTCGGGTCACGAAGCCGGGCGGCGCGCTCCTGTTCGCCTTCCTGTCCGTGTATGCCATCATGTACGCGAACTATTTTTACGGAAACTGGGCCGCGGGAGAAGCGGAGAACTTTACGAGCGATTATCGGGTGAGGCATTTCAAAGAGCAGCTCTTTACGGGATACGATATCGCGGAATTTGAGGCCTTATTCCACGGGAAACCGGTCGAGTGGATCACAACGACAGGTGTGGACGGACTGCTCGAGCCCATCGAAGAGCGGCCTGACTTCTCCGTATCGGATCAGGAGTTCGATGCGCTTGCCGCCTGGTATATGGCCTTTTCCGAAAAGCGGGAGCTGCTGGGCGCGGCAAATCATCTTCTGTATATCTGCCGCAAGCAGGCGTGAAGCCCGGGCGGCGTCTGTCTGCGGATCTGCGCATGCGGCCGTCACCGTCTGAAGAGGAGATTCAACATGAAAACGATCGATTATCTGGGGCACAGCGGGTTCCTGGTGGAGACGGACAGGGTCATCCTGCTGTTTGACTATTTCCGGGGCGGCCTTTCCCTGCTGGACCGGAAGCCGGCGGAAAAGCCGCTGTTCGTGTTCGTGAGCCACGCGCACGCGGACCATTTCAATCCGGAGATTTTTTCGCTGGCGAACGGCGCGCGGCGCGTGAAGTATATCTTCTCCTTCGATCTGAGAGGAAACGGCGCCGTCCGGGGGCGCGCCGACGTGTTGTTTACGGACGCGGAGATGACCTATGACGTCGACGGCCTCGGGACCGTCCGGACGCTGCGCTCCACCGACGAGGGCGTCGCATTTCTGGTCACGACGCCGGACGGGACGTTCTTCCACGCGGGCGACCTGAACTGGTGGGACTGGCCCGGGGAGGATCCGGAATGGCTCGCCGAGCAGGAGACGGTTTTCCGGCGGGAGATCGGCAAGCTCGCCGGAGTGCCCATCGACGCGGCGTTTGTCGTTCTGGACGACCGGCTGGAGGAGAATTACGCGAAGGGATTGGCCCTGTTCCTGTCGGTCTGCCGGCCGGCCTGCGTGCTCCCCATGCATTTCTGGCAGGACCGGCGCATCGTGGAGCGGTTCAAAGCGCTCGCCTGCCCCGGCGCGGCGGAGACGGAGATCCTGGATACCGCGTCGGAGACCCACTGGGAGCTGTAGCGCGGAGCCCTGCGCCGATGCATGGATCAGACGGGCTGAAACAAGGAGGGCCGGAGGGCAATCACCTCCGGCTCTTTTTTCTGACACCAAATATGTGTGTTTCATATCAGAAACTGTCATCTTCTGACGGCTTTGCACCCTGCAAAGGCTCATGCGCAAGAACCTGCAAAGCCTTGAAAACGCTGGAAATAAAAGGGAAAAAAGACCCCTCGGATTTCTCCGAGGGGTTTGCGGCAATCGGTCAAAACTCCTATTATCATGTTATGCCTGAGCAGGGGGAGCTCGAGGGGTAGCGAAGCGACGCCGCGGGAGTGAATGCCGTGCCGGTGGCACGGCAGAGCCGCGGCGTGACCGAGCCGAAGCGAGAAGAGCCCGCCTCGAATGAGATCCTTTACACCAGCAAAAATACCCGCCGAAAGGCGGGTATTATTGGTGGACGATACAAGACTCGAAAGGCAAAAGTCAAGTGTTTTATAACATTTTCTGTCCATTCCATACCGTTATGTTTTGAAATCCGGGATGATTTGAACGATCTGTCTATTCTGTTTTCGCCTGTCCAATCTGTTATGGGTCAGATTATGGGTCAAGGCCATATTTTGAACTGTCTATGCCACTTGAAATATGACATGATTGGAGGACAAACGCTATGTTGAATCTCAACTTTCATCAGGAGGAAGACTATCTGCTCCCCGATCTGCTCCCGCCGGAGAGCCCCTGCATCGGGATCTGGGGGCTTCTCCGCCGCAACTACCTGCGGAAGCACCATGACGGCCTTTACACCGGCCTGCTCCTCAGCGGCAAACTGAACGCCCACCTGGAGGAGGTCGACCGGGCAGCCAATGAAATGTTTGATCTGCTGATGAAACAGTATGCCGCCCGCGAGGGCGTCACAGAGGAATTGAAGGCCAGGAACCAGATGGAATGGGTGAGGAGGATGAACAGCATCCGAGAACGGGTAGAAGAAACGATACTTGCAAAAATGATATTTGATTAAGAAACTGGGCTGGAAAACCGAATCCCAGACGGCTTTCCAGCCGCAATAAATTAATACTCAATCATAAATACTGGAGATGGTATTACAATTAGCCCTCAATTAAGGCAAACTATATTCTGTTTTTTCTTGGCTCTGCCATGATTGCAAAAGACCTTCAGCTTCTCCTATCGGTATATTATGGTCGATTTGTTTTTCTTTCTCCTTCTGGTAAAGAACAAAAGCAGCACATTTGTTTTGAACACTTTTGGGAAGCAGGAACAAATCACCGGAAATCTTAAGTGCTTCAATGGCCTGGGTGATCTGCTCCTCGGTCAAACGCTTCTTATAGTCATCCTTTATTTCAAATTCTGTCCCACTCCCAGTCCACTCGATTACTGAACTGCTGAAGTACTGCAAAATATTCTTGTCGTTTTTTAGGACCACCTCATAATACTTTTGCATAAAGTCCGGGTCAAAGCATTCCAACAGATAATCAACCATTATCCAGTCCTGCAATTCAAAAATGCTATTGGATTCCAGCATCTTTTCTGCCTGTTGCTTAAAAAGACCTTCAAGCATAATCAATTCTTCCAGAGAAACTATTTTGTATTCACTCCGCTCATTCCCATTTCCAGCCAACCTTCCATAACCCAATTCGAGCCTGTTAATCAATGTGGCCAAAACAGGTAATGTATTTTGCGTCGCATTATTAGTGTTTTCAGTAATAACCCGGGCTCTAAATTGAGGAGCTACGGCTCTTAAAAGATCCAAAATTAAATAATCTGCACGGGAACTCGCTCTAAATATCAAAGCATTTGTATTAACTGAGCTAAGCTTTGAGGACATATTGAATAATGCTTTTATGATTGTGCTTGCACGGTCATATGGTAGTTTTTCTCCTATTGCGTGGATTTCCTCAAGCAAGTCAAAGATTTTCCCTTCTTCGTCTAGTTTAAGTAAAACTGCTTCAAATTCTTCTTCGCTAAGTGAAAAAATAGCATTATTTATTTCTGCCTTCCTTAATTCTCCATCTTCCAGATCCAGCATGAAGTATCTATCGAATTTGTCTGGGTGTGCAATATTGTTATCTCTTCTAAGCTGTTTTTTATCATAAGTTTCATAGATTTTTCCTATTTTTTGTCCAAAATATGGAAATAATCGGATGAGGCAATTTACTGCAATTACTGTTTTCTCTTCATCGTTTTTCAATACATTCAGTATTTCGGTGCGATAGCATTCGAGTAATTCCTTTTGTGATGGCTCATCAAAGAATGAAATCGATGAAATATCAATGAAGCCTGTTAATGTTGGTTTGTTCCTTTTAATCCATTCATATACTTGTGGCAATGCAATTTCTATGGCAGAAATCGAAACTAAGTCAATAAAATCGGTCTCCGAATAGAGTGTCGTTAATTTAAACCGAACGGAATTGCAAAGTCGATTCACATCCCTCAGGCTGCGAATGAATGGGCCAATGCAGTATCGGAACAATCTGTCCCATCGTTCTTGGGAAAAACTTACATTATCATATTCTTTAATAACCTGATTAATCTTGTCATAAAACACCTTAAAAACCTTCCCTTTTGGGGCGTCAGGGATTTGAATCGGCATTTGTATTATTTTTTCAAGGTAATCTTCTCCGTCACCCTCTTGCACTTTTTTCAACGCATCCACCACAATATCCTTGTCAAAAACAAGCAGATATATGGTATTAGGAAATCTCGCAACTGAAGCGACCAGTTGGAACACTTGCCGAATTTGCTCGCTGCTCAATCGATCAATATCATCAATTACAACCAGGACGCGGTTTGATTGCTGACTAAGCAGATCTACGATGTACTTTTTCTGCTTTTGGATATCCCTTGGATCATCTCCTTTTTTTAGCAAATCCGATGCAGCACTAGCGCCGGCCTTTCCCAGAGTTGACAAGGCACCACCGACCGCTGGAATTGCTTTTAACAACTCAAACCCGTCCGAATATTTATCGAGAGCACTTGCAATTTTTGATAGGTTTTTATCTTCTTTACACTTGAATTCAGAGGAAAGACGAATGAAGAACTGAGACAAGAGCTGATCCGTGCTCGCAAAATTCCACGGTTCGAAATGTACTACAACTATTCTGTCTTCATCATTTGCTTCATGCTGAATGCTCTCAAGTTCATGAAGCATCATGTTGACGATAGATGTTTTCCCGCTGCCCCATTTTCCAAAAAGCCCGATTGTGAAGGTATCAGTTACTTTCAGGTATGCCAATGATTGCGCGAGCATCTTTGCAAAATCGCCTCGTCCGAGTTGGTCTTCTTCATTCTTTGTGATAGGCTTGTCTGAATAATACATTTTTACTCCTATATCACTCTTTTCAGCAGTTCCTCTTCCGCTGTAGTTTGGGCTACCTCTCATTTTCTAACATAGACCATAGAATCATACGAGCCATTAATTTGTTATTATTATATCATAGCTTTAGCGCATTGGGTATGTTTTTGGTAACTATTTGAAAAAAGTTTCGAATCGTTATACTTATTCGGTCTAATCAATGACCGAAGAGAATGCCCACTTTGCAAATGAGATGTTTGATATGCTGGTAGAGCCGTACGCCGTGCGCGAGGGCATCGCAGAGTGAAGGCCCAGGATTAGATGGAGTGGGTGCAGCAAATGAACAACACTATGCAACTGGTGGGAGAATAATCAATACAGAACTGAACTGATTTGTACTTGATCCGGCAAAAAGCGGCAAGTGCGAAGAGTGCGCTTGCCGCTTTTTACGCTGCAGAGTATTCCCCAAATGTATATAATTGTTGATTTTGGGGAATAGATGATTTATAATATCAAGCAACAAAGGGGGCATGGGCATGAAACTGATCAAAAGAACTGCATATCTGGACGAACTGAAAGACCTTCTGAACACGCCGGATATCAAGGTCATCACAGGCGTTCGCCGCTCCGGCAAATCCAAATTAATGGATTCGCTTGAGAATTTGATCCGTGAGAGCGATGCCGATGCAAGCATTATCCATGTGAATTATAATCTGACGGACTTTGAAGGGATCCTTGAATATCACGCTCTGGAGGCCTATGTTGAGGATCACTATCTTTCAGGGAAGAACAACTACCTCCTGATCGATGAGATTCAGATGTGCGCGGGTTTTGAGAAAGCCATCAACAGCCTCCATGCCAGAGAAAAGTATGATATCTACATCACGGGTTCCAACGCTTTTCTTCAGAGCAGCGATCTGGCCACGCTGTTTGTCGGCAGAACCTATGAGATACGGGTGTTTCCCTTTTCTTTTAGTGAGTATCTGAAGTATTTCCCCTCCGAGAACATCTACAGCAGTCTCACAAAATACATCACCGACGGCGGCATGGCCGGTTCTTATCTTTACAAAAGTGAGAGCCAGCGGTATCGGTATATCAACAGCGAGGTTCTGAATGCGTTGATCGTCCGTGATATCGTAAACAAGAACAAGCTGCGCAATGAACCGCTGCTGCATCAACTGATTGATTTTTTGATGGACAACATCGGGAGCGTGACCAGCGTACGGACAATTACAAATACGCTGGAATCAAACGGTATGAAGACCGACCATAAGACCGTCGGGAAGTACATCACCTATCTGTGCCGGTCCTTTGCATTTTACAGAATCCGCAGATATGATATTAAGGGGAAGAAGTATCTGCAATCTGAGGATAAATACTATCTCTCAGACCAGAGCTTCCGATATGCGCGACTGGGAACGAAAAACATGGACTATGGCCGTGTCCTGGAAAACATCGTTGCCATTGAACTGCTCCGTCGGGGGTATGAGGTCTACGTCGGCGTGCTGTATAAGAAAGAAATCGACTTTGTCTGCACTAAGCAGGGTGAACGGATCTATATCCAGGTGGCCTATGATATCTCCGACAAAAAAACCTTTGAACGGGAGGTTGATCCCCTGCTGCGGATTAAGGATGCGTATCCGAAAATGATCATCGCGCGGACATATCAGCCGATGTGGCAATATGAGGGGGTTCAGATAATTGATGCTGCAGAGTGGCTGATTCACAGGGACTAATTCATTTTGCGAATTATAATATGACTATTTCAACAATGATGAGTACGGACGGTGAGATAATGGATCAGCCTAAATACATTGATTGGATCGCTCGAGAAGATGGAATCAAACTGGAAAACGGAAAAGAGGTTCATTGCGGAACGCCTTCTGAGAGACAAATTATGAGTTTAATGTCTCTGGATATACTTTTAGTCTTCAAATTAATTATGTCCATATGATTTGATTTAATGCGTAGAGATAGGTTGTCCCTTCTTTTGGGCAAACCATTTTGATAAAATACGCAATCCCATACAGATGCTCTTTGTAAAATGACTTGTCGCATCCAATATGTTTCATATGATCAGCCACTCCATATTTTGAAATAAAATATATAGCATTATCTAGTTCTTTTTTTATCTTCGGGGAAACAGATAATCTGCTGTTGACAACAAGCCCTGTCACTTCTTGCCTTTGATGCTTATACTGAAGTCGTGTTTTTTGATGGTTAATTGTTAGGCCTTCCTCATGTAGTATTATTTCTACTAGCGGAAGAATTGTCCGTATATTTTTATGCCCAGAAAATGTTAAATCATCTGCGTATCTTGAATAATCACATCCTATTGATTCAGCAAGTCTTCCTAAACGTTTGTCCAAGCGAAGCATAACAAGGTTGGACAATGCAGGACTTGCTGGGGAGCCTTGCGGCAGCACGTTGTTTGCGTTGGTACACAGCTTTGTGAGCAAGTGCGCTACATCAAGTTTATAACCGAAGTATACAAACACTTTTAATACATCAGCATATGTAATACTAGGAAAGAAATCTTTTACATCGATTGTTATTACGAGATCCTTGCCAACATGTTTTTTTGCATTGTCAACTATCGAATAATTCTTACGAAACCCTGTAGCATATTCTGAGGCAGAAAATGAATCGAGGATTTCAACTAAAATCCATTTTTGCATCGCTTTGAGACGATCAGTTGGGGCTTCTATGGTTCGTTTTCCACCAGATTTTTTTGAAATAGAGAAGGTGGTATATAGTTTCTCCCTTTTTCTTCCAAAGAACAGTTCTTGTTCATTGTGCCTTATTTGGAATATCTTCCGCAAATGCCTCAGATTATAAATGACAGGCAAATTGTTTGATTCCAAGCGTTTCCGATACGTTAACAATGAGCTTTCTGTTTCTTCACTAATCAAGCCACGATTTACCGCATTTTCTATAACCAATGCATTATCCATAACTTGAAAAACAGGTACTACCACTTACTAAAACTGATATTACTGGCATTGACCCTCGGTCAATGCCGGGCGAAGCCGGCAACTATCTGAAGGATAGTTGCAGTTATTGGTTTCACTGGCGAAGCCACATGTATCAATATGTGGCTAGGCAAGGCCGCCACATATTGATAGCTACAAGTAGCATTACCATATAGAACAGCCACCGGCTGTTCATTTTCTAAGCGGTAGTACCTGTTGTTTCCTCCTCAGTCAAAGTGTAATGGGATGTATTCTGTGTGAAGATCAAACTTTTCTTCAGTTGCTGAACATGCTGTGTTTCTCTGTCCTGCCTTCTTCATTCTTCTGACAAACATATGCGATTTTAGCTTTGCAGTTGGAACAAATTTATTGTCTATATACTCGAGGTAGCCATTATCAAGCAAGGTTTTAATATCTGAACCAAGCTGTTCAATGGTAAGCCCAAAGTCTTTCTGCATGTTTTCAAGAGAAATGCTAGACTCTTGCGCGACACAATATGCCAGCATGGCAGAACGACGTCCCTCGTCAACGCCTGTGATTATAACAGTTCTGCGGCTATCTCTACGGTTTCGTGCTTCGGCTTGCATTTTTCTCAGTATTGTTGCGCCATTTTTGTGTCTTGGAAACAACGCGCAGAATCCGGACAGATCTTGCCAAAACAATCCGAGTGTGTTGTTGGGGGTATTGTAATGAAAAGCGATGAGTGATGCAACATCTAAAAAACCAAAACGGAAATCTGGGTTTAATAAAAACCGGTCATATAATTTTGAGTATTGGATCCGTTTTTGTTGAGCTTGCTCTTCGCTATAAACGAACCCAGTCTTGAAAGCATTTGAAACAATATCTAAAGATATTATTTCAAGCGAAAGCCCAGTTTCAATTGAATATCGTGAGATTGCCTGACCTGCATCTTCAGATAATGCCAAAAGCAAAATGATGATTCTCGACTCATTTACTTTCGGATTTTCCTCAAGAAACCTGTTAATCGTTTTTATGATCGTTTGGCCAGAGCCAGAGTAGTCATCAACAATCACAAGGACTGGAGGAATAACGTCCTCAGATAAAAGACCAATGACATTTTCTTCTGTTTGGTCCTTTAAATGGTTTTCCAACCAAAAAGAAATAAAGAATGTACTTGAGAACGAAGTACCGTAGTCTTTGATGGGCTTAGTAAATACCGCTGCATCAAGCACATCTGGACATTTTTCCTTAAGCAATTGATAAAGAATGATGACTTTTTCTCTGATTCTCTTTTCAGAATAGAATAAAAAGCAATCTAATAGTTCCAAAAGTAAAGGCCTATCTTCTGATTCAAATGCAGATAGCCATTTTTCTATCTTTTCGCCAAATTCATAACGTACATCCATGCCGCCCCATCGTGCGGTGATTGCTTCATAAGGCGGGTGCTTTCGAGACGTAGACATTTGTTCATCCTTATTGTTCAATGCTTTCTTCTTCAGCGAGGGAATCAATCTCAATTACTTCATCTACAATTCTGTTTAATCGAGAGTTTATAGCGCCTATGGTTCTCCCATGTGCTTTTGCCATCTCCGAGATACTTTTTCTTTCCAGGTAAGCATTTAATAGCAGTTCATCTTCATGTTCTGTCCATGGCTTACCGGCATTTGGCGGCACTTCTTTATCTCCAACTCTTGATAGAGCATTGAGAATACAATGCAATGCTCGAACTACCTCCACCTGATTACAAACGCAATCGGAGGATAGAAGTTCACCTGTTAAGGGGTTTATCCCATCTGCTAAAGCAGATAAAATACCTTTTGCTTGATGAATATCCATGTATATCTCCCTAAAGAAAAGACTCGGCTATTTGTTATTCCGTTTAATCTGAACATTTGGAAAAGCAATCATCTTAGGTCCTGATAAAGTACCAATGGGTAAATCCAACAAGTATTCCACTTCTGAGGGGTTAATGCTTAAATCATAGTTTTGTGATAGCTCATTTATAAACTCCTTGGGTGTGAAAACATTCTCTTGCAACAGCATCAATACCGATGTTTTCAAGAGTGCTGGTGTTGCTGTAACGAGTACATCATCTAATGGTTCTTCTTTCCGTTGTCCTCTCCGTTGCATGATTCGAATGAGGGCTTGATACTCATCCATCGTCATGACTCCTAACTTTTCAGCTCGCCGAATCATAGCTGCGATAGAAACTTTCCATTTTTTCTTAAGCAGTTTATAGTATGTGATTGTTTGAGGTCCAGCTAAAGCATCTTTCTTAAAAGTATCTTCCGGCAACAGTAAAGCTGCTGCAAAATCATTTGCTTGTCGTTCTCGTATTTTGAACTCGTCTTTCGGAATGTCTTCAATATCATCACTCCATTCATGAAGGAAGATATGTCCCAATTCATGAGCAATATCAAAATGGATTCGTGCAGCCGATGTCTTGTTGCTTGAATAAGCAATAAGAAATGTTGGATTATCCGCAGTATATACAAGCTGGCTAAAAGCATCAACATCATCCGTGCTTGTATTGAAGGATGTGACCAAGATTCCATGCTGCTCAACAACAGATATTAGATTGTCAATTGGCCCTTGCCCGAGGTTCCAATCATCTCGTAATATAGACGCAGCAGTTTCAGGTGTGCAGTCATCAGGCATTGTTATCGTTTCAAATCTTGGAAAATCTATATAGTCTTGTAGAAAAGAAAACACTTGGGATAGAATTGACATTTTTACAATTTGCTCATTACGATATTTTTTGTTTGTGGTGAGTAACGAGCGAAAATACACGGTTCCCGTTGCTTGTATAGTATGATTCTGATAAAAAAACTGGATTGGGAAATCTAATGCCTGAGCAATCCGTTCGACGACGCTATCTTCTGATGGTTGGCTTTTAGCAATTTCATACATCGAAAGTGTTTGGCGTTGGCAGCCAACTTGTTTAGCTAGCTCCGCAACAGTCAGTCCCCTGTATATTCTAGCTTGTTTCAAACGTTCCCCATTAAAACGGTTATTCATTATAGTAGCTCCTTTTTTCTTGACTGTCTAAATGAGAGAAAAACGCTAATAAACATCAAACGCAAAACATCATTTATACCATCGGAGAAGGTATTCTTTCCCCGATGCTATAGACGAAGGCACTCATGCGATGACACTATCTACCCGATACCACCCTGCTCTTGTAGTGCATCTCGAAGTTGCGGCTTCTGCTTTTTGCGTGCGATTGCCTTGGGCTTTAACGACAGTCCACGAGATGGTTGGTTTTCCGGAGCCTCGGGATCAGAAATCTTTGGCACGATGATGCTTTCTGTTGCGGCGATATACCTTGACCAATTCTGCTCACAACCATGAGCCACATCAAGGTTGGGCGTAACCATGACAGCACGGATGTGGGTCAACTGGTATCCCGCCGTTTCAAAGAGGACAAGGACATGATGGCACACGACATCACTGCCTCCCCCCAAGTCATACAACAACGTTTGGATCAATTCAGGGAGCCGATCGTCATCGGAAAAAATGCTCGGAAAAAAGCTCGTTTGCTGCTGATCAGCTATTAAATCACGATTAAACTGCTTTGCCAGCATATCGATATAATGCATACTCTTTCGTTTCACCTGACGCTTGCGGAGTTCAGCAAAACGTTTCTCTCGCATAAAAGTGAAAATGTACTGGCTGGTCTTCTCGTAAATGATGAGCATCTCCCAAGGCCCCCGGTGGGCCTTAGCAACTGTACAATCCTCCATTTCCAGACTCTTTACGAGATTAGTGTTCAGCAAATCCCAAATACGCGAGGGAACGCTGTTCCTGGTCTGAAGACCATTAGCTTGGATGTCTGTGAGAATATCGTCCCCGACTGCATCTTCGATACAACGGACGATCTTGGCAATTAATTCAGGTGAGAAGTTCATTTCAACCGTGTTCATATCACGCCTCCATGTTTCTATTGACCTAATTATAGGCGTTTTATTGTTTTTTGTCAAGATAGTGCGTGGTATTTTTAGTTCAACAACAGGATAATGGGTAGCGTTTTTCATTTGTGTCTCACCGTTAGACGCATTTCACGCAAAAGAGGCGCTCCTTGCGGAACGCCTCTTTTGCAGGGGGATGATGTTTGAATGGCTGTGCAAGTGTCAAGATCATCCCGGTCAGTATTTAATTCTTGGGGGTGCCATTGATGCGGTCGCATTTTGTGGGGTTTTCATTGGGTGCATGTATTCCATGCTCCCTTGCAGAAATACGGTTTGATTTTTTATAATGGAAATGGCTTGTTTTCTTGCGAATACGAGCCATTTCTGCGACCTTTTTTGGTGGAGATATGCTGATCGGATCTGTGAAGCTATCCTCGAATACTACTGAATAGCCAAATATGGTGGAGATCAATTCTCTGTCTGCTGCCCTTTTTTTCTTATTCCACCAGCCCATACTTGACCTTGATCTGATCCAGTTTCTCCAGCATCGGCTCTGCGGCGAACCACAGGACGATCCAGGTGGCCGCTGCGTGCACGGTGTCCATGGGGAAGCCGGTGACGTAGCTGGTGACGATCTGCTTCCAGTTGATCTCGTGCGCCCACATGTAAACCGATGCCGGGTTCATGATGCCGCCGTAGATGATGATCGCAGAAAGCGCTCCGAAGATGCAGAGCGCCACGCGGCTGCGACGCAGCAGGCCCTTGCGGAACAGCACGCCCACCAGGAAGCCCACGATGCCGGCAGCGAACATCTGCCAGGGCGTACAGGGTCCGGCGGAGAACATCACGTCGGACACCAGCATGGTGACGGCGCCCACGAGAAAGCCCGTCTCACCGCCGAAGGCCACGCCGGAGATGATGCCCAGTGCCAGCACCGGCTTGAAGCTCGGCAGCATGAAGAAGATCATGCGCCCGGCCACGCAGACGGCGCAGAGCACCGCGATGATGATCAGCTCCCGCGGCTGAGGCTTTCTAGATCAGGAAGAAGGGCGTCATACACTCCAGCATCACCAGCAGGATGATAAAGTAATACTTGTTGCCCGCCAGATAGACCTCCCCGATGAGCAGCGTGACCGGGATCAGCAGCAGGATCAGCACCGTCGCCAGAATCGTCCGTTTGGAGAGCCGCGCTTTTCCAGCGGCGTCTGGAGCAGATAGTCCGGTCGGACGCTCTTCCGGGAGACGGAGAAGGCGAACACCAGCAGGCAGGCGATCATGACGCCGTAGCGGATGAGCTGGTCCCCGGCGAGATGCGTCAAGCCGCCCTCCTGTACCAATGCGCTGAGGTCCGCGACGCCCATGGCCTGAATGAACAGCGCGATAGCCCCAGCCCCCGAAATGACCGCCAAGAGGATGCGCCACCATGGGAGCTTGCCCGTCTTTGTCTCGTCCTCCGCGGTAATGGCTTCCGGCAGCAGAGCGCGCGCCATGCGGTTGGCAGAGATCGTATAAAAGCTGTTCCCGCTGAAGAACGTTCGCGGCGAGCCCTCCGTCACGACGTCGCCGTCGAAGAACAGCGCGCAGCTGTGGGCGTAAGATGACCATATAACAAGCAGAGAAACAGGGGGAAGCGGGCCCACGACTCACTCCCCCCTGTTTCTGTTTTGAAATCTGTTACGGCAGCTCCCGGCCCAGAGAACCAAAGTTGACCAAATCGGCAAGTCGTTCCATCATCTCACGACTGGCAGTTTCACCGGTGCTGTTCTGCATGAATGTGAAGTCTGCCTGAAGTGTGACGAAAGCATAGTCGCTGTCATAGAGAACAATTCCATAGCTTTTGCCGAGTATCAGA
>JAEEGL010735088.1_pt1 | contig 13457 bp, 12 predicted proteins | sample 9134231 | NCBI WGS metagenome assembly JAEEGL01 (sample SAMN16246548, study PRJNA631951) | gut metagenome | biome: gut microbiome; feature: rumen; material: fiber-attached | host: Bos | place: Iran: Karaj | collected 2018-10 | reverse complement strand
CTGGTCAAGTTCATGGCACACAGCATCCACGTACTCTTCTTCTCTCGCCAACTGAGTCGTAGAGTAGAATCCGCAATAAATGCAACGTGACTTGCAAAAAGGTATATGTATGTATATTCCTGACATTCCTTGAGTTTTTGAGTTTCTAAGTTTTTAAGTAAATTAGTTAATGCGTAAAAGCATTACAATCATACTGTTCTTCCACAAGAAGAAAACAATTGCAAAAATAACATAAATACACGAAATATAAAAGGGAGGCTCCACAAAACACAGCTTTATCCGTTTGCTTTTCCATGCAACAGCATGGAAAATGGGTGGAAAAGCAAAGACAAAACAGCTGAATATCACAAGAGAACACATAGAACACGCTTTTCCATCCTTTTCTCTTGTGGACAACTCAAAATAGCAGTACCTTTGCAGCATAAAAAACAATAAAATATGAGAAGAAAAACAATTGGAATCACAGTTGCAGTATTAGTACTTACCTTAGTTGGTTACATCGTGTGGAACTTGCGTGACTTGCCACAACAACGTTTGCTCAACGAAGCTGAAAAGTTGGTATTTATTGACGCAGACAGTACAGAGCATCTGTTGGAACAGGTCGATACAACACATCTTACAGAAAGTACTCAGATGTTATATGACCTAATGCGAGCATTGGTTCACGAAGAACAATGGTACTTGAATCACACCGACACGACATCTTGTCTGTGGTCGGATGCTGAGACTTGGAACTTCAAACGCGAAGCAGACAATCAAGAAGTAAACAACCAAGAATTTTCAAACGACAGCACTCTACGGCGTATATTCCGCTATTACGAAGAAGCAAGTCTTGGTGGCACAAGTGACGACAACGAAGCTCTACGACGCTTTGGGCGCATCTGTTTCGTGCTTAGTCGCCATCAAGGGGACAATATACGCTCCATGCAAGCCAACCGTCTCTTTCATCTTGCAATACATTGTGCAGAAACATCAAAGGATTACGCATTGGCATATCGCGTCTATGACAGATTTGCCAATCATATATCATATAAGAACGCATTCCAATCCGAGCAAATTATTCGACGTGCATTGGAACTTTATCGTCAAGCACAAGACCAACCACGCTGGTTACTGACAATACTAAATGACTACGGTTTCATAGTAGTTCATAACTCGCCATTTGACTTGCACCATTTTGGTTCAATGGAACGTATTATCAATATTGCGGCAAGACATCGCGAAGAGTCATCCACACAAATGGTTATTGACTCCATCTATCAACGACTGGATTCACTTTGGACGCTACCACGTCCTGACTTTTCACACACTATGAGCCTACGCGGATATAAGTTCTGTATCAATGGAGAAATCAACGTTCCTATTAGAATGTATGAAGAAACCCAACAAGAGCACAAAGAAGACGAGACAAAACATAGGAAAGCTACGTATGATAGCATGAAGGAACTGGTAGAGCAAGAGTTCTCTACAAATCGCGATACATCTTTGGCACCTGGATATGCGCTGAAGTCAGCGATGTTGCAAAGAAAACTGATGATAACCACAATCATCATCCTTGTGTTGGCTGTACTTGTCCTCATACTCGTCTTTTGGAACTGGTATAACCACGTACAACGTCAACATGAAGCAGAACAAGCAGTCCATCTACGTGAGGCAGAGCAATTAGCAGAACGTCTGCGACAAAAAGACTCCACTATTGCCATGCTACGCGGACACATCATGGATAAGAGTGAAATACTCGACATGCTTGAACCAGCATCTGGCAAGCGCACCATCATCAATGCACGTAATTGGCGCGAGATAGAAATGACATTAGACACCGCCGACAACAATTTCGTAAGCCGTCTGCGAGCAAAATATCCACAATTTAGCGAGGATGATTTTCGACTCTGTATGCTTTCTCGATTACAGCTTTCAAATACAGCTCTATCTGCCATCTATGTCATCTCAGTATCTGCAGTACAGCATCGCAAGCAGAAATTAAAGAAGGAAGGTTTCGGAGTTAACGATTCTAATATAACACTCGACCAGATTATTGCAAACTTCTAACCAATCAACAAAATGTACACGAACAGAAAGAACATCATTACCGCCCTACTTGCACTACTATTTATGTCAGCTGGGGCACAATCACTCACTAAGCAACAGATGTTGGAAGACTATGACCAACTGTACACAACACTCACGACAAAAGTACCTCACTTTGCCGTGCGTAAACACGTGACAGGCATAGACATTCCCAAGGAACTGCGACATATCAAGCACAACATCGACACCGTGACTTGCGATGGCGGTTTCTACAATGTCATCTTCCGTGCTCTCGCTACTTGCAACGATATGCACATCAGCCCAAACCAAACAGAAGACTCTGTGGCAATGGCACACACAAAGGAAGCATACACAAAATACAATCCATATAAGAACTCTAATGCAAAATCTACATTCTACATTAACGGAAAATACCTTACACCAGGATTTAGAAACAAAGAGGGCGAAGTCATCCCTTGGTTCTCAGAACTTACACACGTAAACGGTATTCCGATAGACAAGTATGTTGCCAAATATAACAGTAAAGTAAACAGTTCCAACCGTTGGGACTTCAAGCGAAACAAGGCATGGACAACAAAACTCTTTGACCCACGCTTAACATACAAGACAAACAATTATACATGGACTGTCATTATAAACGGAAAGTCTCAAACCATCGACATGACACAACTTGACTACATATATCCACGTAACTACTACGATGACAATGTTTTCAAGGTAAACTACTTCGAACGCGATTCAACTCTCTACATACGCATTCCACGAATGGATTACGGAAAAACAGGATGGATAGAGGACGAAATTGCCAAGCATAAAGGAAAGTCACTTCATAGCGTCATCATAGATGTCCGCGGAAATGGAGGTGGAAGCGACATGACATGGACACATGTTATTTCTTCCATCATAGACAGTCCATTGCACTTTAGCCTTGAGCAAGCAGCAAAGGACATAAGAGTATTCGGAAAGGATGATTTCACAAAGAAACCAATTAAGGTTTATGGCGACAGCATGACCGCTTGTATCGACGAAGGCGATTGGACAACAATACAACCAAGCGACCGTTCATTGCGCTACAATGGTACAATCTACGTAATGGTCGATCATAACATATTCTCATCCACATATTCTTTCCTTTCTGTCTGTCAGCGTTGTGACCGACTCGTTAGCGTAGGTCGTCCTACGGGCTTTCTTGGAGGAATAGGTGCAACTCCATGGGCCGACATCCTCCGCCACTCACGTTTCTCCTACCGCTATCCCACAACAATAGAAACAACAGACAGCGACCCTCGACACCCAGAGACCTATTACAAAGACCAAGTAGAAATAGAAGTCTATCCGACTATCGAAGAACTGCGCACACAGATTTTCTACAACAAAGGTGAGCATACAGAAGAATTCTTATACAACCACGACTGGGTATTCCGCAAGATTCTCACCTTACGATAGTAGAATCACATCCGAATAAAAAACTTACAAAAAACAAAAAGAAGTTCGCAAAATCTGCGAATACAAATTTAAAGTTCTACCTTTGTGCCATAGCAATTGCGTCGTGCATGTTTACGTCTCGTAAACATTATATTTACGTGGCGTAAACTGGCACATTACGATGTGTAAGTATTATATTTATTCCAACAATAACTTTAGTCATGATTGATAGTTTTGCGCAACTTGCGCAGATGCGCAACCCCTCGTGAAAAATGATGAAAATATTAACTTATTGAATATCAATTATAGTTATCTTTTTATGCTTTTTGCGCAGGGTTGCGCATCTGCGCAAGTTGCGCACGAAGAATGAAAAAACAATGTAGCCATGTTTCCGTCTTAATGTTTTAGACAGTACAAAATGTGTATTATGTTAAACCGACAAATTATTAAATTGATATGACAAAGATAGTTAGAATATGTTTTACTCACAAAAAATGAGTTTTGACATATTTTTCTATGATTTTTTGTAACTTTCTCGAAAAATGGCAAAGCAGACATTAGTCATTGAATCACATATTATAGATAAAAGGTAACCTTGCCATCGATAGACAAACGAAAATGCCCTTACTAACAGAAGAAGGATTGTAGAAGAAAAGCAATGGAAAAAGCACAAATTACGACAAAATGTTGTACAACATATTTTTTCAATATTGCATTTCTTGCTTTTTATGTAATTTGCACCCGATTTTAAACAAGGGCGATTCACTTCACCCTACATTTACTAAACCTTAATGGCATATTCTAATAATTAAGTAAAGACATCGGCAATACCATAGAATGTTAAACGAAATTTTAGATACGCCTTAAAAAACACAACCTATTATGAAAGTATATCAGACTAACGAGATCAAGAACATTGCACTCCTTGGCAATGACGGGTCAGGTAAGACCACGCTCACAGAGTCACTCCTCTATGAGGCAGGTATAATAAACCGACGTGGTCGCATTACAGCAAAAAACACAGTGAGTGATTACTTCCCAGTAGAGCAGGAGTATGGATACAGCGTATTCTCTACTGTCTATCATGTGGAATGGAATGGAAAGAAACTTAACATCATTGACTGCCCTGGAGCTGACGACTTCGTGGGTTCAGCAATGACGGCTCTCAATGTGACAGACACGGCTGTTCTTCTGCTCAACGGTCAGTACGGACCAGAGGTTGGAACACAGAACCACTTCCGCTACACAGAGAAGTTAGGTAAGCCTGTCATATTCCTTGTTAACCAACTCGATTCTGAAAAGTGCGACTATAACAATGTTCTTGAGCGCTTGACAGAGATATACGGCTCAAAGGTAATACCAATCCAGTACCCTCTTAACGAAGGACCAGACTTTAACGCCCTCATCGACGTGCTCCTCATGAAGAAGTATTCATGGAAGCCTGAGGGTGGAGCACCAATCATCGAAGACATTCCAGCCGACCAGATGGAGAAGGCTAAGGAGATGCACAAGGCTCTCGTGGAGGCTGCTGCCGAGAACGACGAGACCCTTATGGAGAAGTTCTTCGAGACCGAATCATTGACAGAAGACGAGATGCGCGAAGGAATACGCAAGGGTCTTGCTGCACGTAGCATGTTCCCAGTATTCTGTGTATGCGCAGTTAAAGATATGGGTGTACGCCGACTTATGGAGTTCCTCGGTAACGTGGTTCCATTCGTTGACGAGATGCCACAGGTTCACAACACACGTGGAGAAGCTGTGAACCCAGACCCTAACGCTCCTACATCACTCTATTTCTTCAAGACTGCCAATGAACCACACATCGGTGGTGTACAGTACTTCAAGGTGATGTCAGGTAAGGTACACGAGGGTGATGACCTCACCAACAGCGACCGCGGTAGCAAGGAACGCATGGCTCAGTTGTTCGTGTGCGCAGGTGCTAACCGTGAGAAGGTAGAGGAACTCGTAGCAGGCGATATAGGCTGTACAGTAAAGCTGAAGGACGTGCGCACAGGAAATACTCTCGTGGGCAAGGACTGCGACCACCGTTTCAACTTCGTGAAGTATCCTAATCCTAAGTATATACGTTCAATCAAGGCAGAGAACGAGGCAGATTCCGAGAAGATGATTGCTGCCATCCAGAAGATGGCACAGGAAGACCCGACATGGATTCTTGAACAGAGCAAGGAACTGAAGCAGACCATCATCAAGGGTCAGGGAGAGTTCCACCTCCGTACACTCAAGTGGCGCCTTGAAAACAACGAGAAGATAAACGTAGTGTTTGAGGAACCTAAGATTCCTTATCGCGAGACAATCACCAAGGCAGCACGTGCCGACTACCGTCACAAGAAGCAGTCAGGTGGTGCCGGTCAGTTTGGTGAGGTACACCTCATCGTCGAGCCATATTACGAAGGAATGCCAGAGCCAACATCATACAAGTTCGGCGGTCAGGAGTTCAAGATTACTCCAAAGGGCAAGGAAGAGGTTGACCTCGAATGGGGAGGAAAGGTCGTATTCATCGACTCTGTTGTCGGCGGTGCTATCGACAAGCGTTTCATGCCAGCCATCCTCAAGGGTATCCTCAGTCGTATGGAGCAAGGACCAATATCTGGTAGCTACGCCCGTGACGTACGTGTAATCGTATATGACGGTAAGATGCACCCAGTTGACTCAAACGAGCTCTCATTCATGCTTGCTGCACGCCACGCATTCTCAGACGCATTCAAGGAGGCTGGTCCTAAGTTGCTTGAACCAATATACGACGTAGAGATATTCGTTCCTGGCGACAAGATGGGTGACGTAATGAGCGACCTTCAGGGTCGTCGTGGTATGATTATCGGTTCAGAGAGTGAGAACGGCTACGAGAAACTTATTGCTAAGGTTCCTCTCAAGTCACTCTCTAACTACTCAACAACACTCTCTTCCATCACAGGCGGACGTGCAAGTTTCATCATGAAGTTCGCTTCTTACGAACTTGTTCCTACAGACATCCAGCAGAAGCTCATGAAGGAATTCGAAGAGCAGAATAAAGACGACGAATAATATCACTCATGTAGCGATAATTATCAAAAACATAATTAAAATGTTTATATTTATTAAAGTCCGTGTATTTTACACGGACTTTTTTACTTTTTATGTAAAAAATACCCTTATATGTTAAAACAAATATGTTACTTTGCAGCAAACAAGAAATAAAATAGATGAAAAAGTCAACCATTGCCATATTATCAATCCTTATGGGCATCTCATTTGCAAGTCTCCTGCTCCTGCAAATGAGATACATGAAGGAACTGCTCGACACACGACGTCTTCATTTTGAAGAGTCTGTCAACCGAAGCCTCTACACCGTTGCTCACGAACTGGAGATAGCAGAGGCAAAACGATACCTTGAAGAAGGTCTCGGCAACATTAACAAAACAGGACAAGGTGCTCCTATTATAAATATTGACTCACTCAACAATATAAATAGGAAGACAACACCACATGCCATTGACTCTGCCAGGATACTCACATCAACGACAAGTACAAACATCTCCGACAAATACTTCACAAAGAAGAATGACGTGAATGCGGACAGGGCACGTTCACTTCAGGAGATTATGGCAAGACGATATGCCTACGAACGCAAACTGCTCGATGACATTATATATACTATATTATATACGGCGAGCGACCGTCCTCTGCAACAACGCATAGACTTCAACGAACTTGACGAGTTGTTGAGAACGGAATTGATGAACAATGGTATCGACCTCGATTTCCATTTCCGTGTATTCACAAGTAGCGGAAGAGAAGTATATAGATGTCAGGACTACGACCCAGAGGGAGAGCAATACTGTCATACAGAGACGCTCTTCAAGAACGACCCAGTGCAGAAGATGGGAGTATTGAAGGTTCATTTTCCAGAGGAAAGTAAACCACTATCCAAGGTACTCGGATTCATGTTACCTCCATTCCTTTTCACCATCATCCTGCTCGTAACCTTCGTAGCCACGCTCATCATCGTATTCAGACAAAAGAAACTGACGGAAGTGAAGAACGACTTCATCAACAACATGACGCACGAGTTCAAGACACCTATCAGTTCCATCTCACTTGCCGCACAGATGCTCGCAGACGACTCTGTCAAGAAGTCACCTCAGATGATGAAACGCCTCACCACAACCATAATGGACGAGACAAAGCGACTCAGGTTTCAGGTAGAGAAGGTGCTCCAGCTCTCCCTCTACGAAAATCAAAAGGCTAATCTCCGTCCGAGAGAGGTGGATATTAACGAACTCATAGCAGGTGTGGTTCACACGTTTGCACTCAAGGTAGAAAAGCATGGCGGCAAGATTATCACCGATCTAAAGGCAGAAGACCCGATAATAAGCGTGGACGACATGCACTTCACTAATGTCATCTTCAACCTTATGGACAATGCCGTCAAGTACAAGAGCGATGCCCAACTTGAACTGAAGGTGTGTACATGGAACGAGAACGGCAATCTGTTCATCTCCATTCAGGACAACGGAATAGGCATAAAAAAGGAGAACCTCAAGAAGATATTCGAGAAGTTCTACCGAGTACACACAGGCAACGTTCACGACGTAAAAGGTTTCGGTCTCGGACTTGCCTACGTGAAGAAGATTATCAATGACCACAATGGTTCAATATATGCAGAAAGTGAACTTGGCATAGGAACAAAGTTCATTATAAAGATGCCTCAGGAGAGTTAAGAATTACAAATCATTAATTGCAAACTCCTAAGGACTCAACAAAGTTAATCACAAATAAAGAATTAAACAATTACGATTATGATAGCAAACCTTGAAGAAAAGACAACAGTCAACATCCTCCTTTGCGAAGATGATGAGAACCTCGGTATGCTCCTTAGAGAATACCTTGAGGCAAAAGAATATAATGTTGACCTTTGCGTTGATGGCGAAGAAGGTCTCAACACATTCTGCTGCGGTAGCTACGACCTTTGCATCCTCGATGTGATGATGCCAAAGATGGATGGTTTCACGCTTGCAAAGAGAATACAGGAAGTCAACCCTGAGACACCATTCATGTTCGTCACGGCAAAGAATCTAAAGGACGACGTGAAGGAAGGATTCGAGCTTGGTGCTGACGACTACATCACAAAGCCATTCTCAATGGAAGAAATTGTTTACCGTATCGAAGCAATCCTCCGTCGAGTGCGAGGCAAAAAGAGTGCAGACTCAAACATCCGTAGCATCGGAAGCTTCCAGTTTGACCTTCAGAAACAGCTTCTCATACTTGGAGATGACGAAACAAAGCTTACTACAAAGGAAGCAGAGCTTCTCATCCTCCTCAGCAACAAGACAAACGGACTTCTCCAGCGCGACATTGCCCTCAAAACTATATGGGCAGACGATAACTACTTCAACGCACGCTCTATGGACGTCTATATCACCAAGCTCCGCAAATTGCTCAAGAAAGACCCAACAGTTGAGATTCTCAACGTTCACGGTAAGGGCTACAAGCTTGTGACAGGCAAAAAGCCAGGAGAAGCAATAGAAGACGAAGAGGAAGAGAACGACAATTGATAATTGATAATTGATAATTAAAATAAAAAGCTAAGTAGGTGTGCAAAATTATTTTTATAATGATTGTATTGATTAATGATGTAGGTTCAGCGCATAAAATAAATGAGTGTAGTGACTCCTACTCGATTGTTTTTGGGCGTTGAAGATGCGCAGCAGGCGGTGCAAGGATTGTAAAAATAATTATGCACACCTACTTATAGAACCTATAAACACTTATAGTTTCTATAGCTTTTTTCTTTCTTTCAAAAAAAAACGGCAACACTCAAAATGAGCATTGCCGTTTTATTCTTTCAATCAGTTCAATCCTTAGTCGATGATTCTCTTGTTAAGAATGATGTGAGCGACAAAACCTACGATGATAAGAACGAGTGCACCAAGAGTGTATGCGTTATAATCACAAAGGTCAGAAAGTGGTTCGATGCCAAGTGGATCACCAAGCATACCTGCAATCATCATAACTGCGCCCACCATAATTGCGATAAGTCCTAAATTCTTCATTATTCTATATGTTTTTATTTGTTGTTTCAATTTTTCAAGGCAAATTAAGTGATTTTTGCGCACATGAAGAAATAATTCTTCAAGAAAATTACACACAACCGCATTTTTTTTAGGTAACACATAACTTTTCGCTTAGTTATTTCGGTATTTTGAAAAAAATGCCTACCTTTGCACCGCTTTTTGTAAAAAGCAGAATTAAACAAATTATTAACAAACATTATTAATTCATTTACACAATGAATCAATACGAAACCGTTTTCATTTTAACTCCCGTTTTGTCTGATGTTCAGATGAAGGAAGCGGCTGAAAAGTTCAAGAATCTCCTCGTCGAGGCAGGTGCTGAGATTATCAATGAGGAGAGCTGGGGCCTTAAGAAGTTGGCTTACGCTATTGACAAGAAGACTTCTGGTTTCTACCAGATGATCGAGTTCAAGGCAGAACCAACAGTGATTGCTAAGTTTGAGTTGCAGATGCGTCGCGACGAGCGCGTACTCCGCTACCTCACAGTTAAGAACGAAAAGTACGCTGCTGCTTATGCAGAGAAGCGTCGTAACAACAAAAAGGAGGCTTAATTATGGCAGTAGCACAGGCATCAGAAATCAGATACTTAACTCCACCAACAGTTGACGTTAAGAAGAAGAAGTATTGTCGTTTCAAGAAGAGCGGCATCAAGTACATCGACTACAAGGATCCTGAGTTCCTTAAGAAGTTCCTCAACGAGCAGGGTAAGATTCTCCCACGCCGTATCACAGGTACTTCACTCAAGTATCAGCGTCGTGTAGCACAGGCAGTGAAGCGTGCTCGTCACCTTGCACTCCTTCCATTCGTAACAGACTTGTTGAAATAATTAAAAGGAGGTAAGATATATGAAAATCATTCTTAAGAAAGACGTCATTGGCTTAGGCTATAAGGACGAAGTCCTCACAGTAAAGGACGGTTATGGTCGCAACTATCTTCTTCCACAGGGCTTTGCTGTTCTCGCTACAGAGAAAGCACTCAAGGCACTTGCTGAGGAGCTTAAGCAGCGCGCTCACAAGATTGCTAAGCTCAAGGCAGACGCTGAGGCTCAGGCTGCTAAGTTCGAGGGTGTATCTCTCACTATCACAGCTAAGGTTTCAGAAGGCAAGAACATCTACGGTTCAGTTGGTCCTAAGGAAGTTGTTGCTGCACTCGCAGAGAAGGGCATCGAGGTTGATCCTAAGCTCGTTTCTATGAAGGCTGCAAAGGCCCTCGGTAACTACGAGGCTGTAGCACGTTTCCACCGCGAGGTTGCTGTTACTATCCCAGTAGCAGTAGTAAGCGAAGGTGGCGAGGCTGTTGCTGAAGCACCAGTAGAGGCTCCAGCTGCTGCACCAGCAGAGGAAGTTGCTGAATAATCAAGCATATTCTTGAACAAAGAATAAAAACTAAGGCTGACATCCATACGGATGCCAGCCTTTTTCTTATTCCCCCATCCCCCAACTTAGCGAAGCGGTCTCTATGACCGCAGGGAAGTAACGGGGCGTCCATACGGTATAGTCAAGAGGATAGAATACGCAATAACAGAATGGCTAAATGAAAATTTTAATTTCGTCCATCTGGTTTGAATTTAGTTCCGAACGTCTTAAAATAAATGCGCTGACCATTTTCTTTGACTTCAAAAACATAATATCCCTTAAATTCATAATTTGCATCTTTGATGGTTTCTTCGGCTGCTGCACATGCTTGTAAAACCTTATCTCGTGATGCAGATTTCATGGAATTAATTCCATGTCCGTCAACTAATCCTGCATAACTAAATGCATCTTGATACGTTGATTCAATAAAATAATATTCATTTGTTTCACCATGCAAGGCTTCAAAGATATCTGCATGATATTCGTTTATTGCTACATCATCTTCGTCGCATGAACAAAGACATAACGACAATGCAAGTATAAAAAAAGAAAATAACTTTTTCATTATTGTTAATATTTTATGATTTATAGAAGCAAAGTTACACAAAATTATCCCACAAAGCAAACCCTTATTATCACAATGCATTATCACATTGCGACAAGTTGAAGAAAACAAAATGTAAACATTTTAAAATAATTCAAACAAAATAGGACATGCAAAATACACATCCTCTTTTTTGTATGATCTAATATATAAGATACTAATCAAAATAATGATTTTTGACTTTATTGCACGATCGTAATAACAATCTCTATAATTAAGTCTTGTACCTTCATAACGAACCTTTACTACCTCCGATGAATTACACAACTTTATTTGTGCCTCATTTTCATTGATTATACGATAACTCTCAAATATGTCTATGGCATAAAAAGCTTTATCATTCTCATCATATGAATAGACCCCTCCCTTACCATGTTGAAAATACAGGACTCTACCACAAACTTTCTTATCATTAAGAGGCCGTTCACCGTGATAATCAACAATCCAAACTGTTTCATCAAGATAGTCATTGACTATTTCTTCATCTTTACTACATGATGCAAAGAATGAAATTACTACACATAACAAGAGAAATAAACTAAATTGCTTTTTCATTTGCACTTTATAATATTTAATTTTTTTATAGAATACAAAATAACAAATAACTTTCAATTCTTATCGACACAACAAATCCTTAATAGAAACTATTTGTATATTTGAAGGATATGTCCATCTACGATAATATACAACATTAACGTCATCAGTAATTTCCCTTCCGTTTATTTCTATTACATTATCACTTATTGACAAAGAAGAACGATCAACTATAAATGACTCCAACACACAATAATCTGCCTTATAATATTCAAGCCAATTAACCAATTCAATATGAGAATAATCTCAAGCTTCCGTTGTAAGTAACAAAATCATTATTCCACAAAAACACTATCAGGTAAAACATCCAAACCTATTTCTCTCATCAAACTATCAGATAATTCTTTATCACGTTTAAGAACACCTTTTGCTCTGGTAAGCACTTTGAATCCAGTATTGTAAAGAGACTTGCCTTTACAGAAAACCCAATATTTGTCAAAAAATAAAATGACGGTTTCTGCTTTCAATTTTCCATCCCTTACTTGTTTTACAAGCAATTCATGTATTTCTGGTTCTATCATACGATTAGGATGATGTAACATCACAGGGACAAAAGCAACAGAAACAGGTTCATAATCCGCATATTTGCCTTTCAACTCATGTGTTGGCCAACCATATTTTTTTATAAAGTCTATAGTTCTTACAAAACATACAGAATCTATAGATTGAACGACTTTTGATTTAGAGTCCCATACAGCAGTATCTCTAATTCCTTGATCTAATGTAAAAATTGCATGCATTTCCATAACAAGGCTGTCATTAAGAGTCATTTTTTGCGTTGTTGAGACAATACGTTGACGTTCTTTCATCGTTGAACAAGACACAAAAAATAATATAAATAAATATAACAATATCTTTATCTTCATTCTTCAATATTTTTAATTATACTTCCACAAAGAGTGCGACAAAAGCGCAAAACTTTTTTTTTATTTTTGTTTTTGCGCTGCAAAGGTATGTAAAATAAATCATATTGAAAAATAAAAGTTATTTTTATCGTGAAAGTAAATTGTTCACAGGGCTTTGAATATTCGTTCAAGGACTTTGAACAAATATTCAGAGCCTTTGAACGAACGTTCAAAGGCTCTGAACGTTTGTTCAAGGCGCAACGAACAATTTTTTATCACGCAGAAAGAAACTTTTTATCACGTATAATGAAACTTTTTTACCTGTATAGTTAAAGATAACCCTATAAACAGAGAAGAGATAACTCGTATTTTTTCTCCCACTTTAACTTTGCAGTAAATATTCTAAGAGTTAAAATCTCTTAAATTTTAATGTTGGATAACACGTTGAAATAACGTTAAGATATAACACAGTTTATGCTTACCTTTGTTGTATAAAGGATGGATTAACTGCCAG
>JAEEGL010511606.1_pt1 | contig 13457 bp, 9 predicted proteins | sample 9134231 | NCBI WGS metagenome assembly JAEEGL01 (sample SAMN16246548, study PRJNA631951) | gut metagenome | biome: gut microbiome; feature: rumen; material: fiber-attached | host: Bos | place: Iran: Karaj | collected 2018-10 | reverse complement strand
TATTATTCAGAACCGATTCGACGCATTCCTGACCTGCAGATGATCATCGATGAACTGGAAGAGCATTACCGCGGCTTCTCCTCAGTGTGTCCCGACGAGGCGCCCGGATTCCGGTCAATCCAGATTTATTCAGGGCAGGAGGATCTTCGGGAGGATATCCTGTACATCCTCGGAGAAACGGCGGACGGATTTCCCGTTGACAGCCATCCCTATGTCGCTTCCGGAAGCATACAGGGGAAGGCACCGCATGTCTGCGGCCTTAGAATGGAGAAGACGGAACTGATCAACGAACTGCTGTCCATCTTCCAGCGATACAGGGATTTTGTCCTGGAGCTCAACGGCATCGCCGGTGACGGCGATCTGAACGATCTCTGCCTCGCCGGCGGAGTGTTTATGAACAATCCGATGTATATTCACGACAGTGGATTTACAATTCTTGCGATGCCGAATCGGGTGAAGGGGATGATAGAGATGGACTTCAATCCCCGGTCCGAACGCTATTACGTTCCCCTGTGGCTGGTAGAGGAGTTCAAGCTCAACGACGATTATCTCGCTACACTCCCGCTACGTCATGCAGCCATCTGGGGGAAGGATCAGTATCCATATAATCTGCGGTCGCTGTACGTCAATATCTGGGACGGGAACCACTACCGCGGACGGCTTCTGGTGAATGAGCTGAATTCAGGCCTGAAGAGAGGTCAGTTCAGAATCGCAGAACTGATCGCGCGATACGCTCTGCAGATCATCCGGAGGGACGAGCAGAACGGAAACCGTCACTACCGGGATTCCGAAGATACTTTTAAAGCCCTGATTGAGGATCGGGAGGTAGAGGAAACGGATCTGCAGATGGTCCTTTCCGTCATGGGCTGGAAAGAGAACGACCGTTTCGTGCTCACTATGCTTCAGAGTCAGGACGAGCGCCTGGCCATTGCAAGTGAGAGGACCGTTCAGAATCAGCTGTTCACGACCTTCCCCGGATCGTTCAGCTTTTTCTACGATCAGCGGCTGTGCGTGATCGTGGACCTGACACAGATGGGGATGGCGTTTCCGGTCATCCGCTCCCGGTTCGCACCGATCCTCCGCGACAGCCTGCTGTACGGCGGAGCCTCTTTTCCGATCGACGATCTGGCTGAACTCCCCGACGCCTACCGACAGGCGCTGTTTGCTCTCAATCAGTCCTTTCGTCAGAATCAGAGCAAGTGGCTGCTCACGTTTGAGGACTGCGCCATCACTTATCTGCTCAATCCGGGAGATCTTCGTTTTCATCCTGACAAGATCGCCTCCCCCGCACTGCAGTTTCTGCGCGTCTTTGACAGGGAAAAGGGAACGGATTACTACAATACGCTGCGGTGCTATCTCCAGTGCGAGCGAAGCATTCCCAGAACCTCGGAAAAGCTGATCATTCACCGTTCAACGCTGGAGTATCGCCTGGAGAAGATACAGAATCTTGTCCATCTGGATCTGGAGGACCGGGATATCCGGCTCTATCTGCTGCTGTCTTTCCGGATGCTCGACGAGATACAGGGCAGGAAATAATCATGACGTAAGGGAACGATCCCGTACGGAGGGCAGACAGTTGACATCTGCCTGTGATTATGATAGTAAGTCAGTTGATAACATGCGCATCATGCGCAGAGCAGGGAGTATCAGGAAATGAAAAAACTGTTTTCACCGACATTTGTGGGAATTCTGTTCGGCCTGGTTGTGACCGTTGCGTTTATTTGGTGCTATTCGATGGTCACGACGTATGTCGGGGCCAATCGCCCTATCCGTGCGACCGCGGACGATATCCAGGTCAAGGTCCGGGACTATTTCAACGAGGTGATCCCTGAGAAGGGAGAGTTTTCTCTCCCGGAATCCCCCCATCCTGCAGATACCTGCTGCTTTCTTTACGGAAGCTATACAGAGAACGGTCAGGAGTATCTTTATGTGTGTCTGTTTGCCAAACAGCCATTCATGAAAGAGTATCTGATCCGTACGGACCTTATGGGATTTACCCGTTACGTGGAGCCGAACTGGCGCGAAAGCGGCGAGATAACGACGAAGGGATACATCTTTACGACCTACACGGCACATTATGAGATCGGCGAAAACGGGACGTCAGTCACCTACGAGCGGCATGTCAAGCTGCTGGATCTGATCAGTGTACTGCTGCTGTTTTCCCTGGCGGACGTCGCCGGACGCGGATTCTGGAGGATGCATCTGAAAAAGAAAGCAGAGGAATCCGGCGGGAAATAAAGGCGGAGCTGTCCGGAGAAATACCAGGAAAAGAAAAAGATCCTGTCACATTTGTGACAGGATCTTTTTATGGCAGGGGTTGAAGGACTTGAACCCTCGGCACGCGGTTTTGGAGACCGCTGCTCTACCAACTGAGCTAAACCCCTTTATGGTGGGCCTTCAGGGACTCGAACCCGGGACCATCCGGTTATGAGCCGGGAGCTCTAACCAACTGAGCTAAAGGCCCATACTGTGTCCGCGTTCCGGACAGCACGCAGATTATATCACGGCTGTTTTGGCAATGCAAGACCTTTTGTCAAAAAACGAAGTCCCGCTTTCCGGGGCGGATCACGTCTTCCGGACAGACCGTTCTCCGCATTTCGGACAGGTGATCTGCACCTTTCCCTTGCCCTTCGGCACCCGGAGCGTGCAGTGACAGCCGCTGCACTGGAAATACCTGAATTTCCGCATATCCTTCAGCCGCCGGAAGAAATTGACGATCTTCGTGCGGACCGGCCACCACAGGCGGATGAAACGGTCGTTTTCCTTTCTCCTCGCCGTGATGTTGCGGGACAGCATACGGAAAAAGCAGAGGAGAAGAACGGCGTAGCTGAGAAGGGAGAGGATCCCGAGACGGAGCAGTGAAGCAATCAGGGACAGAAGAATCGCAGCGATCAGCAGAAAAACGTTCAGATGATCCTGGCCATAACGGCCCATCATCACCCTGCGCAGCCAGTTCCGAATCATGCTGTCCCTCCTCTCGTTCCATAGTCCGCGGATATGATAGCACCGGCGGTGCCGGAACAGGGCGGACGTCACATTTTTTTTACAGTTTTTTCACCGCAGCGGAAGCCCGGCGCCATAGAAGGCGGCGACGGCTTTCTTTTTTTCCTTTATCTTCTCCAGACCGTCGATGTACTCTCTGGGATATTTGGGATTGAAAACGCGTTCGATACGTCCTTCGGCGGCATTCACCAGTTTGGTGGAACCGCCTCCGCCCAGAGAGAGGATGCTGCACAGTTCCTCCATGATGCAGATGTTGTACAGGCTGTCATACCCGGGGAGGCTCCACCCGACGTTTTCAAAGCCGCCGGACATGTATTTCTGACGGTACAGGTAATATGGCCGCAGTCCGGCTCCGGAGAGCGTCCCGGCGGCATAGTCGAGCATGCTTCCGACGGCAGTCTCATCCGGAAGAGGGGTCTCTTCCAGCGTGATGCGGGAGCCTTTTTTCAGCGCGAGGGTGTGCACCGTCACGTTTTCCGGCCGGAAGGACAGCACGCGGTCCAGGCTTTCGCAGAATCCGCCGGGCGTGTCCGCGGGAAGACCGGCGATCAGATCCATATTGATCGAGGGGATGCCGGCATCCCGGACCATGGATATGGCGGTGACGACGTCCTGCGCGGTGTGTCTCCGGCCGATGGCTGCCAGCACTTCATCCCGCATAGTCTGGGGATTGACGCTCACGCGCGTAACGCCCCGTCGCCGCAGGACATCAAGTTTCTCCGGCGTGATGGTGTCCGGACGGCCGGCTTCCACCGTGTATTCTCTGACGGTGGAAAGATCAAAGGCATCCGCGAGCCGTCCGAGCAGGCGGTCCAGCTGAGGGGCGCTGAGGGTGGTGGGCGTGCCGCCGCCGAAATATACGCTGACGATCCGGAGGCCAAGCTGTCGTACCAGAGCAGCGTCGTGCACGATCTCCTGTTCCAGCGTTTCCAGAAACGGCTCCACCAGAGACAGAGAGCGTTCCACACTGTTGCTGACGAAACTGCAGTAGGCGCAGCGGGTGGGGCAGAAGGGGATGCCGACATACAGACAGATGTCTCCGGGTAGCAGAGAACGGCTGACGCTCAGAGAGGCCCTGGCGGTGTCCAGGCAGAGGGCGGCACGTTCCGGGGAGACATACTGGTCTCTGATCATATAGCGCAGCGCCTGTGATTCGCTCTGTCCCTGGGCAAGCATGTTCGTGACCAGACGTCCCGGCCGTATCCCGGTCAGAGCGCCCCAGACGGGACGCCGGCCCGTCATGCGGACAGCAGCGCGGTAAAAGGAGAGCCGGATGCACTTCTGAAGGAGCCTGTCCGAGACCAGCCTGTCCGTGAGGACGTCGTTCTTCACGCGTGCGGAGCCGGTCCAGCGCCGTCCGGAGCCATCCCGCAGAACGGTGACGGCAGTGCTGAAAACGGCACCGCGGTGCAGGGAGATCACGGCGGAAGAAACGCCGGGCACAGGCCCGGCGTATTCGGGACGTTCCCCCGGGAACATGGTCAGCAGGATCTGTTCCGCGGCGTAACGGTACTCATGACCGACAAGAATGAGCCTCATGACTGCCCCAGGGTCTTCGCGGCGTACGCCATATAGTAATTGTACGCGCGTTCACGGTCCAGAGAAGAGTAATCCATATGTCCTGGATAGACTTCGTAATCTCCCTCCAGCCGAGACAGCCGGAGAAGGGACCGCAGCATGGCATCCATATCTCCGTCCTCAAAATCCGTGCGTCCGCAGCTGTCACGGAACAGCGTGTCTCCGGAGAACAGGGCGTTCCCGCAGATCAGGCACACGGAACCGGAGGAGTGACCGGGTGTTTCCAGGACCTGGAAGCGGAGAGAACCGACGGTCAGCACGTCGCCCTCCTTGTAGAAGCGGACGCCGTCATCCGCAGGGAATTTCATCCGCATCGGTGTTCCGGTCCTGGGATAGGCGTCGTTTTTGTGGATATATACCGGAGCGCCGGTCTCCTCCCGGACCCCGTCCAGGCCGAGCCAGTGATCATGGTGACCGTGCGTCAGGAAGATGGCTTGGCATGAAAGATGATTGGCTTCAAGATAATCCAGGATCACGCCGGACTCGTCGCCGGGATCGATGACTGCGCACGTTCCGGACGTACCATCTGTAACGATATAGCAATTCGTGGCCAGCTGGCCTACGGGGATGCCCTTGATCTGCATGGTGTTTCCTCCTTTTAAGCTCGGTCTGTATCAAAAATCAGGGTAACGGGACCGTCGTTGACGCTGGAGACCTGCATGTCCGCCCCGAAGACGCCGGTCTGTACGGGAAAACCCAGTTCTCTGCACTGATCCTTGAATGTCTCATACAGATGTTCGGCAAGCGCCGGCGGAGCTGCGTGGGAAAAACCCGGCCTCCGGCTCTTCAGATCGGCGTAAAGGGTGAACTGTGAAACGGCCAGGATACTGCCGCCGATCTGGGAAAGACTGAGGTTCATCTTGCCGTCGGGATCTTCGAACACGCGGGTATTGCAGATCCTGACGGCGAGTTTCCGCGCCGTCTCCTCGGTATCCTCCGGGCCGACGCCCAGCAGGATGAGATACCCGCGGCCGATGGCGCCGACTACAGCGCCGCCGACAGTCACGGAGGCTTCCGTGACTCTTGTGACTACCGCTCTCATGCCGGGCCCCTCAGCGGTCGCTGCGCCGGACCTCGGTCACGCCGGAGACAGCGGAGAGGCGGTGGATAACGGTGCTCAATTCGGTGCTGTTGCGCACCTCCAATGTGACAGATGCGGTGGACAGGCCGTCACCTATGTCACGCGCCGAGAAGGAGGTCATCCTGATCTTGGCGGCGCTGACCACAGAGGCGATATCCACAACAAGACCGCCGCGCTCCTTCGCGGTGATATGCAGGGTGGTCGTATAGGTGTCAGAGTCATTGTTGGCCCATTCCACGCCGATCCAGCGGTTGGCCTCCTCCGGATTGTTCAGGGACTGCAGATAGTTCACGCAGTCCTTCCGGTGGACAGAAACGCCGAATCCGCGGGTGATGAAACCGATGATGTCATCTCCGGGAACGGGAGAGCAGCAGCGGGAAAACTTGACAAGGCAGTTGTCCAGTCCCTCCACCACGACTCCGTTTACGGGATGGGACTTGACCTTGGGCTTCGCGGGCTGGGCGGGCTGCGCCGCCGGTTCTTCCTTCTTCCTGGCCTTTTCCGCCGCTCTGACCTCGTCGCGGATCTTGTTGACGGACTTCTGGGCGGAGGCACCGCCGTAGCCGATGGCGGCGTACAGGTCATCCAGGTTGAGGTAGGACAGTTTCTTCAGGATACGGGGAAGCAGTTCCTCACTGAAGACCAGCGAAGTGGGCAGCATCTGGCGCTTAAGCTCCGCCTCGAACATCTCCCGGCCGAGGACGATGTTCTCTTCCCGCTGTTCCCGCTTGAACCACTGCCGGATCTTGTTTCTGGCTTCGCTGCTCTTGACGATCTTCAGCCAGTCGCGGCTGGGGCCTCTGGAGGCCTTCGAGGTGATGACCTCGACGATGTCCCCGTTCTGAAGGATCTGTGTGAAGGGGACGATGCGGCCGTTGACCTTGGCGCCGGTCATGCTGTTGCCGACGGCAGAATGGATGTTGTAGGCAAAGTCAATCGGGGTGGAGCCTGCCGGCAGGCTGATCACATCGCCCTGAGGCGTGAACACGAAGACTTCGTCGGAGAACATGTCCGTGCGGAGGGATTTGAAGAAGTCCGCCGCGTCGCTTTCCTGCTGAGTCTCCAGCAGGCGGCGGATCCAGGCGAATTTCTCCTCATCGCCCACGGTGGAGATTCCCTGCTTATACTTCCAGTGCGCCGCGATGCCGTATTCCGCCGTCTGATGCATCTCCCAGGTGCGGATCTGCACCTCAAAGGGGATGCCTTCAGTTCCCAGAACGGTGGTATGAAGGCTCTGATACATGTTGGGCTTCGGGGTGCCGATGTAATCCTTGAAATGACCCGGAATAGGACGGTACATCTCATGGATATAACCGAGCACATTGTAGCAGTCGCTGATGGTATCTACGATCACACGGAAGGCGTAGAGATCCAGGACCTCCTCAAAAGATTTGTTCTGGCTGTACATCTTCCGGTAGATGCTGTAGATGTGCTTGATGCGCCCGAACACCTGACAGTTGATGCCGTTGGCGGCCAGCCGTTCGGAGATGCGGGACTGGACGGCCTCGAAGAAGGCCGTACGCTGATCTTTCCTTTTCTCCAGTTCCTGGGCAATGGCCTCATAGCCGATGGGATCGAGATAGCGGATGGACAGGTCCTCCAGTTCCCATTTCAGGCGCTGCATGCCCAGCCGATGGGCGATGGGAGCATAGATCTCCATGGTCTCGAGAGCCTTTTCCCTCTGCTTTTTCTCCGTGTGGTACTCCAGCGTGCGCATGTTGTGCAGACGGTCGGCCAGTTTGATGATGATCACCCGGATATCCGAGGCCATCGCGAGGAGCATCTTCCGGAAATTTTCCATCTGCTCCTCTTCCTTGCTGGTATATGTCACACGGGTCAGTTTGGTCACGCCCTCCACGATATCCGCCACATCGTCGCCGAACAGGTGTGCGATCTCCAGGTGGGTGGCGCCGGTGTCCTCGATGCAGTCGTGAAGCAGCGCCGCGATGATGCTCTCCTCGTCCAGTCCGAGTTCCGCGACGATCTCAGCCGCCGCCAGAGGATGGATGATGTACGGCTCTCCGGATTTTCTTTTCTGATCGCCGTGAGCACGGAAGGCGTACTCGAAAGCTGCCCGGATGTGCGCCAGGTCCGCAGAGGGAACGCTGGCAGCTACGGTTTTTTCCAGACTGAGATACTGCTCCTCCACTTCCGGGGGAATGATCAGCGCCTGTGATTCGGTTTTTTCATTCGGTTCAGGATTCATGTCAGATCCTCCGGGTCTCCTGTCAGGAAAGATGCGGTTTGATGTCTATCGCCATCAGCTGCACGCTGCGGCGGCCGCGGAACACGTTGATCTGCGGCTCGAAAGCGAGATCGATCAGATCTCCCTGTTTCACGGAAAGGGTCTCGGGCGCCCGACAGAAGCAGATGCCGTCAAAACTCTCTCCGTTTTTGCTCACCCTGAGGCGGCTGTGAGCGCCGTAGCCGACGGCAGACAGCTGAGTAAGAACAGCGCCGCGAAGGCAGAGAACGGGGGGAGGGTTGCCATTGCCGAAGGGCTCCAGAGCGGTGAGGGCCTCCAGATCATCCAGAGTGAGAAGGCCGGGCTTCACGACCTCGTAATCGATCTCAAGGGCCGGTTCCGGTGCACCCGCGATCTCCCGGAAATAGTATTCACGGAACCTGCGGGCAAAAGCCGGGATATTGTTCTCTGAAATAGTGATGCCGGCAGCCATCTCATGCCCGCCGAAGTCATCCAGCAGGTCGGAACAGGCTTCCAGCGCAGCGTAGAGGGAGAAGGTGCCGAAACTGCGGCAGGAGCCTCGGCCCATGCCGTCCTCATCGACACAGATCAGTACCGAGGGGACCTGCTCCTGTTCCGCGATCCTGGCAGCCACGATGCCCATGACGCCCTGGAACCAGCCGCGTTTGGCCAGCACCAGGGGGCCGTCCTGACCGGCAGCCATGGCGTTGGCCTCCTCATAGATGCTGGTGACCAGATCGCGGCGTTCCCTGTTCAGAGAATCCAGCTCCGCGGCAATTCGTTCCGCTTCCGCCGGATCGGCCGTGTGCAGAAGGCATACGGAAAGTTCAGCACGGCCCATGCGGCCGGCGGCGTTGAGACGAGGCGCCAGGGAAAAGCCTACGGAAGCGGAGGTCACGCGCTTGACGTCCAGGCAGGTGTCGCGCAGCAGGGCCATGAGACCGGGCCGGGACGTCTTGGCGAGAAGATCCAGCCCGCGGGATACCAGTATGCTGTTTTCGCCGGGAAGGGGGACCACGTCAGCAACGGTGCCCAGAGCGACCAGTTCCAGATAACGGGAAGCAACGGACGGGAACCCTTCCGGCCCGGCCAGAGCGCAGACCATCTTGAAGGCGACGCCCACACCGGCGAGGTTTTTATTGGGATACAGACAGTCCGGCCGCTTGGGGTCGATCACGGCGACGGCCTCAGGGAGTTCCGGCTTGCATTCATGGTGATCGGTCACGATCACATCCATTCCCAGGGCAGCAGCGCAGCGGACCTCCTCCACGGCGGTGACACCGCAGTCGACCGTGACGATCAGGTCGATCCCGTCATCATGGAACTGCCGCACGGCTGTCATATTCAGTCCGTATCCGTCCTCGGATCGTCCGGGAATGTAATACGAGACATCGAGCCCCAAAGACTCCAGATATTCCAGCATCAGGCAGGCGGATGTCATACCGTCCACATCGTAATCGCCGAACACCATGACCCTGTCACCGTTGAGCACCGCCCTGCGGATGCGGGCGACAGCCAGGTCCATATCCTTCAGAAGAAAGGGATCTTCGAGCCGGTCCGTCGATCGATCCAGAAGGTGGGCGGCTTCCTCCGCATTCGTGATGCCCCGGGAGGCCAGCACGACCGCAGGGAGGGACCGGTATCCCGCACGGGCGAGGGTGACGGCCGCTTCCCGCGGAAACCTGTGTATGTTCCAGTTCTTGTAATTCAACTCAGTTCCTGCTTCCATTATTTTTAATTAGTAATTATAGCAAAGAACGGGGTTTTCCACAACAGGAAAATCCGCGGAATCGCAGGGCGGAGCCCGAATAAACTGCGCATGTTCTTGCCTTCTGAAAACACCGGGTGATATAATATGCAATATCAGATGCCGGAACTACGGCAGAAAGGGTGTCAATGATGGAATACGCCTACACACTGTCCTGTGAATCGACCGTGGACCTGCCTTACAGTTATGTCAGCGGGCGGGATATTCCGGTCCTGTTCTATAAATACGTGATTGACGGAGAGACGTTCGTTGATGATATGCTGCGGGATCCGAACGCTCTGCCGGAATTCTACGCCAAACTGGATGCCGGGAAGCTCCCGCAGACCACGCAGATCAATGAATTTGAATATGAGGAATTCCTGGAGCCCCTTCTCCAGAAGGGAGACGTGCTTCACATTGCCTTCGGCAGCGGCATGACTCAGTCCGTGGGCAACGCCTTCCGGGCCGTGGAGACGCTGAAGGAGAAATACCCGGATCGGAAACTGATCGTCATCGACTCGCTGTGCAGTTCCTCCGGCTATGGCCTCCTGGTGGACACCTGCGCCGACATGAGGGATGCGGGCAAGAGCATGGAGGAGATCGCCGAATGGGTGATGGCGAACAGGAACAAGGTCCATCATCAGTTCTATTCCACGAATCTCACCCAGTTCCGCCGGAGCGGACGGGTATCCGGACCGGCGGCGACGATCGCGACCATCCTGAACATCTGCCCCATCATGAGGCTGAACGATGAAGGACGCATCATCGCCTATGACAAGGTACGCGGAAAGAAGGCTGCGCTGAAAAGAACGATCGACACGATGGAGGAGCATGCCCAGGGCGGCGCCGCCTACAGCGGCCGCTGCTTCGTCTGTCACTCCGCGGTGCCCGAGGATGCGGCGCGGACGGTGGAGGCGCTGAAGGAGCGTTTCCCCAACATCGAGGGAGAGATACGGATCTGCGACATCGGGACCATCATCGGAGCCCACGCCGGAAGAGGCACGGTCGCCGTCTTCTTCTTCGGAGACGAACGCGCGCACTGAAAGACAGAAATAACGGACGGACCCCCGGGCATGATGCCCGGGGGTCTTTTGCGCGGTAATGCAGGTCAGATGTTTTCGTTTTTCAGCGCTTCGATGGGATCGTCTTTCCGGATCTTGCCGCCTGCGTAAAGCATGGTGACGAACACCACCAGGAACACACTGCCGACGGCGATGAGGACACTGTGCCACGGGATATAGAAGCCTGTCTCGGTGGATGCCTTCGCGATCCGGAAGATGATCCAGCACAGCAGAGCTGCGGCGGGCAGTCCTGTTATGAGACTCCGGAATCCGTAGATCAGACACTCGTAATTCAGCATGCGGCGAAGTCCCCGGTCGGACAGTCCCACGGAACGCATCATGGCGAATTCCTGCCGTCTGAGGGATACGTTGGTGGAGATGGTGTTGAATACGTTGGCTACTGCGATGAGAGAGATGAGGATGATGAATCCGTAGGAGAACACATTGACGACGGTCACGACAAGGCGGGGCAGCTCTTTCTGCTCTGCGTGATCGGCCAGGCGGGACTGGTCCCAGCCTCCCTCCCGCAGCGCGGCCTCCATGTAGGTCCTTGCGGCCGTGTGATCCTCCGTCCGGAACAGGAAACTGACAGGCTCTCCGGGGTCCGAGGAGGGGAGAACGGCTTCCTTCACAGATTCCGGATAAAAGATCGCGAAACTGTCGTTCTGTATCCAGAAGCGGGTATCGATGATGGCGCCTACGGTGAGAGAGATCTCGTCATAAGTCTCTTTCAGCGGCTTCAGGACGGCGTTTTCGATGCTTGGACTCTCTTCAGGACCCAGAGAGATGAGATACTCCTCCGTGTAATAGACGGCGAAAGGCTCCCCGTTCTCATCTGTCCGTGTGGAGTAGAATATCAGGCCTTCATATTCTTTCGAATCCCTCGTGGTTATCGTGAACGGCGCTGCGGAACTGTCCGTCAGAGAGCGGCCCTCGTACCGGCTGCCCCCGCCGGAATACATAACGTTTGTTTCGTGATTGTACAGGATCCCGACGGGAGCGGAGGGATCGAGATAGTCTTCTGCATTCAGCTGCATTTCCGCACACAGATCGCGGAACGTCCCGTCGTCCAGAAACAGCGCCGTCGCATAGAAGACGGGGCTGTTCTCGTCCCGCATTTCCTCGGAAGAAGCTGCGCGGAACTCGTCGGAAAGGAGGGCCTCATCGATGAAGAACCCGCGGGGATCTGCCTTGGCGCGGGCCACTTTCGTGATCCCGGGGGCGGCGGAGAGGGCGGACATGATGAGATCCGCCTGCGCACTGTCCTGGCCTGCGGCCGTATAGGAGATGTCGATCTCGGAATCGTCAAAGGAGAAGCCGGTGACGGCATCCTTCATATAAGTGCAGAGAGAGGTCGCTGCGATAAACAGCGTCACGCTCAGAAACAGGGAAAGGACTGTGGACCGGGCGCGCTTTCTGCTGCGCCTGAAGTTCTTGGACGCCATCATTCCCTCGAAGCCGAACAGTTTCTTTGTCAGCGCGGATGTACGCACGTTTTTCGCTTTCACAGTCACATCCCTCGTCTGGCGGATGGACTCGATGGGAGAGACCTTCAGTGCCCTGCGGGCAGGAATCCAGGCGGAGATGAGCGTGGTAAGCAGACACACCGCGGCTGCGGTGATCAGCGCGCCGGCATTGAGTACCAGCCGGATGGTCACGCCGTCGGCAGTGGCGAGCCGGGAGAAGACATTGCGCAGAAGATACAGTGTAAGGCCGATGCCGGCGCAGCCGACCACCAGTCCGATGAGAATGCCGATGAAGCCCAGAAGGAACGCTTCGTACAGCACACAGGACAGGATCTGCTTCTTTGTTGCACCGACAGATTTCAGCAGTCCGAACTGTCGGGTCCTCTCGCTGACGGAGATGGAGAAGGAATTATAGATGAGAGATACCGATCCGAAAACGATCAGAAAAACGAGAACGGCGGCAAAGCCGTACAGCGTGGTGCGGATGCTGTCGTTTCCGATGGCGCCGTCCAGCCGGAGAAGATCCATATGGGCGGTGTAGTCGCTGGAAATGCTGCGGCTGCGGTCAAGAAAGGCGTCGGTCTGTCTGGCGTTCCTGAGCCGAACAAGAAACATTCCGTTTCCGGTATTTCTGCCGGCGGTGAAAGCGAAGAACCCGGGACACCCGTAGCCTTCTGCGTCCGATGTCAGGCGCTGATAAGTGCCGGTAACGGTGAAGGTCATGGAAGAACAGCCGGTCAGGGCTTCCTCCCGCTCGTCATCCCAGGAGTCATCCGTTCCGAGGACGGCGCCGCCGGACGTCCGGCTTCCGACCTCCAGCGAGAGGCTGCTGTTCAGCGGAACGCGCACGCCGCCGTTGGACAGAAGGTGATCCGGGAGGAGGATCTCGCCGGGCCCCTGCGGCATCCGGCCGGAAGTCAGCCGGATGGAAAGAAGATCGCCGATATTTTCATCCGCAGAAAAGATCACGAGATAGGGCTTGGACGGATTCTGAGACCCGATCTCCGCCCATCCCACCAGATCCAGCGTGGAAGACTGCTTTACGGAAGGATCGGAGGCCAGGGCTTCCTCCTGCTGCCGGGTCACGTCGTTATAGATAACGTGGTATGAGCCTCTGGAGACGATCTCGACGTTTTTCATGTATTCCAGTCCGCTGTACGCGCCTTCGATCACGGCGGTGAACAGCGCCATGGACAGGACGATGCCGATGATGGTCACCAGCGTCCGGACCCGGTTTTTTGCCAGGCTCCGGCGGGTGAACTGACGGAATATCTTCATGCGTGCTGCCCCCGTATCCGGACGTCCTTGACGATCT
>JAEEGL015508872.1_pt1 | contig 13458 bp, 13 predicted proteins | sample 9134231 | NCBI WGS metagenome assembly JAEEGL01 (sample SAMN16246548, study PRJNA631951) | gut metagenome | biome: gut microbiome; feature: rumen; material: fiber-attached | host: Bos | place: Iran: Karaj | collected 2018-10 | reverse complement strand
CTCGACTGGCTGTTTGACCTGGAATACAGGAAACTGACTCTGCCGGAACCGGACCTGGTGATCTATTTACGTCTGCCGGTGGAATACAGCCTCCGTCTGATGAACGAGCGCTACAGCGGCGATGAAGGGAAAAAAGATATCCATGAGGCGGATTCCGCCTATCTGCGTACTGCGCACGAGACGGCGGATTACTGTGCGGAACGGTATCAGTGGCACACGGTAGAGTGCCTTGCGGAAGATGGAAACCTTCGGTCAATCGATGAAATCGGGGAAGAAGTCCTTCGCATCATAAAAAGCATTCTTTGAAAACACGGTGGATTCTGCATTCGGTTTCTTGACAAAGCAGCCGGAAATGCATATAATCCACCGTGTTACTGTTGTTTATTAAGATAAAGTGGTGAAGTGCGAAGATGAAGGTTGAAAAGATGCAGATCAGACTGAGAGAAGATGAGAAACTGCTTTACGGACTCCGTACACTGTACCGTCAGTATGGTTACCGAAACTTCCGGATGAGCAAGTTTGAAAAATACGAGCTTTATGCGGGCAATAAGGACTTCCTGGTCAGCGATCGGGTCATCACGTTTACCGATACCGATGGAGAACTTCTCGCACTCAAGCCGGATGTGACGCTCTCCATCGTCCGGGGAACGGCATATGAAAAAGGGAATAAGGAAAAACTGTGCTATCAGGAAACCGTCTACCGGCCTTCCGGGAGTTCCAGACAATTCCGGGAAATCATGCAGACCGGTTTGGAATGCATCGGAGATCTTGACGCTTATGATGAATCGGAAGTCCTGCTTCTGGCAGAAAAAAGCCTGAAAATGATCTCTGAAGAGAGCGTCCTTTCTGTCAGCCATCTCGGTATACTCAAAGGGCTGTTTTCCGCACTGAATACAGATGACGCGGAACAGAAGGAGCTGCTGGGTCTTGTGGCGGAGCGCAACGCACATGGTTTAAAGGCTCTTTTTGAAAGGAAGAACTGGGATCAGGCAATTCTGGAGGCCATTCAGAAGCTGCTGGAGCTTAACTGTTCCATCAGAGAACTCCCGGAAGCGCTGCGTCACTTTGACAGCGGCTGGCTCGGGCAGGAGGTGGCAGCAGAACTGAAACAGCTTGCCGTACTTTCATCCGGGGAAGCACGTTTCGATTTCTCTGTGATCAATGATGTCCATTATTATAACGGAATTGTATTTCAGGGATTTGTGCGTGGGATCGCGGAAAAAGTCCTGTCAGGCGGCCGTTATGACAGCCTGTTGCGTCGTTTGGATCGAAAAGGTGCTGCGATTGGCTTTGCGGTGTATTATGACCTGGTGGAACAGATGGCTGTTTCCCGCGAAGAGAATGACGCGGATGTCCTGCTTTGCTATGATGAAAACACGGATCTGAAAGATCTGCGGGATGAGGTTTCTCGCCTGCAGGAAGAGGGATTATCCGTTTACACGCAGAGAATCTGTGCTGGCGAAGAACAGAGTATCGACGGATTGTACGGCAGGGTCCTCGAACTTCGCGGAGGTGAAGCAAATGCTTAATATTGCTCTTCCCAAAGGCCGTCTTGGAGACCGGGTGTATGCCATGCTCAGGGAAGCCGGATACGGGTGTCCGGAAATGGAACACCCGGACCGGCGCCTTGTCTTTGAAAATACGGAAGCAGGAGTACGCTACTTCTGGGTAAAACCCTCAGATGTGACGATCTACGTGGAACGAGGTGCGGCAGACGTCGGAATTGCGGGAAAAGACATTCTTCTGGAACATCGTCCGGAGTTATATGAACTGCTGGATCTGAAAACCGGAATATGCCGCATGGCAGTAGCAGGTCCGAAAGGTTTCATCGACAGAAGAGAACGGACGCTTCGCGTTGCGACAAAGTTTCCACACATCGCAGGGAGCTTTTATGCGGGAAAAAGCCGGGATATCGAGCTGATCGAACTGCACGGGTCCATTGAACTTGCACCGCTTCTCGGGTTGAGTGATGTCATTGTCGATATTGTGGAGACAGGGAAAACCCTGCGCGAGAACGGACTTGAGGTCCTGGATACGGTCTGTGATATTTCTGCCCGGCTTGTTGCAAATCCCTCCAGTTACAGATTCCAGACCCGGGAAATTCAAAAACTGGTCAGTAGACTCGCTGATCGGATCTGAATGACATCTCATCCCGCAGGATTTAGTTCTTGCGTACAAAGGCCTTTTCTGGTATAATAAACTTTGGTTTATTTTATCCGAAAAGGCCCTTTTCTGCGTTATAGAGGTGCGATGTGAAATCAAACAAGAACTATAAACCGCTTTCAGAAACAACCTATGTCCTTTGCCTGATCTGCATGGGGATTTTTGCGCTTGCTTCCCTGTACTTCAAGCAGTACATTCTCGCGGCATCAGAAGGTGCGGTAATTCTGATTCTGGCGATTGTTGCGATTGTTCTTCGACGTCGTAAAACAAAGCAGCTGACTGCGTATATTGAATCGATTACCTATGATACAGAGAATGCTAAAAACAGCACGCTTCTGAGCTTCCCGCTGCCGATGGCAGTATTCCGCCTGGAGGACTCCAGCGTTGTCTGGGGTAATGATGCTTTCTTCCAGATGTTTGGTGCTTTAGGTGCGAGAGTGGAAGCACAGCTGGTGTCGCTGATCCCTGATTTCTCCGGAAAATGGCTGTTGGAAGGCAAGACACAGTACCCGAGTCTGGTGGAAATCAAAGATCACAAGTATCAGATGCACGGGAACCTGATCCGTTCGGAAAACGATGAGAACGGCAGTGCGATCATGGGGATTACCTATTGGCTGGATGTAACGGACTATGAAAATACCAGAGTTCTTTACGAAGAGTCCAGACCGATTCCTGGTGTAGTGGTCATTGACAACCTGGAAGAAATGATCCGCAACTATCCGGACCGTGTGAAAAATGATATCCGGGATTCCGTGGAAGACCGTCTTCGCAGGTGGTGCGAATCCTATAACGGCATTCTGCGGCGTTATGACAGAGACCGCTACCTGGTCGTTTTTGAAAAAAAAGACGTCGATCAGATGCGGAAAAACAAGTTTGACATCATTGAAGAGATGCATCAGGTGGAGAGTCCCAACGGGATCCCGGCAAGCATCAGCATTGGCTTGGGAGAAAACGCCGCTACATTGGAGGAGGGACTCCAGTTTGCCGATATCGGAACAGAACTTGCGCTGTCCCGCGGCGGTGACCAGACCGTCATTAAAAACAGACTGAACTTTGAATTCTTCGGCGGCCGCGGCCTGGAGATCGAAAAGCGGACAAAAGTAAAATCAAGGGTGATGGCGAATACACTTTCGGAACTGATTCGCGATTCCTCTAAAATTTACGTGATGGGGCACAAGTTTGCCGATCTGGATGCTCTGGGAGGCGGTGTGGGAATCTGCTGCCTGGCGAGAAATCTGGGCATCCGGGCCAACATCATTATTGATCAGAATCACAACGCAGCAAAACCTTTAATAGACCTGCTTCGCCTAGATCCGGACTACAGAGATATCTTTCTTAACTCAATTGAGGCACTGAATCTGGCAGACGCGAGAACACTGCTGGTAGTTGTCGATACCAACCGCCCGGAACAGGTCGAAGACTCCGCGCTGCTGGCTGCATGCAACAGGGTAGCGGTGATTGACCATCACCGGGTCGGCGCCACTTATATTCATAATGCCGCGCTTGGATTTGTGGAACCTTACGCTTCTTCCGCGTCTGAGCTGGTTACGGAAATCCTCCAGGAACTTCTGGAATGCAAGGATGTTAAAAAAGTAGAAGCGGAGGCGCTTCTCTCCGGCATCGTACTGGATACCAAGAGCTTCTCGCTTCGCGCAGGAGAGAGAACCTTCGACGCAGCAGCATGGCTGCGCCGCTGCGGTGCGGAGACTGCGGAAATTAAAAAACTGTTTCAGATTGATCAGGATACCATTGTTGCAAGATACAAGCTGATGCAGAATGCAAAACTCTATCGCGGTGTAGCCATTGCATCCGCTGATGAGGTTCAGGAACGGATTGTTGCCGCACAGGCTGCAGACGAGTTGCTGAATATTTCTGGGGTGGTAGCTTCTGTGGTTGCGTCTCCGGACGGACAGGGTGGTGTTTATGCCTCTGCCCGGTCTATTGGGGAGATGAACGTTCAGATCCTGATGGAAAAACTCGGCGGGGGCGGAAACAGAAGCGCTGCGGCAGTAAAACTGGAGAAAACAACACCGGCAGAGGCGGAAGTGAAAATCCGCGCTGCGATCGATGATTATCTTGGATAACAGGAGAGGACGAATATGAAGGTAGTATTCAATGAAGATGTCCGTGGACAGGGGAAAAAGGGCGAGATCAAAGAGGTATCTGACGGGTATGCTCGCAACTATCTGATTCCGCGCAAGCTGGCGTCAGAAGCGACTGCGGATGCCATCAATGCGATCAAACTGAAGGAAAAGGCCAAAGCCGCCCAGGCAGCAAAGGAGAAGGCACTTGCATTGGAATATGCCCAGAAACTGGATGCGGTACAGGTTACCGTTCGGGCAAAGGCAGGCAGCAGCGGCAAGCTCTTTGGCGCTGTGACTTCTGATGCGATCAGCCAGGCGCTGAAGGAGCAGTTTGACATGGACATTGAGAAGAACAAGATCGTTCAGTCGGAACCCATTAAGAGCTTTGGAAGCTATACCGTTAAAGCAAAGCTCGGCTATGAGGTCACCGGAAACATCAACGTCCTCGTTGTCGAAGGATAATCCATGGACGAACTCCTTGGGAAAAAAATACCGTTTTCCGCACAGGCTGAACAGGCAGTAATCGGCTCTGTCCTGATCGACCCGGGCTGTGTCCCGGCCGTCATGGAGAAATTGCGGGCGGATGATTTCTACGGCAGACTCAACCGCGATATCTACGAGACGGTCTACGGTATGTTTGCATATGGCATGACGGTGGACCCGGTGACGGTACTGGACCAGATGCGGGTCCGCGGAGTCTATCAGGATAATTGTGAGCAGTATCTCGCAGAAGTGATGCGCATGACGCCTACTGCGGCAAATGTTTTGGAATACGCTGCAATTGTTCGGGACAGGGCGCTCTTGCGACGACTGGGCGAAACCGCAGATGAAATTAACAATATCGTTTATGAGGGCAGCGGGGAAGCGGACGCGGCGCTGGAAGCGGCGGAGAGAAAAATCTATGCTCTTCGACAGGGACGTAATATCGGAGGACTGACGCCGGTTTCCTCGGTTGTCCAGACGGTGTTTGACCGAATGTCGGAAGCAGCGAGCTCCGGGGCTAAATTTCCGGGTATTTCGACCGGGCTGCCGGATCTGGACCGGATGATTCTGGGCCTCAACAAAGCGGAACTGGTCCTGATTGCCGCGCGTCCGGGTATGGGCAAAACCAGTATTGCGCTTAATATGGCTCTCCACGCAGGTCTCCACCTTGGAAAGACGGTGGCGATTTTCTCCCTGGAGATGTCAAGGGAACAGCTGGTCTCCAGGCTTCTCTCCCGCGCGGCGCTGATTCCCTCGCAGAATCTCCTGACAGGGCAGCTGAGCGAACGACAGTGGAGGGATGTTTCAGATGCGGCACAGACGCTCAGCACGACCGATATTCGCATTGACGATAACCCGACACTTACGGTTTCGGATATGAATGCACAGTGCAGAAGAGTTCAGAACCTGGACCTCGTTGTGATTGACTACCTGCAGTTGATGCAGTCTGCGGGAAGCGGACACAGTTGGTCCAACGAGAGCAGAACGCAGGCAGTAAGTGACATCAGCCGTATGATGAAGATCATGGCGAAGGAGCTGAACGTTCCGGTCGTCTGCCTGTCACAGCTGTCCCGTGCCAACGAGTCCAGACAGGATAAACGGCCAATGCTTTCCGACCTGCGCGAATCAGGCGCAATTGAGCAGGATGCAGATGTCGTCATTGGCCTGTATCGGGACGGATACTACAACAAAGAGACGGAAAATCCGAATCTGGCTGAGGCGATCGTTCTCAAAAACAGAAAAGGTGCAACCGGTACGGTCCAGCTGAACTGGCTGCCGGAATATACTTCATTCTCTTCCGTGGAACGACGTTATGCGGATGAAGGCTGATCTGATTCAGAAATACGACATGCTCCCGACGGGAAGCACCGTTCTCTGTGCCGTTTCCGGCGGTGCGGACAGCATGTACCTTCTGCACCGTCTGTGGCAGCTGCAGGAGGAATACGGCATTACCCTTCTCGCAGCGCACTTTGAGCACGGACTGCGCGGCGAGGAATCCCTTCGGGATGCAGCGTTTACTCAGGAGCAATGCGAACAGCTGCAGGTTCCGTGCGTGATAGAGCACGGGCATGTTGCTGAATTCGCCGCTGCGGAAAAAATCGGAATCGAGGAAGCAGCAAGAACACTGAGATACCGTTTTTTGGAAGAAACCGCCGATCACTTCGGCTGTGACCGGATTGCGACTGCTCATACGCTGAATGACAATGCGGAGACCATTCTGATGAACCTCTGCCGTGGCGCGGGAACACGCGGCCTTGCTGGAATCCCGCCGGTGCGTGGCAGACTGATTCGACCGCTGCTGCAGACTGACAGGACAGAAATCGAAGAATATCTGGAAGCGCATCAGATCCCTCATGTGGAAGACAGCAGCAACCGGGATATGGTCTACAGCCGGAATCGCATCCGTCAACAGATAATTCCACTGCTGAAAGAGTGGAACCCATCCCTGTTGGATGCTTTTGCACGAACGGCAGAGCTTCTTCGTGAGGATGATGAATGTCTGTGCAGGGAGGCAGATGCTTTCCTTGCAGAATACTGGGATGGTGTCAGACTCCCGGCAAAGGCGCTTTTGGGTCTGGAACCCGCCGTCGCTTCCCGTGTGATTCGCGGAATCTGTGGGACCGGAGTCAGCATGGAGCGGACCAATGCCCTGCTCATGTTTGCCGGAGGGACGGAACGGGGTGTGCTGGAGCTGCCTGGACAGAAGGTTCGGAGAGAGCGGGGATACCTGTATTTTCATTGCGAATAAGAAATTAACGGCTTGTTCAAATCTTCACTCTTCAAAAGTTATGATGAATGTGATAAGATTACTTTCACGTGCCATGAGGCAGAAAGGGTTGCAATGACAAAAGATATTGAACGGGTATTGCTTACAGAAACTGAGATACAGAATAAGATCGCGGAGATCGGAAAGCAGATCTCCATCGATTTTGCAGATAAGAATCCCATTTTTATCGGAGTGCTGAAAGGCTGCTTTATCTTTATGGCAGATCTGATGCGAAATGTGGATATCCGGTGTTCCATGGATTTTATGGCGGTATCCTCTTATAACGGTACCAGTTCCACCGGCGCCGTAAAAATCAACAAGGACCTGAGCCAGGATGTTGCCGGAAGGCACCTGATTCTTGTTGAGGATATCCTGGATTCGGGAGTAACACTGAATTACCTGAAAAACTATCTGCAGGTCAGGCAGCCAGCCTCGATCCATATTGCAACGCTTCTGGATAAGCCTGCACGCAGAAAAGCGGATATCCATGCAGATTATTCCTGCTTTGAGGTTCCGGATGCCTTTGTGGTCGGCTACGGCCTGGACTATAATGAATTTTATCGGAATCTCCCCTATATCGGCATTTTAAAACCGGAAATCTATTCTTGAAGATTTCTGTTACGCATTGCCAAGAACGGAAGTGAACTTATTTGAATCCTAAACGTAATCGAAGCCGGGACATCGGTTTTTATGTTCTTCTTCTCCTGATTCTGATTGCCGTCGTTTTCACGATGACCAAGGACACAGAGCCGAATCAAATTGAAAACTACTCGGAACTCGTTGATCTTTTTCAGGCGGAAAAAGTACAGTCTTTTACAACGGAAGGGAACAAAATCATCCTTGAGATCCGTACCGGTGATTCGATAGAACCGATAGAAGAAAAAAGCTATGACCTTTACAGCTTCAATGTCTTCTATTCTGATTTTAATGGACTGATTCTGGATCAGCACCAGCGTGGTGTGATCGAGACCTACGATTACAACGAAGGCTTTGTCGTACCCTGGTGGGCAAGCATCATCCCGTATCTCGTCCTGATGGGCGGAGCCATGGCGCTCTGGTATGTCATGATGAACCGTATGGGCGGTGGAGCTGGCGGTGTGGCTCGCTTCAGCAAAGCCAGAACCCGTCTCGGAAGCGAAGAAAAGAACAAGAAAACCTTTGCTGATGTAGCAGGTTGCGATGAAGAGAAAGAAGAACTTGCCGAAATCGTCGATTTCCTGAAAGATCCGAAGGCATATACCGCCATGGGTGCGAGAATTCCGAAAGGTGTACTGCTGGTTGGCCCTCCGGGAACCGGTAAAACGCTGTTGGCAAAGGCAGTTGCGGGAGAGGCTGGTGTTCAGTTCCTGTCCATCTCCGGCTCTGACTTCGTGGAGCTCTACGTCGGTGTTGGTGCCGGCCGTGTCAGAGACCTGTTTGAACAGGCAAAAAAAGCCGCTCCTGCCATTATCTTCATTGATGAAATCGATGCTGTCGGCCGCCAGAGAGGCAGTGGGCTTGGCGGCGGACATGATGAGCGCGAGCAGACTCTGAACCAGCTGCTGGTTGAGATGGACGGTTTTGGAACCAACGAAGGTGTCATCGTTATGGCAGCGACGAACCGTGCGGATATCCTGGATAACGCATTGCTGCGCCCGGGACGCTTTGACCGCCAGGTATATGTCGGCCTTCCGGATATCCGGGGCAGAGAGGCAATTCTGAGAATCCATTCCAGAGACAAGCAGCTTGGCGACGATGTAGATCTCAACTCCATCGCAAAGGGTACTCCGGGATTTTCAGGTGCAGACCTTGAAAACCTGATGAACGAGGCTGCCCTGCTTGCAGTTCGCAGAAAACATCGTTTTATTACGATGGAGGATATCGATGAGGCTATTCTCAAGGTCCAGATGGGCCCGGAGAAGAAGAGCCGCAAGATGAGTGACAGGGCGAAACGGCTGACTGCCTATCACGAATCCGGTCATGCTGTGACCGCACGCTTCTGTGAGCATGTGGACCCGGTTCACTATATCACGATCATCCCGCGTGGGCCCGCTGGCGGTTTTACACTGTTCCGGCCGCAGGAGGATCTGGAGAATTTCACCTCTAAGGAAGAGATGTTTGAGAACATTGTCGTCTCCCTTGGTGGCCGGGTAGCGGAAAAGCTGTTCCTGGATGATATTTCTACCGGTGCTTCCGGAGATATTCAGCAGGCGAGCTCGCTTGCCCGCGATATGGTAATGAAGTACGGTATGAGCGAGAGGCTCGGACCCATCCTGTATGATACTTCGGGACACAGCATCTTTATCGGACGCGACTTCGGACAGACCAAGAGTTACTCGGAAGAAACCGCGGCAATCATCGACGAAGAGGTAAAAGCGATCTTTGATGAAGCTGCCGCACGCTGCGAACAGATCCTCACCGAGCATGCCGATCAGTTGCGACAGCTGGCGGAATACCTTCTGGTTCATGAGACCATCGAGGCGGAAGAATTCAACTACTTCTTTGAACATGGTGAATTCATGCCGGAAGTGATGAAGGCAGGGAAAAAGGCCCGTCATGACAAGACCATTGAAAGGCCTGCCCGTAAGATCTCAATGACGGACGGATATGCGGAGGAACAGGCTGCACAGAAGACGGAAGGGAATACGCCGGACCAGGAATCTGCAGTCTCTGAAGACAAGACGGAAGCAGAGAATACAGAGGAACAGGTGACGGCAGAAGCCCAGGACGGACAGCCTTCGGAAGAGAGTTCCGCAGAAATGGTCGAAAACGAGGAAGATCAGAACGTCTCGGACTGAACAATACGAAAGAATAAACAAAAGAGCAGACAGGAAAATGCTGTCTGCTCTTTTTTATCTCTTTGCTTGACAGCGCTTTCGAACAGCGCTATAATTGTATACAATTATGCTGAAGAACGCGTGGAGGTGGAAGAAGGCTTTATGAAAGAACATCGGAATATTTCAATTGCAGACCAGATTTTTGACCAGTTGGAGCGGGATATTCTTTCCGGAAAGTATCAGCGCGGTGAGATTCTCAGCGAACTGCGCCTGTCAAAGGAGCTTGATGTCAGCCGCACACCGATTCGCGAGGCTCTGCTTCGCCTGGAACAGGAGAATATTCTGAAAGAGACCGGCCGTGGGATGGAAGTGATCGGCATCTCCACGCAGGACATGTTGGATCTTTATGATATCCGCCTGCATCTGGAAGGTGAGGTAGCCCGCCGGGCGGCAGCCAGCATCAGTGAAGAGCAGCTTTCCGAGCTGCTGGAACTGACGGAACTGCAGCGCTACTATATCAACAAGCAGGGGAACAGCAGCTCCGAACATACGAAGAACCTGGATTCCCAGTTTCATGAGCTTCTGTATTCCTCCTGCGGCAGCAAGGCATATGCGGACGTCCTGATCCGAATCCATAAGAAAATGACAAAGTTCCGCATGGCCTCTGTCAGCAAGCAAAGCAGAGCTCTGCAGTCAAATGACGAACACATGGCCATCTATCGCGCTCTCGCCTCTCACGATCCGGATGCTGCGGAAGAGGCGGTACTTGAACATATACGCAATGCGATGGAACGGATGGAGCATATGGAATCCTTAGAGACCTGAGTCGGAACAAAAGGCACAAAAATTAATACTTCTTAACATGATATGCCGTTGCGTCTCGCAGCGGCATATGTTATATTAAAAAGTAATATATCTTGATATATACTGCAGATCTGGTATGATCGTTCAAATGTAAGCTGTTTGTTGAGGTTTGTGATGATGGAATGGCTGACCGGCACATATGCCGGAAAAGTAATATGGGCATTTCTGATCTCCATGGTTCCGGTTCTGGAAATCCGTGGAGGTCTGCCGATGGCTATTGCGTCTGGCCTGCCGTTTATCACTGCCTATGTGGCTACGGTTCTGGGGAATATGCTTCCGGTTCCTTTTATCATCATTTTTATCAAGAAGGTTTTTGCGTGGCTGCGGAAACACTGGCCGTGGATGAACAGAGTGGTGACAAAACTGGAGCAGCGTGCGGAGAGCAAGCGTGATGTGATTGACCGCTACGGTGCCTGGGGCCTGCTCCTCTTTGTAGCAATTCCGGCACCAGGAACTGGCGCATGGACTGGCGCGCTGATTGCGGCGCTGATGAATCTGAAACTGAAACATGCGGTTCCGGTGATTTTTGTCGGCGTCTGTATTGCCGGAATGATTGTTGCGGGTGTAACTTATGGGGCGATTCACGTCTTTTGAATGAGGTGCTTATGAAGCTTCTTTATTGGATTATCGTCCTTGTTGCAGGATATCTCCTTGGTTCACTCAGCTTTTCCATTATCTTGTCCAGAACCTTTCTCGGACGGGATATCCGAAAGCAGGGAAGCGGAAATGCCGGTGCAACGAATATGACGCGCGTTTTCGGATGGGCAGCCGGAGTGGCGACACTGCTGTTTGACGCACTGAAGGCATTGGCTGCGATGTGGATTGGCAAAAAGCTGCTCGGCGACACCGGAGTCTGTCTGGGTGGAATGGCAAGCATGGTTGGCCATTGCTACCCCGTTTTCCATGGCTTCAAAGGCGGAAAAGGGATTGCGACCGGCGCGGCGCTTGGACTGATGATCGACTGGCGTGTATTTGTCTGTATTGTCGCGGCATTTCTGATTGTTGCTCTCGTGACGAAAAAAGTCTCTCTCGGGTCCATTGCCGCAGCAATCACCGTTGTTCCTGCAACCTGGATTTTTGCGCCGCGTCCGCCGATGATTGCGCTTGCCGTCTTTGGGATGGTTCTGGCCATTACCCGGCACAGTGAGAACATCAGGCGTCTGATCGCCGGGACAGAACCGGATTTCCGCGCCGGCAAAAGCAGAAAAAAAGAACAGAAAGAAGATCCTGATTGCGGTGTCTGAACAGCGTCGATATCCTGCAGAAAGAATCTTAAGAACTGCTCCCCTTGACAGGGAGCAGCTTTTTTGTTATATTAACTGTACTAATAGTGTTAATACAGATAGAATTAAATGAGGTGGTTCTTTTGATCCAGATCAACTATCGAGACCCACGGCCGATCTATGAACAGGTGAAGGACGGATTTCGAAAACTGATTCTGAGCGGGGTGCTGCTGCCGGATGAACGCATGCCCTCTGTCCGGGAACTAGCCACAGGCCTCGCAATCAATCCCAATACGATTCAGCGTGCTTATCGAGAACTGGAACAGGAGGGGTACATCTGCTCGGTTCCGGGGAAAGGGAGTTTCGTCGCCGACGCGAGAGATGCGGCATTCGCACGCAAAAGAGAACTACTGACACAGCTGCAGGAGCTCAGCGCCGAACTGCGACGGTTGGGTGTTGATACCGATAGCATAGTCGAATGTGTGAAAGGAGAGCGGGACCATGATTGAAGTCATCAATCTGGTAAAATCTTTTGAACAGACACATGCTCTGGACGGACTGAACCTGACGGTTCCGGACCATGTGGTGTATGGCCTGGTCGGACCGAACGGTGCCGGAAAGAGTACGCTGATCCGCCATCTGACCGGAATATACCGGCAGGACTCCGGGGATATTCTTGTTGATGGAGAGCCTGTGTATGAAAACCCTGCAGTCAAGACGAAGATTGCGTCGATCCCGGATGAAATCCCGTTCTGGCCGCAGTCGACAATTGACGATATGAAGCGCTTTTATGCCTCGATCTATCCGAGTTTTGACAGTGCTTATTACGACCTACTCGCAGACTGTTTTCAGCTGGACGGGAATCGGATGATGCGTAAACTGTCCAAAGGACAGCAGAAACTTGCAGCTTTTCGCTTTGCTCTGGCACAGAGACCGGAGATTGTTGTCCTGGATGAGCCGGTGGACGGTCTTGACCCGGTGAACCGCAGAATGATCTGGAGTATGCTCCTGGGAGACGTGGCGGAGCGCGGCACAACGATTCTCGTCTCATCTCACAACCTGCGCGAGCTGGAGGATGTCTGCGATCGTGTGGGAATCATGAACCACGGGAAAATGCTGCTGGAGCGCAGCCTGAGTGAGCTGCAGGAGAATATGGTCAAAATCCAGACTGTGCTTCCGGAGGGAAAAGAACTTCCCGCCGGACTGGATCTGCTCCACGAGAGTACGACGGGGAGACTGCGGCAGATGATTCTCCGGGGAAAAGCAGAAGAACTCAGCAACAGACTTGCGGAGTGTGAACCGCTGTTTCTGGATGTGCTGCCGCTGACACTGGAGGAGATCTTTATCTATGAATTGGGAGGAATGGAACATGAAGTCCGGTCAATTGTCCTTTAACAGTGCGGTTTCCCGCGACCTTCTGCGCCGGTGCTGGCCGCTCTGGGGCTCCTACCTCCTCTTCCTGATTTTAACGTTTCCCCTTGTCCTGGTGAGTGAACTCCATAACGGCAGCACAATGGATTCATTTCCGTTTTTCTGCAAGCAGAAGATCCTGCAGGCCGGTATCGTACAGGCTCAGGCGGCCATCGTGGTTGCAATCCTCGCCGTAATGGTCCTTTTTG
>JAEEGL014917964.1_pt1 | contig 13458 bp, 9 predicted proteins | sample 9134231 | NCBI WGS metagenome assembly JAEEGL01 (sample SAMN16246548, study PRJNA631951) | gut metagenome | biome: gut microbiome; feature: rumen; material: fiber-attached | host: Bos | place: Iran: Karaj | collected 2018-10 | reverse complement strand
GAAATGTACGCGCCCGCGCACGCCATGGTCACCGGTCAGAACGTTACCGACCTCAATTCCTGCTGGTTCGAGTATTCGCTCAGGACCACCGACAAATACTTCATGGGCAACAAGAACGAGCCGCTGACGGTATTTGAGGCAAAGGGCATCAAGACAGGCGACGTTTCCACGACATACTACCCGATATACGGGGATGATCTCACATTCGTGGATGTTGTAGCGAAGTACAAGGAATACCTTTCCGGTACCGTAGGCGTACAGGAGAAGAAATACGACAATACCGAGAACGCTCCGTTCTATCTCACGCTTTACGGCGGAACGGTCAAGAAGCAGTCGGTCATGGGCTTCCCCGTGGATATCCAGACTGAGGCTACGACCTATAAGCAGGCGATAGAGATACTCGAGCAGCTTGAAGCCTCCGGTGTCACCAACATCAAGGTGGTATATGAGGACTTCAACGATGCGGGAGTTGTCGGCGAGGTCGCGGCGGTATTCCAGTATTCGTCGATGCTCGGCGGCAAGGGCGATTACGAGAAGCTCAAGGCGCACATCGTGGAAAAGGGTTACGAGATATTTCCGAGCTGTGACATTATGGAATTCTACAAGTCCGGCAACGGCTACTCGTTCACACTGAACTCCTCGAAGCAGATAACCATGGCTTATGCGACACAGACGCCGTTTGAGCTGGCGTTCGGTCTGCCTCACCTCACCAAGAGCTCGTGGACGATACTCTCGCCCTACTACTTCACCGATATCTTCAACAAGCTCGGAGATTCCTTCACAGCCGAAGGTTCCGTAGGCATTTCGCTCAACCAGGCTTCCAACCTGCTGTATAGCGACTTCAGCCGCGAGAATGCCGAGGGCAGAGCTTATATCGTAAGAGGCGACACGATCAACATACTCACCGAGGGCTACAGAAAGCTCAAAGACCGCGGTATGAAGATAATGACCGAGAACGCGAACCAGTACATACTGCCGTATGCCGATTATATCAAGGATGTTCCGCTCTACTCGTCGAACTACGATATCTTCGACTACGATATCCCGTTCGTGGAAATGGTTTACCACGGCACGATACCGTACACCACAAAGGCGATAAACAGGAGCGCCAACGCGGAACAGCTCCGACTGCTCGCACTCGTGACGGGTACGCCGATACATTACGAGATGATGTACAACAACCCGAATGTTTTCGCGGACAGCGAGTATGACTACCTCTACTACACCAACTATCAGGGCTGGATGGAGCGCTCCACAAACGAATACAAGCTGTTCAACGACATCGTGAAGAACGTTGTCAACTGCAAGATCACAAATTATGAGCGACTGAGTGACTGTGAATATCAGTCAACATTCGACAACGGCGATACCATTTACGTCAACATCGAGACGGGCGCCGTAAAGTATAACGATAAGTCCTACGATGTCAAGGATTACGGATTGGGGGTCACCGAATATGAATGATTTCGAGAAAGAGACCATAGATAACGAACAGTCCGTGACCGAAGCAGCGCAGGATGCGGCAGAGACAGCAGAAAACGTTGAAAACGCAGTTGCCGGGAATGCCGAAGCTGCGGAGGCTGTTGTCGAAGCGGCCGTGGAGGAAGCTCCCAAGCTGAAGAAAAAGGCAGCTACGCACATGACCGCATCGGCAGCCGCTCTCAACGCGGAGGGCGAGGTGGATATCCGCCGCAGAAAGCCCCGTGAGGTAAAGCAGATCAAGCAGTCGAAGATATCCTACGAGCGCAAGAAGAGCCTGTACGGTTACGGCTTCATCGCGCTGTGGTTCGTCGGCGTGCTGTATATGTTCCTCATACCTATGGGACAGTCGCTGTGGTACGCGCTCTGCAAGACCGAGCTTGTAAATGACGCCGCAAAGCAGGCCGAGTACGGTATGAGCGGCCCCGGTATCTACACGACATGGAATAATTTCGACAACTTCTCGTGGGCATTCACCGTGAACCCCGATTACCCGAAGAACCTTGCTTCCTCCCTCGGAGAGACGGCTTATACCGTTCCGCTGGTTCTCGTATTCTCGCTGTTCGTGGCGCTGCTGCTCAACGACAAGTTCAAGGGCAGAACGCTCGCCCGTGCGATATTCTTCCTGCCGGTACTGATAGCTACCGGACCCGTGCTGGGGGTAATCAACGGAGACATGCTATCGCAGGGCGTCTCGGACGCGTCACAGTTCAGCGCCCTGTTCAAAACGAATTTTGTTGAGGACTTCCTGCAATTCATGGGTCTGAACAATATCAGCCAGGAGCTTGCCGACGCCGTTTCGGACGTTACGAGCAAGATACTCAACCTGATATGGGATTCCGGTATTCAGATACTGATCTTCATTTCGGCACTGCAGCAGATACCCGTTTCCGCAAAGGAAGCGGCATCTATGGAGGGCGCTACGGGTTGGGAATTCTTCTGGAAGATAACCTTCCCGACCATTTCCCCCATGATCTTTGCGAACCTTATCTATACGATAATCGACGCGTTCGTCAAGTCGGATAACCCGGTAATGAAACAGGTAATGTCTTACATCAAGGTCTGGGAGTACGATCACGCCTCGGCAATGGCGTGGGCATACTTCGCGATAGTCGGCGCGGTGCTTGCGCTTATCACCGTCATCGTGAACAGATTCATATTCTATCAGGTAGATTAAGGAGGTAACTTCATGGACAACGAAAATATAAAGGCTGCTCCGGAAGCTGTCTCCGTAAGTGCCAAAACCAAACGCCAGCTGAAAAAGGAAGAAAAGGAACGTCTCAGAAAGTTCCACGTAAGCAGCTGGGAGATAATCACTCACTACTTCAAGTATAACGATGCCGAGAAGAAGCATTACCGCTACATCCTCGGTAGAAGAGTCTCCGAGAAGGTGTGGCCGGTGTTCCGCTTCCTCATTATCTTCGGACTTTCCTTCGTCGTAGTTTACCCGATACTGTATATGATTTCCTGCGCACTGAGACCGCAGATAGAGATGTCCGACCCGTCGATAATGTGGATACCCAAGACGTTCACCCTCAGCAATATGGAGGAAACCTGGCTGGCTATCGACTACCCGAAGCTGGTATGGGATACCGTAACGGTAAACGTCGTCTGCTCAATAATCCAGGTTCTTACCTGCTCTATCGCGGGTTACGGCTTCGCACGATTCAAATTCAAGTTCAAGGGTCTGTTCTTCGCTATAGTAATACTGCAGATAATAGTTCCTACACAGGTTATCCTTATCCCGCAGTTCATGCAGTTCAGATACTTTGACCCGTTCAAGATATGCACGCTGATAACCGGCGGCCCCGTGAACCTCGCGGATTCCCCGTGGGCGCTGTATTTACAGGCGTTCTTCTGCAACGGCATACGCGCCGGTCTGTTCATCTTCCTGTTCAGACAGTTCTTCCGCGGTCTGCCGAAAGAACTTGAGGACGCGGCGTATCTCGACGGCTGCGGACCTTTCGAGACATTTGTCCGCATTATGGTCCCCAACGCTTCCAACTCCTTCCTCACGGTATTCATCTTCTCCGTGGTATGGTATTGGAACGACTCCTACGTTTCGGGAATGTTCTTCTCGAAATCCAACACCGTCGCGCTTATGGTCAGCAACCTCTATCAGCAGGTATCGTCCTACTACAGCCCGACCGGCACACCTACAGGTATTGCCGCCGACTGGCTCGTATGGATAGAATCCGGATGCTTGCTCTCCATTCTGCCGATACTTGTTATGTATATCTTCTTACAGAAGAACTTTGTTGAAGGTATCGAGAGATCCGGTATCGTTGGTTGATCCACACTTTTGATGAATAAAAATGTACCCCGGTATTTCAGGCTTGTGCCTGTTTTACCGGGGTGTTTTTGTGAAAAGGGGGTTGATTTTTACGGGAAATTGTGGTATAGTATTAGTGCGATGTAAATTGTATTATTTGTTTTCACAGCCATACTTTATCTTTTGGTAAAAGTACGGCTTTTAGGTTTATGGGAACAATAAGTCGAACAATTTGCATCGCAGCGATTGAGTCTCGCATTTTTACAGGTGCTCGGCTCGCAACAAAATGCTGCGCACTTTTTTGTTTGCGTATTAAACAACAGGAGGAAATAAAATGAAAAACTGGAAAAAGGGGATAGCGGCGGTCGTATTTTCAGCTGTTATGGCAGTTACCGCGGCACGGGTCCCGGAGGGTATTTTCAAGGGATTCGATGTCTCCATAAGCGCGGATGATTACTATAAAGAAACGGAAGACGGTTTTATTTATTATTTGAATGAATACGATAATTATGCCGAAGTCTTGGCTTATAACGGTACAAAGACTGATATAGTTGTTCCCTCTGCTATAAACGGTATACCCGTAAGATTAATGAGCGGAGCCTTTTCGGTAGGCGGCGATATGGGGAGTTATAAAAATAACAGCATAAAAAGTGTCGTTCTGCCGGACGGTATCACAAATATGTCGTATTGCTTTCAAAATTGTAATGATCTTACAAGTGTTGTATTGCCAGGTACGATCAATAGTATAAGAGGCAGTTTTGTCAATTGCGCAAAGTTACAAAAGATCGACCTGCCGGAAGGTCTGAATGAGCTGTATTATTCATTCAGAAGCTGTACCTCTCTGAAAACGGTGACACTTCCCAACAGTCTTACTTCGTTGGACTATGAATATAACTACAGCTTTTCCGGCTGCACCGGACTGACGGATATTTTTGTTAAGGACGGGAATGAAAATTTCAGTTCCATCGACGGAATACTTTATAAACCCGCGTTTTGGAAAGGTATCGAATTGATAATTTATCCGGAAGGGAAAAAGAAGACGAGCTTCACTCTTCCGGCCGATGTTACGGCGGTAAATGAAATAGACCCCGCTCATACGCTCAAAACCATATCCGTTGAGGAAGGAAACACAACATACAGCAGTATCGACGGTGTTTTGTTTAAAAATGATTATAACAGTTACAAGCTTATACATTACCCGGCAGACAGAAAAGGCGACTCGTATGTAATGCCCAAAAACACTACCGAATTTAAAATATCATACTGCAAAAACCTTAAAAAGCTTACTGTCAATGCAGGCGCAAAATACCATACAAGCAGTATAACAAATTGTGAAAAGCTCACCGATGTATATCTTCCTTCCGATATTGAGGAAGACGCTTTTTCAAACATACAAGCTCCTTTTGACGGGTGCAATTCTTTAAAGAATATCAAGATCGACGATAACAGTCCGTACTTTAAAACGATCGACGGTGCTTTATTCGACAAAAACGGTACCAAGCTGATAGCATATCCGTTCGGAAAAGCAACAAAGCAGAAGGCTGTTATTCCCGATAACACAAAAACTATGTCGTACAACTTGTTTTTTGAAAATGACTATATAAAAGAAGTTGTAATACCGGACAGTGTGGAAAGTTTCGATTACGATGATAGTAATAATGTATGTTATTTGTTCCAGAACAGCAGTATTGAGAAGATAGAATTGTCTTCCTGTCTTACGAGTATTCCGAATGATACATTTTTAGACTGTAAAAATCTTAAAACCATAACTATTCCGGGAAGTGTCAGAACGATCGGACAATTTGCTTTCTATGGTTGTACCTCGCTCAGTGAAGTAACGATCGGTGAGGGCGTAGAAATAATAGGACATAATGCGTTTTTTGGAGATTTTATCAAAAAGCTTACCTTACCCATAAGTCTGACGGAAATGGAGGATATGGTTTTCGGTTACGGCGGTAAGATCGGTACATCGATAGTTATAGATGATATTTATTATGCTGGAAGCGAAGAAGACTGGTACAAGATCAAGGGGATAGACAAACCGCAGAAATTAGAGTATGGCAGCAGCAGCTATGGTACCTCCGGTATCTCTCCCGAAAGCAACATACATTTTAACAGTGCGAGCGGCAAAAATGTGATCGTTAACGGCAAAGGCTACGATACGCTCGAAGAAGCTATGAAGGAGCTTTCAAAAGCCACCGGCGATATAAGAATAGAGTTGAATGACAATGTATCGGCGAAAAAGCTTACTCTGCCTAAATCCGCAAGCTCCGTCATAATAGTCGGAAACGGCTATACTCTCAACGTACCGAGCATTTCCGCAAGCTGCGATATTACTCTTGAAAACATCACAATAAAGACCGCAAAGGGCACAGCCGCGGCAGTTACCGCAAAGAAAGCTCTCACAGTGACCGGCTGCACCCTCGGCGCAGTAAAGGCCTCAGCCGCGCTGAGCGTTACGGACGGCACATACGAGTCGATAAACGCTTCCGGCAAGGCCGGCACGACTACCACGCTCGGCGGCACGATCGTGATAACCAAGGCGCTTACCGTCAACAACGACCTCGTTGTAAGAGACGGCGCAGATATCACCGTAAACGGCAAGTTCACTCCCAAGGGCACAATGTCCTTTGGCGCTATCAAGGCATTCACCGTAAAGAACACCAAATAAACCGCAATAATAACAAATCTCCCGATGACGCTCGTTGTCGGGAGATTTTTTTGCAAAAACCCCTTGACAAATCCTGCAAAAAGAGCTATAATATACTTGAACGAACGTTCAAGTGTTCAAATATCAACAAAAGGAGTGTATATATATGAAAAAGAAATTCAAGTTACAGGATCTCGACTGCGCGAACTGCGCCGCGAAAATGGAAGAAGCAATAAAGAAAATCCCCGGTGTTATCGACGCGTCGGTCAACTTTATGATGCAGAAAATGACGATAGAGGCAGACGACGACAGATTCGACGACATTATGAAGCAGGTACAGACCGCCTGCAGCAAGGTCGAACCCGACTGCGTTATTCTGATGTGATATGGGAAGCCTCACAAAAAAGCAGAAACAGACTTTTATACGCATAATCATCACCTTTGTGCTGTTCGCGGGGCTTATGCTGCCCGAACATTTCGGCGTGTTCAAACCGTTGCCGGTATGGCTCATAATCTGTATGTTCGTTGTTCCATACCTGCTGATAGGCTATGACATCATGATAAAGGCCGCAAAGAACATCGCGCACGGGCAGGTCTTTGATGAAAATCTGCTCATGCTTATAGCAACGGTCGCCGCCTTCTGCATCGGGGAATACTCCGAGGCCGTGGCGGTCATGCTTTTTTATCAGGTCGGCGAGCTGTTCCAGAGCTACGCTGTAGGTAAGGCGCGCCGCTCTATTACCGACCTTATGGACATCGTTCCCGAGTACGCCAATGTCGAGACCGCGGACGGGCTTGAACAGACCGACCCCGATGATGTGGAGATAGGCTCCGTTATCGTGATAAAGGCCGGGGAACGCATACCCCTCGACGGCATAGTTATCGAAGGCGAGACAATGATAGATACCGCCGCGCTTACGGGCGAGAGCGTCCCGCGCAGAGCGTCCGTCGGCGACGAGGTGATAAGCGGCTGCATAAACGGGAGCGGCACTATTAAAGTCCGCACAACAAAGGCATTTGAGGATTCCACAGTTTCGCGCATACTTGAACTTGTCGAGAACGCCGGCAACAAAAAGGCGAAGGTCGAGAACTTCATCACCCGTTTTGCAAAGATCTACACACCTCTTGTTACTGTCTGTGCTGTTTTGCTTGCGGTAATTCCTCCGCTCGTGACGGGCGGAGACTGGGGAGAGTGGATACGCAGAGCGTGCTGCTTCCTTGTCATATCCTGTCCCTGCGCGCTGGTCATTTCCGTTCCGCTCGGCTTTTTTGGCGGAATCGGCGCAGCATCGCGTTCCGGCATTCTTGTCAAGGGCGGAAACTACCTCGAAGCGGTATCAAATATCTCGACAGTTGTTTTCGACAAGACGGGAACCCTTACCAAGGGCGAGTTCAAAGTTACCCGCACCGAGCCGACCAACTGCTCCAGAGAGGAGCTTATGCGCTATGCCGCGCACGCCGAGAGCTTTTCCGACCACCCTATAGCGTTGTCCGTCCGTGAGGCTTACACGGGAACGGTCGATACCTCGCGCGTGGCCAATGCCGAGGAGCTCGCCGGTCACGGTATCAGCGCCGATGTTGACGGCAAGCGCGTTGTTGTCGGGAACCGCGCCTTTATGCAGAAGCACGGTATTTCCGCAGAAGACCCCTCGGGCGGCGGCACGGTCATACATACCGCAGCGGACAACAAGTATCTCGGAACTATCATAATTTCCGACACCATAAAGTCCGATACCCCCGAAGCTATCAGACGTATGAAGCAAGCGGGCATAAAGCGCTGTGTAATGCTGACCGGCGACAGAGAGGCCGAAGCGAAGGCGGTGGCGGAGCAGCTCGGGCTGGACGGATACTACGCACAGCTCCTGCCCGCCGACAAGGTGGAAAAAGTTGAAAAGCTGCTGAAAGAATGTCCCGACGGTGAAAAGCTCGCATTCGTCGGCGACGGCATCAATGATGCGCCCGTGCTCGCGAGAGCCGATATCGGCATAGCTATGGGAAGTATGGGTTCCGATGCCGCAATAGAGGCCGCCGATATCGTTATAATGGATGACGACCTGCGCAAGATACCGCTGGTCAAGCGTATAGCAGCTAAAACCATGCGCATAGTCCGCGAGAACATAGTGTTTGCCCTCGCCGTAAAGCTTGCCATAATGGTGCTCGGCGCGTTCGGTATAGCCGATATGTGGCTCGCCGTGTTCGCAGATGTTGGTGTCGCAGTTATCGCTATTCTCAATTCTATGAGAACTCTTGCGAGAGGCAGAGAGAGCTGAGAGAAGCACAGACTTTGAGAGAACGCTTCGCTTCAGAATTTTTTTGGCCTGCGCGGCCGGCGCCAGCGTGACGCTGGACGCAATACGCCGCCGGAGCAGGTACAGACCCGGAACTTTTCGACAGGCGGCGATTTGCCAGACAGAAGACTGCAAGCTTGAAACGCTGTGCCACTCCAATACCGCCTGCTATGTGATCAGATTTAAAAGTTTGAGGTTGTGCTGACCACTGGGATGCGCAGCCTCTTGCTTTTTATCCGCCCCCGAGGCAAGAGACTGCCGGACAGAAGAGGGGCAGGGAGTGGTGCGGCGTGGTAAAATGGAAAGAGCGACGGGGTGCCACTGCGTTCTTGCTTCCCACCCAGCCCCGTCGGCGGAGCCGATATCCAATGCAGGATGCATTGTGCATTTGCTCAAAGGGCGGCACGGATGCCGCCATACAAGGCAAATGCTTTACGCGCGCAATCCTCTTGTCAAGGGAGGCTCCGAAAAAAATTTTTTACACAGATAACAGAGTAAAAAATTATTTTTGGATACCCTTGACAAGAGGATAACGACCGGTCAACAGGAGCAGAGCATTATCCCCTTGACAAATCCCGTAACATATAGTATAATATTACAAATAAGCTAGAATCGGGAGGATATGCAATATGAGCAGCAAATCCGTCAAACAGAACACAGAGAACACAGCACCGACCTTGTTACCAGTATTTGCGGCGGTCGCGCTGATAATTTCCGCGGCAGTATATATAGTTTACAAGCTCACGCAGCAGAATGCGGTAAACAAGTGGGCTGACTATGATGAATGCGGTATATGAGCCGAAAGAACAAATTTGTGCTGACAGCGGTGGTTGTACTCGTCATTGTGGCAATTTACGTTGTCGGCCTTTTTCTTTTGAGTGATGTTTTTGATCTTCAGAAATTTCTCGACGACCTGTTCGATAAAGACCTGTACGGCAAGGAATACCACCCCGTGTCGAAAACGGCTGTAACTCTCACTTTTGACGGCAAGGCGATTACCGAGGAGGAGGAAAAGCTGCTCGGGGAATACTTCACCTACTTCTACGCCGGCCTGGGGGAGCAGAGGTCGGAGAAAATAACGAGATTTTACACGACGCAGTGCATATACGAGCTGTACGACGATCTCGCGTTCCGTTATGAAGCCTATCTTGCGGGAAAATGCCCGATAGACCGAAGCTACGGGGAATGCACCGTAACCGTGGATGTAAAGCGCAGGCATGCTGTTCCCAAAAAGACCGACATTGAGATAGATGTTGAGATATACTCGTCGGCGATGACAAAAACAAACGCCGACCCGATAGTTGTACGCGGCGAGAAGCACAGCTTTGTTATTGATGAGGAGGACAAATACCCGCTGATAAAGGAGCACACCGACGCGAGACCGACCTACACGGCGGCAATGTATGCATATGACAGGGCACTTGCCGAGGCGGGCTATCAGCGCAAGGATATGAATTACACGTTTATCCCGAAGTACACTGAGCGGGCGCTTGAACTGCTCAAAAAGGACAACGGGTATATTGTTTTCGGAAAGGAGGACCTTTCCGGCAAGCCGACCGCCGAGTGCGAATACGACCGCAGCACTGCTGCTGTTACAGCGATAGCGGGATTTTCCGACAGCGGGGCGTTCACCGAATATGAGGAAGATGACGCGAATTTCGTTTCCCGCTGTATTTTCGAGGGCGGCATTCCCATGGACGCACAGGGCGACCGTTACGACCAGTGGAAGTGGTACGACGCGGAGCTGAACAATGCCCGCAAGAAAACGGGCTGTTCCCGAAGCTGGTATGACCGCGATTTTTTCTACAGGTATGTCACCACCAACGAAGGCTTTGGTATGGTCGCCTACGAGACCACTACCGGCAACGGCGAGCTCGGCGATGTCATACAGCTCATGCAGGACAATAAACCCGTAGCCGAGTTTATGATAACGAGCATTATGGTCACAAAGACCGGTCAGGTCAAGGACTATCTGGTTTCCAACAACACCTACTCCGCCGTATCGCTGATCTCCCTCGGTTATACAGACTACCGCCTCCTGCACATCGTCGGCTATAACACAGCAAATATCTGATCTCGAGAGACGTGTCTCGCCTTTTGGGCGAGACACACGAGGAAAGGGCTCTGCCCTATCCTCGTGCTCCTGACCCGGTTCCTTTGTACGACAAAGGAACCGAAAGCGTAGTGAAGCATAATATAGCAGGAAAGGAGATAATGGAGATGGAAAAGACATACAGGATCATATGGTCATGTAGTCTGTTGGCGATATCCATTATCACAATCTTCATCACAGTCTGCAATTTTGCGGGGGTAGAGCTGTCCGATGTGGTGAAGCGCATTCTGGGCATCGTTGACCTCTGCGCGGTACCCGTGCTGATATTCGTATCGGTCAAACTAAGAATATTAAAGAACAACAACGACGAAAATAAATAATATTCGCTTTCGCTTCCTTTGCCGTGCAAAGGAAGTAGTGAGGGAGTCTGAGGGAGAGGCAACGCCTCTTCCTCATGCGCGAATGCGCAGTCTCAAGCGCAGCGACCTCTCAAGCGTAGCGACTGGAGAAATATGGCTATCTTTAATGCAAAAGACGTTACTCTGTACTTTGGCGCGGAGATGCTTTTCGGGGGTGTGACCTTCGAGGTCGGGAAGGGCGACAGGATAGGACTTGTCGGCGTGAACGGCTGCGGAAAGACCACTCTTATCAAAGCAATGCGCGGAGATGTGGAGTACGATGAGGGCGAATTCGTCAAATCGAAAGACGCCGTCCTCGGATATATGGAACAGCACGTCATCCGTGACAGCTCGGTGAGCGTTTACGATGAGGTGCTTTCGGTGTTTGAGCCGGTAATGGCGCTTGAAGCCGAGCTTGACGAGGTGAACGCGCAGGTCGGGGAGGGTTCCCCGGGCGCAGAGCTGCTCGAAAAGCAGATGATGCTGCGTGAGCGCTTTGAGGAAGTCGGAGGTCTGACCTACCGCACGCGCGCCATGAGCAGCCTGCTCGGTCTGGGATTTTCACTTCCGGAACAGGAAAAGCCCGTGTCCGTGCTCAGCGGCGGCGAAAAGGCAAAAGTTCAGCTCGCGAAGCTGCTGCTGTCGGGGGCAAATTTCCTGCTGCTCGACGAGCCTACCAACCACCTCGATATAGCGGCGGCAACGTGGCTGGAAAAGTTCCTGCTGGAATACCGTGGGTCTTACATCATTATTTCCCACGACCGTTACTTTCTCGACAAAGTCACAACGCGGACTTTTGAACTGGAAAACAAGCGGCTCACCGCTTATAACGGCGGGTACAGCGCTTACCGCAAGAAAAAAGAGGATGACCTGGAGATCGCGTGGCGGCATTACGACAACCAGCTTGAGGAGATCAACCGCATAAAGGGCATCATCGAGCAGCAGAAGCGTTTCAACCAGGAGCGCAACTACATCACCATTGCAAGCAAGGAAAAGCAGATAGAGCGGCTTGAAGCCGAGCTCGTGAAGCCGCAGACCTTACCTAAGAAGCTGCGGTTCGCTTTTCACTGCTCCGACCCCGTTACCGACGAGATAATGACCGCAAAGAACCTGCAAATGAGCTTTGACGGGGAAAAGCTGTTCGGCGGCGTGGATATCGAGGTACGCAAGCACGAGAGAGTGTTCCTGCTCGGCGCGAACGGCAGCGGCAAGACTACACTATTCAAAATACTGATGAAGCAACTCGTTCCCGAAACAGGCGTGGTCAGCTACGGCGCGGGTGTCAAGGTGGGGTACTACGACCAGCTGATGACCGGGCTTTCCGACAACAAGACTGTGATGAACGAGATCTGGGACGCTTACCCGAAAATGTCGCAGACGCAGGTGAGAACGGCGCTCGGAAGCTTTCTTTTCTCGGGCGAGGATGTTTTCAAAACGATAGGTGTGCTCAGCGGCGGTGAGAAGGCCAGAGTGGCGCTGCTGAAACTTATGCTCAGCGGGTGTAATTATCTGCTGCTCGACGAGCCGACCAACCACCTCGATATAAATTCCCGTGAGGCGTTGGAGGACGCGCTGGCGGGATACGGCGGGACGGTGTTCGTTATCTCGCATGACCGATACCTTATAAATAAGCTTGCAACGCGGCTTTACAAGCTCACTCCGTCGGGCGCGGTGTCGGTTTCCGGGAATTACGACGACTACCTCGCAATGTCGGAGGGCGAACAGGTGCTTACCGCGGCAAAGGCGAAGGAGCCCACTGCCGAGAGCGCCAACAAGCAGGATTACAAGCGGCGTAAGGAGCTGCAAAGCGATATACGCAAGCTGAATACGCGGGTGTCGCGGGCGGAGAAGCGCATAGAGGAGCTTGAAACGGAGATCGCCGCAGTAAACGAGCAGATGCAGCTTCCCGAAGTTGCGGGGGATTACGAGAAGGTAGCGGAGCTCTCGGAGCGGCTCGGTGAGCTGCACAGTGAGCTTGACGCGCAGACCGAGGAATGGGCTTCCGCCGCCGAGGAGCTTGAAAGACTGGAAAATGAATAAGTCGGTATTGTAAATATTTGCTGTTTTAAGAGGGCACTTCTCGTAAGGTTTTGGTGTATATGCTGAAATTTGTCAATAGCATAAAATCCTATTGACAAACCGGAACAGTTGTGATATAATAACAAAGTTCCACTCGGAAACGGGCGGTACAGGCACTTAAAAATTTGTCGAAAAATTTTTTCAAAAAATTTGAAAAAAGGTATTGACAAAAGAGAAAAGATATGATATAATATCTGCACTGCCCTGAAAAAAGGGAAGTGCAAGAGAAGCTTACGAAT
>JAEEGL014261823.1_pt1 | contig 13458 bp, 11 predicted proteins | sample 9134231 | NCBI WGS metagenome assembly JAEEGL01 (sample SAMN16246548, study PRJNA631951) | gut metagenome | biome: gut microbiome; feature: rumen; material: fiber-attached | host: Bos | place: Iran: Karaj | collected 2018-10 | reverse complement strand
TGTTTGCCTCCAGCCGTCGCTATGCCTAACGTGCAGCAAATAAAACCCCTTCGGCAAGCCTTGAAGCGACAACTCGAATTGATTCGAACCTTCGCCAAAATTGCCCGATTCACGTTGCACCAGTTGCCCTTGCAGGGAATACAAATCGAATTGCACATGCCCTTGTGATGGGTTGAAGAAATGCACATTAGCCACATCAATAGCAGGGTTGGGAGTCACAAAAGCTTCCAATGCCGCTTTTTTGCTCTCGTTTACACCGAGTTTGGCATCTACGGCAATCTTCATTGTCACAGGGAGGTGGTCGGAGGCATCGAAGAGGGCTTCGGCAACCTCGACGGGCACTGAGGAGTTGTAGCCTTGGTTCACGCTCATGTTAAAGTGGTGACCATCGTTGCCAACAGCATGAAATGAACCTTGCACATAGCGTAAATGGTTGTAGCTGAACGCAATCTCATCGGCCATTAGAATAAAGTCGAAACGGTCGTCAAGGCCGCCGCTGGAAAAACATTCATCCGAATGATAACGGGTGGATTGGGTGTGAAAAGGGGTAAATAGGCTATTGTTGTTCCATTCGCCCACGCCGCCCACATTCGCCAAAGGATCCATAAAGCAGATGTTCGGATTGCTGTAGGTCTGGGTAAGCAAGCGATAGCCGCTCTCGCTGGCTCTGTACATGTTAAAGTCACCCATAATCAGCACATTGTCAGTGGGGTAGTTTTGGTTGACATAATCCATAGCTTTCTGCATCAGAGCACGACGGTCGGATTCGTAATTCATGCCAGCTTTGGGATGCGCCACGATGCAGACCAGTTTGATAGTGTCGCCAGCAGCCAAGCCCGCGGTCTTCATATAGAGTTCATAAATGTCGGTGTCACGAGGGCTGGTACGCAAAGCCACATGTTTTTTCAGACCCATTTTGCGTGAGTCGTAGAAGATATGGTTGATGATATTGCTACCCGCGTAATTAATGATATTGTCTGATTGCCAATAATTTGCTCCGTTGATGTTGAGGTTGTGGCTGATGAACGAATTATGGAGGGCTTGTGTGGCACCAAACTCGCACACGGTCAGGATGTCGGGTTTCACGTAATTCAAGATGGTGCGGATGCATTCGTCCTTGTGCTGGGTGTTGTTGTTGGTCTCGTAGCAGTCGGCGAACCCGCTGTTGTAGTTGCCATATTCCAGCAGGTTGTATTGCATCACGGTGATTGTGTCTTGGGCGTTGGCCGACAGAACAATCCATAGCATTATAATAATCAGGTGTATTTTGCGTTTCATTTCATGAGAATTTATGCAGCAAAATTAGAAAATTTGGCGCGATATTTGAATTAATCCTATTTTTGCAACGAAATTAGTTATGGAAAAAAAGGTACGTATCGGATTTTTTGCTTTGGTCGCACTGCTTTTGTTGGCGGTGACCTCTTGCTGCAAACACGATAAATATGAGGGTTCGCCCATCGTAGGTCATTGGGGCTGTGAGCAATACGTAAGTTGCCGCACGGATAGTACAGGCTACGAGAAATGGGAGACGCTTCAATATGAGGTAGGAGAGGGTCACGGCTATGAGGTGTATTTTTATGCCGATGGCACAGGCAAGTTGCTATTGAATGACAGTCCGGCTTTGATTAAGAAGTTTGCTTGTGATTATGATTACAATTCAGAGACTCAAATACTTACCATTTACAATACCAATTGGATTATTTCGATGTTTTCTGATGCGACTACTGCCGATATGGTCATCGAGGAAATAACCGATAACAGCATTAGGGCTTCGTGGACCAATTATTTCTCGGAACCCACGCCTTTCTTTGAAAGGTTCTTCTTGAAACGAATTGATTAACAATAAATTATTACTAAAATGAAGAAGATTACAGTATTTGCATTATGCACGATTGCGGCAATGATGTTTACCTCATGTGCAAAGCTTGATGAAAAATCGTTTGTCGGCACTTGGGGTGTGGAAAAAATTGAGTATTACAACGTTGACTATGCAGGGCATCCCATCAATTCTTCTATGATGACCTTCAATTTTGTTCCCGGTGATGAACAAAATGGTATTGAATTGATTTTCAGAGAAGATATGACTGGCGAGATGCGCGACCATAGTCAGGATACCATTAAAGAGGATTGGAATGAAGAAACGGAAACGTATGAGACCATTATCATTTGTCCTGACACCACTTTAGTGACCAAATTCGATTATTCGGTCGATGGAAAAGCATCCATTCTCTACATGAATCTCACATACCCTGTTGTTCGTACCTATAAGATGAGTATTACCAATATGGGCAAGGATTCTTTCATCTATGAGAATGAATACTGGAAGGACTATGTAGAAAAGGCTTATATGAAACGTATTTCCAATTCGGTTTCAAAGTCGGCTACTCGAAACAGCCAGCCCTCTTCTCGTTCACGTAGGGAAGGTTCGTTCTTCAGCGACAGATAATCAACAGACAGATAAAAACATTGCCGTGCATAGATTCCCGTCGGAATGACATGCACGGCAATGTTTTTTTATTCCACAAACAATAACAACCCTTTCAAGTAGGCTCCTTCAGGGTGGAAGATGTTGATGGGATGGTCGGCGGGTTGTGAAAGCTGGTCGATGATTCTTACGTTACGTTTGGCCTCAATGGCAGCAGCGGTGACAATGCCTTGGAAAGTGGCCTTGTCGACAGCCTGCGAACAACTAAAGGTGAACAGCAATCCGCCATTGGCAATCCGCTTGATGGCTTCCGTATTGATGAATTTGTAACCACCTAAACCGCGATGTCGGTCATGATGCCGTTTGGCGAACGCCGGCGGGTCGAGGATGATGAGGTCGAAAGCACCTTCGCGCATGTCGGTCACATAGTCTTTCATGTCAGCCACATAGCAAGGATTTTCCTCTATTGAAAAGCCGTTCAATTCAAGGTTGGCCTCAGCAGCAGCAATGGCTTTTTTGGAAGCATCGACAGTGATGGCGCGTTTGGCACCGCCTTTCAGTGCCGTGACAGAGAAGCCTCCTGTATAACCAAAGGCATTGAGCACGGTTTTACCTTGCGCAAAACGACGTACCAACTCACGGCTCTCACGTTGGTCCAAGAAAAAGCCGGTCTTTTGTCCTTCTTCCCAGTTGGGATGAAAGCGGCTGTCATTTTCTAAAATCACCTCATCTAACTGTCCACCAAGTAGATAACCATCCTCAATGATGGCATCTTCCTTGCCCATGCGTTGCATAGCTTCGGCACTTTTGTTGTAGATGGCCTGTACACCAAGGTCAGGCATGAGCTTGAGGGCACGAACAATCTCCTTCAGGTGCAGTGCCATGCCTTCGGTCTGAGCTTGCACCACGGCGGTGTGACCATATATGTCGATGATGAGACCCGCCAAACCATCGCCTTCGGAATGCACAAGGCGAAAACAATTGGTATGCGGATTGTCGGTCAGTCCCATGACTTTGCGCACCTCGTAAGCCCGATTGAGACGTTCCAAGAAAAACCATTCGTCGATTTTGGTGTTCTCAAAACTGAGCATCTTCACGGCGATGCTTTCCGACTCGCAGAAGCCTGTGCCGAGGATTTCTCCGTTGTAGTCAGTGACGGTGACGGTATCGCCTGCTTGCAAGCCTTTGGCGGCATCGTGAATGGCACCCGAAAACACCCAAGGATGGAAGCGGCGCAAGGCATCATCTTTGCCTGGATTGAGCCTGATAACGGGATAAAGAGGGGTTTGTGGCATAGTTTTGTGTTTATTGTGGTGCAAAAATAGAAAAAATGCATTTGATTTTGATAAAGAAAAAGCGGCTTGCCATAAGTTTTTCAACTTTCTGACGATTTTATTTGAATTTCTTTTAATTCTTCCTATCTTTGCGCCCAAATATGAAGTCCAGCTTCATCCAATCCTTGTGAAGTTTATTCATAACTCACTTGTAATCAATACCTTGTCGCCACAGAATGTGACTGACAGGGCGAAGCTGTGAAATATAAAAATCCATTTTCAATGAAGATATCAGTAGCAGGAACAGGCTATGTGGGCATGAGCATTGCCACATTGCTTGCACAACACAACGAAGTGACCGCCGTGGATGTGGTGCCCGAGCGTGTAGACATGGTGAACAATCGTAAGTCACCCATTCAGGACGACTACATCGAGGACTATTTGGCCACCAAGTCCTTGAACCTCAAAGCTACGCTTGACCAAGAGGCTGGCTATAAGGATGCCGAGTTTGTGGTCATTGCCGCTCCCACTAATTACGACACCCAAAAGAACTTTTTCGACACTACTGCTGTGGAAGCAGTCATCGATGCGGTTCTGAAAGTGAATCCTGAGGCGGTGATGGTCATCAAGAGCACCATCCCAGTAGGGTATACCCGCTCGCTGTACGTGAAATATCAAAAACGAGGCGTTAAAAAGTTCAACTTGCTGTTCTCGCCTGAGTTTTTACGTGAGAGCAAAGCGTTGTACGACAATCTTTATCCTTCCCGTATCATTGTAGGCATTCCCAAAATGATGAGTGAGGATTTCAAGGAAGAAAACGAAGCCATCAAAGCACTTACCGACCTTGAGTGGCTTACCGAGCGTGCCCATCGTTTTGCCGAACTATTGAAAGAAGGGGCCATCAAACAGGATGTTCCTACTCTGTTCATCGGAATGAAAGAAGCTGAAGCAGTCAAGCTCTTTGCCAATACCTACCTTGCTCTTCGTGTAAGTTACTTCAATGAACTGGATACTTACGCCGAAGTAAAGGGTCTTGACACGCAGGCCATCATTGAAGGCGTTGGCCTTGACCCTCGTATCGGTACACACTATAACAACCCCAGCTTTGGTTATGGTGGATACTGCCTACCGAAGGATACCAAACAGCTCCTTGCCAACTATGAGGACGTGCCTGAAGACCTCATCCGCGCCATCGTGGAAAGCAACCGCACCCGTAAGGATTATATCGCTGATGCGGTGTTACGCCGTGCCGGTTATTACGAGGCCAGCAGCCAATATGAGACCAAACGCGAGCAGAAATGTGTCATCGGCGTATATCGTCTCACGATGAAGAGCAACTCCGACAACTTCCGCCAGAGTGCCATCCAGGGCATCATGAAGCGCATCAAAGCCAAGGGTGCTGAAGTCATCATTTATGAGCCCACTTTGGAAGACGGCAGCACCTTCTTCGGCTCACTCATCGTCAATGACTTGGCCAAGTTCAAGGAGCAGTCGCAGGCTATCATTGCGAATAGATATGACAGTTGTTTGGATGATGTCAAAGAGAAGGTTTATACTCGGGACATTTTCAAGAGGGATTAAAATATAGAAAATTTTATCAGAAATATTTATGAGCGTATTTAAAGACAAAGTCCTCCTTATAACTGGAGGTACAGGGAGCTTCGGCAATGCCGTACTTAACCGATTCCTTCGCACCGACATTGGTGAAATCCGTATCTTCAGCCGCGATGAGAAGAAGCAAGATGACATGCGGCACGATTTTCAAGCTCGCATGCCCGAAGTGGCCAATAAGATTAAGTTCTACATTGGCGACGTACGCAACAAAAGCACGCTGAAATACGCCATGAAGGGTGTGGACTACGTGTTCCATGCGGCAGCATTGAAACAGGTGCCCAGTTGCGAGTTTTTCCCTATGGAGGCTGTGAAAACCAATGTGATGGGAACGGACAACACTTTGGATGCCGCCATTGATGCAGGTGTGAAATGTGTCATTTGTCTCTCTACGGATAAAGCTGCCTATCCCATCAACGCTATGGGCATCACAAAAGCCATTGAGGAGAAAATAGCTGTTGCTAAGAGTCGTCTTTCTGGAAACACCAAGATTTGCTGCACCCGCTATGGCAATGTGATGTGTAGCCGCGGTTCGGTGATTCCGCTTTGGATTGACCAGATCCGCAAGGGCAACCCGATCACCCTGACCGAGCCCAAGATGACCCGCTTTATCATGAGCCTTGAGGAGGCCGTTGATCTGGTGCTCTTTGCTTTCGAACACGGCCAGAATGGCGACATCCTCGTTCAAAAAGCTCCCGCTTGTACTATCCAGACGCAGGCCGAGGCAGTTTGCGAACTCTTTGGTGGCAAGAAGGAAGAAATTAAAGTTATTGGTATCCGCCACGGTGAGAAAATGTACGAGACGTTGCTCACCAAGGAGGAGGCCGCCAAGGCCATCGACATGGGCAACTTTTATGCTGTGCCTGCCGACAACCGTGACCTGAACTACGACAAGTTCTTTGTCGAGGGCGACGTGAAGCGCGCCACCATCGAGGAGTTCAACTCCGACAATACCTACCGTCTGAATCTTGAGGAGACCAAGGCGAAGATTGCCAGCCTGACGTACATACAGAATGAGCTTAACGGCATCCCCAACCTTGTATAGTTCACACAGAAGATAATTATGTCACACAGATAACACAGATATTGCTCGCCGTTGGCGAGCGGGCTGCCGCAGGCAAAAATCTGTGAAATCCGTGAAATCTGTGTGGGAAAAAACGCCGCAGGCGAAAAAAGAAACTAAATCAGAGTGAAATGAAGATATTGGTAACAGGTGCGAAAGGCTTCGTCGGCAAAAATCTCTGTGCGAACCTCCGTAATATACAAGAAGGCAAAGACCGTAGATTTCCAGAGTTGAAAATCGAGGAGATTTACGAGTATGATATTGACACCGACCCGTCGCTGTTGGACGGCTACTGCGCGAAAGCCGACTTCGTGTTCAACCTCGCCGGTGTGAACCGCCCGCAGAACCAAGAGGAATTTATGCAAGGCAACTTTGGTTTTGCCTCGACGTTATTGGATACCCTCAAAAAACATGGTAATAAGTGCCCCGTGATGCTATCCAGCTCACAGCAGGCTTCATTGACGGGTCGCTTCGGCAATAGTGAGTATGGCCGCAGCAAGAAAGCTGGTGAAGATCTATTTTTGGATTACAGCCAAGAAACAGGTGCAAAAGTATTCGTGTATCGCTTCCCGAACTTATTTGGCAAATGGTGCCGCCCCAACTATAACAGTGCTGTGGCAACCTTCTGCAATGCCCTTGCCAACGATTTGCCTTATACGGTGAATGATCCTTCTGTAGAACTGGAATTACTCTACATTGATGATCTCGTTGACGAGATGGTTGCCTGTCTGAAAGGGGAAGAGCATCATTGTGAGTTTGAAGGTTTGGAAGTACTGCCAAAAACTGATGGCAAATACTGCTATGTGCCGACTACGCATAAGATAACTCTTGGTAGCATTGTGGATTTGCTGAAATCATTTGCAGAACAGCCGCAAACCTTGATGATCCCTGAGATACCTGCAAATAGTTTCGCCAAGAAGTTATATTCCACGTATCTCTCGTATCTGCCGAAGGAAAAGGTAGCATTCACTCTCAAGATGAACGTGGATGATAGAGGTTCTTTCACCGAGTTGGTGCACACCCTCAATTGTGGACAAGTCTCCATCAACATTAGCAAGCCTGGCATTACCAAAGGGCAACACTGGCACAACACCAAGTGGGAGTTCTTCATCGTAGTTTCTGGACACGGCTTAATACAAGAGCGCAAACTCGATACCGACGAAATCATCGAATTCGAAGTCACTGGTGACAACATCCAGTGCGTGCACATGCTCCCTGGTTACACGCATAACATCATCAATCTTAGTGACACAGAGAACCTTGTGACAGTAATGTATTGCAACGAGATTTTCGACCCCAATAAACCTGATACCTATTTTGAAAAAGTATAATTATGGCAACATTCAAGAATAACGGGAAGCTGAAACTTCTCATCATAGTTGGTACAAGACCTGAAATCATCCGCTTGGCTGCTGTGATTAATAAATGTCGTGAGTATTTTGACTGCCTCCTAGCGCATACTGGTCAAAACTACGACTACAACCTCAACGGTGTCTTTTTCAAAGATTTGAAACTGCAAAATCCTGATGTGTATATGGATGCCGTAGGTGACGACCTAGGAGCCACCATGGGCAACATCATAAACAAGAGCTATAAGCTCATGGTCGAAGTGAAGCCTGATGCAGTGCTGGTGCTGGGAGACACTAACAGTTGCCTCAGCGTAATTGGTGCCAAGCGCCTGCACATCCCCATCTTCCACATGGAAGCCGGCAACCGTTGCAAGGACGAATGCCTTCCTGAGGAGACCAACCGCCGCATCGTGGACATCATCAGCGATGTGAACATGGCCTACAGCGAACATGCTCGCCGCTACCTTGCCGACTGCGGCCTCCCAAAAGAGCGCACCTATGTCACTGGTTCGCCCATGGCCGAAGTGTTGCACCAGAACTTAGCTGAGATTGAGGCTTCTGACATCCACAAACGTCTTGGCTTGGAAAAAGGTAAATACATTCTTCTCTCAGCACACCGTGAAGAGAATATCGACACTGAGAAAAATTTCATCTCGTTGTTCACCGCCATCAACAAAATGGCCGAAAAATACGATATGCCGATACTCTACAGTTGCCACCCGCGTTCCCGTAAACGCCTTGAGGCTTCTGGATTCCAACTCGACCGCCGTGTCATCCAACATGAACCACTGGGCTTCCATGACTACAACTGTCTCCAGATGAACGCTTTTGCCGTGGTGAGCGACAGCGGCACACTCCCCGAGGAGAGCAGCTTCTTCACCAGCGTGGGACATCCCTTCCCGGCGGTGTGTATCCGTACGAGCACCGAGCGCCCCGAAGCCTTGGACAAGGGTTGTTTCTTCATCGCGGGCATCGACACCGACAGCCTCTTGCAGGCGGTGGATACAGCTGTGACGATGAACGCCAACGGTGACTATGGCATTCCGGTGCCCGACTATGTAGATGAGAATGTCTCCACCAAGGTGGTGAAGATCATACAGAGCTATACGGGCATTGTGAATAAGATGGTCTGGCGTAAGTAACATTGATCATCAGAAAAACCAGAAGAAGCGGAAAAGAACGCCTTCCGTTACTTCTGTTTATTCCGATGTAAAAAAAACAAGATGTTGCTATGACAAGAACATCAGAAAAACCAGAAAGCACAGAAACAAGACCCCTTCCGTTTATTCCGTTTATTCTGATGTAAAAAAGAAAAAAAGCATACGATGTTATTTTCTACTGCCATATTAGCTGAGTTGACCGCTCAGGCCAAGGCCTCCCCGCGGCTGCGGATGAACCTCGACCTGCGCAACACTCCCGACGACCAAAGCCAGCGCATGCTCAACGCCTTGGAGCCCGGCACGGTGATGCCCATCCATAGGCACCGCCACACCTCCGAGACCGTAGTGGTATTAAGAGGCAAGGTAAAGTGGCTCTATTATAACGACAAGGGCGAGCTGACCGACACCATCCTCGTTGAAGCTGGAGGCGTCATCTGTGGTCTCAGCGTTCCCATGGGCCAATGGCATTCTTTGGAGTGTCTGGAGTCGGGGAGTGTGATTTTGGAGTGCAAGGATGGGGCGTGGGAGGCGATGAAGGAAGAAGATGTATTGTGAACATCGAAAAACCCGAAAGAAACGAAAAGAGAATTACACTTTCAACGCTATTCTATCCATTGCCCCTAAACTCTAAATATTAAACACAGAATTCTCAATTGTCAATTCATAATTAAAAAAACCTATCTTTGTCCCCAAATTCTAAAGCGGACACCCACAAAAAGCCATTGTTTAAGTAAGTCCGTAAAACAAAGAAAACCAGCCCCTTGTCAACACAATCTGTGACTGACGGGGCGAAGCCGTCCAAAAAGGCAATTGATAGTTTACAATTTACAATTGATAATTATAGTCAACACAAAACAAAAAAGGCTTTTGCATCAATAATCACTTGTAACCCCAATTGTCAATTATCAATTATCAATTCTCAATTCTCAATTCTCAATTGTCAACCAACTACTCTCAACTCCCCACTGACTCTAAACTCTCAACCCTCAACTCTAAATTGTCAATTCTCAATTGTCAATTCTTAACTAACTACTCTACACTAACAACTGCCTCTAAACCCTCAACTCTAAACTATACCCATGAATATTGCAGTAGCAGGCACCGGCTATGTCGGGCTTTCCATCGCCACATTGTTGGCACAACATAACCATGTCACCGCAGTGGATGTTATTCCTGAAAAGGTCGACCTCATCAACCATAGGAAGTCACCCATCCAGGATGAGTATATCGAGAAATACCTTGCTGAGAAGGATCTCGACCTTACTGCCACCCTTGATGGAGCATCTGCCTACAAGGACGCTGAATTCGTTGTTATAGCGGCACCCACCAATTATGACTCGCAGAAGAACTTCTTCGACACGAGCCATGTGGAGGAGGTCATCGACCTGGTGTTGAGCGTGAACCCCGATGCCGTGATGGTCATCAAGAGCACCATCCCCGTAGGCTATACCCGCAGCCTCTATGTGAAATACAGGAAACAAGGCGTGAAGAAGTTCAACCTGCTCTTCTCGCCTGAGTTCTTGAGAGAGAGTAAAGCGCTTTACGATAACCTCTACCCTTCCCGCATCATAGTCGGTATCCCAAAGATGATGAGTGAGGCGTTTGAGGAGGAGAACGAAGCTATCAAGGCTCTCACCGACCTCGACTGGCTCACGGAGAAGGCACACCAGTTTGCCGCTCTGCTGAAAGAGGGAGCCATCAAGCAGGATGTGCAGACCCTCTTCATCGGCATGAAGGAAGCCGAGGCCGTGAAGCTGTTTGCCAATACCTACCTCGCTCTTCGTGTGAGTTATTTCAATGAGTTAGACACATACGCTGAGGTGAAAGGTCTCGACACGCAAGCTATCATCGATGGCATCTGCTTAGACCCACGCATCGGCAGCCATTACAACAACCCCAGCTTCGGTTATGGCGGCTATTGTCTGCCCAAGGATACTAAGCAACTTTTGGCCAACTATGAAGACGTGCCTGAAGACCTCATCCGCGCCATCGTAGAAAGCAACCGCACGAGGAAAGACTTCATCGCAGACCAAGTGTTAAGGATGGCGGGCTACTACACAGAATCCTCACAGTATGACCAAAGCAAAGAAGCCGACTTGACCATCGGCGTCTTCCGTCTGACTATGAAATCGAACTCTGACAACTTCCGCCAGTCGAGTATCCAAGGCGTGATGAAGCGCGTAAAGGCCAAGGGAGCGAAGGTGATTATCTATGAGCCCACGCTTGAGGATGGCACTACTTTCTTCGGCTCACTGGTCGTCAACGACCTGAAGAAGTTCAAGGAACAGGCCAAGGCCATCATCGCCAACCGTTATGATAGCTGTTTGGACGACGTGAAGGAGAAAGTCTATACTAGAGACATTTTTAAACGAGACTAAAACTTCAGCGTGAAATGAACATATTAGTAACAGGCTCAGCCGACTTCATCGGCGCCAATCTGGTGTTAAGGTTGTTGAAAACCGAAAAAGACCTCAATATCATCGGTCTTGACAGCGTGAACGACTATTATGATGTACAGCTGAAAGAATACAGGCTTTCTCAAATAGAAGAAGCAGCTAAGGTCCCTGAGCTTGTCGAAGGGCCGACAGTAGATGAACTGGCGTTTCGACAGGCTCAACGACCTTGCTCTCGTTGGACCTTCGTAAAAGGTAACCTTGCCGACAAAGCCCTCATCGACAGCCTCTTTGAGCAATACCATTTCGACATCGTCGTCAATCTCGCCGCCCAAGCAGGCGTGCGCTACAGCATCGAGAACCCTGATGCCTATATCGAGAGCAACATCATTGGCTTCTATAACATCCTTGAAGCCTGCCGTCACCATCCAGTACAGCACCTGGTCTATGCCAGTAGTAGCAGCGTGTATGGCGGTAACAAGAAGGTGCCTTTCAGTGTTGACGACCGCGTGGACAACCCCGTGAGCCTCTATGCCGCCACCAAGAAGAGCAACGAGCTCTTCGCGCATTGCTATAGCAAGCTCTACAACATCCCCAGCACCGGCCTCCGTTTCTTCACCGTCTATGGCCCAGCCGGAAGACCCGACATGGCTTACTTCGGCTTTACCAACAAGCTCTTGAAAGGCGAGACCATCCAAATCTACAACTTCGGCAACTGCCGCCGCGACTTCACCTACGTGGACGACATCGTGGAGGGCATTGTGAGAGTGATGAAGAAAGCACCTGAAAAAAAGACTGGCGAAGATGGTCTGCCACTTGCTCCCTATGCCGTTTATAACATCGGCGGCGGACAGCCAGAGAACTTGTTGGACTTCGTGCAGACGCTGCAAGAAGAGTTAGTTCGGGCTGGTGTATTACCCAAGGACTATGACTTTGAGGCTCATAAGCAGCTCGTACCCATGCAGCCGGGCGATGTGCCTACTACGTATGCCGATGCCACGGCATTGGAGCGTGACTTCGGATTTACCCCAAAGATAACGCTGAGAGAAGGTCTGCGGAAGTTTGCGGAGTGGTATAAGGGGTTTTATGGTTGAGCATCGAGAATGATGCTTGAGCGGAATTAAGCTGTATTTAAAAGCGGATCTGGCAAAAACGCCAAATCCGCATTTTTGTTGGCCAGGACTTTCCGTACCTAATAGGTTTTCCGCTTCCAATAGACCAATAAGACCATGCCGAGTAGTCCTATGACCAACCCCACGACCAGATACTTCCCTTTTCGGCTCTCCCCGTCTCGTGCCGAAACAACTATTGCCGTTTGTTCCGAATGGTTGTCCATGCTCACCGTGTCAGTGCAAGCGACAAGGGTCTGCCTCTCGGTTTTCTCTTGGCTTTCGAGGTGCATGACACCCTGCTTCGCTGTCAGGCGCACACCTTTGCAGCGCGGCACATTGTCGGCCTCTGGTGGCCACTCTATGGTGAGTCCGTCGAGCTGGAGGCTGAGCTGCTGCCAAAGCGTGTCGCGATAGTGGAGTTGTTGCTGCCGCCGCTGCAACAGGGTGAGGCTCTCTGTGCTTTGACGGTGACAGTGACAAGCAGTAAGCGTGAAAAGTAGAATCAGTAGCATTGCCACTAAAGGCATAGATCCCAAGTTCCCCGCATGCCCCCGCAGGGATAACATGCCTTTAGCGTCAATGTCTTCAAAGCCCACTATACTCCTTTTCGGCGTCGAAGCAGGGACAGGCCTTGGTGGTGAAGCGCCTGTGACTATAGACTTTTGCATAGGGATAGCGTTTTTTGAGCACGGTCATCAGCTTGAGGAGGGCTTCCTTTTGCTCGGGCGTGCGCGTGTCGGCAGGATGGCCATGGGCGTCGAGGCCACCGACGTAGCAGACGCCGATGCTATGGGCGTTGTGCCCTCGGCAGTGTGCGCCTACGCAGTCGTCGGTTCGCCCGCGATAGACTGTCCCGTCCAGGTCAACCACATAATGATAGCCTTTGCCCTTTCATCCCCGCGCTTTGTGCCAGCGGTCGATGTCTTCGACTGTCACCTTCATGCCGGGTAGCGTGGCGGTGCAGTGGACGATGATGGCGTCGGTGCGTCGCTCATCAGGAGGCAGCAGCGCCTTGAGTGCCATCAGGGCCAGGCCGGCCAGCAGCATGCCCCCTACGAGGGCATACCGGAT
>JAEEGL013964598.1_pt1 | contig 13458 bp, 10 predicted proteins | sample 9134231 | NCBI WGS metagenome assembly JAEEGL01 (sample SAMN16246548, study PRJNA631951) | gut metagenome | biome: gut microbiome; feature: rumen; material: fiber-attached | host: Bos | place: Iran: Karaj | collected 2018-10 | reverse complement strand
GCATATCGGGCGTTTCGCCCGCCGACGTTTCGGTGCTGCTCATATGGCTTGCGCAGAAAGGAAAACGCGATGTCGATAACTGATATCATCCGCCGCCTTTCGCCCGTTCCCCTTACCGAAGAACAGCTCGGGCTCATGCAAAGCGTATACGAAAAGCTGGAACAGAAAAACCGCGTTATGAATCTGACCGCCATAACCACTCCCGAAGAGGCCGCCGAGCTGCATTTTGCGGATTCGCTCTACGCGCTCACCGAACCGCGCGTAAAAGGGGATATACTCGATGTGGGCAGCGGCGGCGGATTCCCCGCGTTCCCGGTCGCCATTGCTTCCGGGTGCTTTGTCACCTGTCTCGATTCCACCGCCAAAAAACTGGCGTTCATAAAAGAAACGGCGTATGAGCTCGGTATAGACAATATAGATATCCTGTGCGGCAGGGCGGAAGAGCTTTCGCTGCTTGCGGAATATCGCGAAAAATACGACGCCGTGCTTTCACGCGGGGTGGCGCGGCTCAACGTGCTTTGCGAATGGTGTCTGCCGTACGTAAAGCCCAATGGCGTGTTCGTTGCGCTCAAGGGTAGCGCCGGCAGGGAAGAGGCCGCTGAAGCGGCGAACGCGATCAAGACCTTAGGCGGAAGACTTGCGTATATAAACGAATACACGCTCCCCGCTTCGGGGCATACTCACACGCTTGTGGTCATAGAAAAAGTCGCCCGCACTCCCAAAACGTACCCGCGCCGCAATTCGCTCATAAGCAAAAAGCCGTTATAATACAGACCGGAGGTAAATCAAATGCCGCAGTTCAAAGTCTCTCATATCAACGGTCCGCGTCTGGCGGACGAGATCGTCGTTTACGAAAATATACCGTCCACCGGTACCAACCCCTACGGCATGGAAGCCGTCGTCGAAGACGGCGTGGTGGTGAGCGTCGGCTCGAACGATAACGCCGTCCCCGCGAACGGTTACGTCATTTCGGGCCACGGCAAAGGAGCCGAGGCCGTGCGTTCGCTGTGCGCGGGCGCAAAGGCGGCGTTCGACAGAGAAGCGGGAGAAATCGATATTATCATCGACGATTCTTCGCGCATATACGGCGCAAAACAAAAACTCGCCGTCATAAAAGAACGCTTTGAAAAGCTCGTGATGTCGAATCAGAGCTTTTATATCGACCGCGCGGTGAGCGAGATAGAACGCGCCTCCGCCGCTATCGAAAAAGGCGACGTAAAGGCGGCGGAAGAAGCGGCCGAAGAAGCGTATTATCTCACCGCCGAGACCAGAGAAAACGAGATACGCGCCATCTGGCACCGTCCCAAAGAAACAAGCGCGAAACAGGTGGAAGCTACGGTAAGCAGGCTCAAAGACGCGGGCTTCAACATGATACTCATAGAAACGAACTACGAAGGGTACGCCAACGCCGCCAAGACCGTAAAGCCGTGGCTCCCGCTCAGAAAAGAGCTCGAAAACGCCGATTGCGACATAATAGAAGAATTCATTAAGCAGGGCAAAAAGCAGGGCGTGCAGATCCACGCGTGGCTGGAGGATTTCTTCTTCGGCGTGCAAGGCGAAGACAACGCCATGCTCAGATTGCGCCCCGATCTCATTGCGCGCACGCGCTCGGGCGGCATATATGTCGACGGCTGGGATTGCTTCATATTCCTCAACCCCGCTCTTCAGGAGGTGCACGATCTGCTCGTGGATCTGTACCGCGAGCTGCTCGAAAAATACGATTTCGACGGCATACAGCTCGATTATATACGCTATCCCGTAATAAAGGATATCGATCATTCCGCCGGCTTTGAAGAACAGACCAAAAAGATGTTCCTCGCCGAAAGCGGCATAGATATCGACAAGATAAACTCGGTCAACGACCCCGAATGGACCGAATTCGTCAACTGGCGCGCCTCCCGCGTCACGTCTTACGTCAAACGCATAGTCGATATGGTTGCCGGATTCAACGCGAACGGCAGGAACATAAAGCTTTCCACCGCCGTGTTCGGCGACCCGGACGAAGCGATAAAGCTCAAGTGCCAGAACTGGCTTTACTGGGTAAAACAGCGCTGGCTCGATTATATCTTCCCGATGGCGTATCTTTCCGACGCAAAAGACGTTGAAAAACAGATACGCTTTATGGTGGAACAGTACGGCGAAGCGCCCAACGTTTCGGGCATCTCGCCCATGTACGGGCATCTTCCCGTAATAGAATCGACCAAACAGGTCGAAGCGTGCCGCCGCGCCGGCGCCGCGGGAGTTGCGTTTTTTGAAACGGTGGCGCTCACCGATATCCAGATAGAAAAACTCAAGGAAGGCGTTTTCCGCAAATGAAAAAGGATCTGCCCAAGACCAACGCCATGCGCGAACTCGAAAAAGCGGGCGTGGCGTACGAACCGCGCTTTTACGATCCCGATATAACGGAAGATTCCGCCACGCTCGGCGAGGCCATAGCGCATACCGTGGGGTTCCCGCCCGAACAGGTATTCAAGACTCTGGTGGGCAGAGGCGACAAAAACGGCATAGCCGTGTTCTGCATCCCGGTGTGCGCCGCGCTCGATACCAAGCGGGCAGCGGCAGTCAGCGGCAACAAAAGGTTCGAGCTTCTGGCGGTAAAAGAACTGCTCCCCGCTACGGGATACGTGCGCGGCGGCTGTTCGCCCATTGGTATGCGCAAAAAGTACCCCGTGTATATAGATTCCTCCGCGCTGGGGTACGGAATCATGACGATATCCGCGGGGATGCGCGGCTGTCAGCTGGCGCTCGCGCCGAAAGATCTTTTCGCCGTCACCGGGGCTTCCGCCGCGGAAAACATTTTGAGGTGAGCGTTTTATGAAATGCGCATTCGGCAAGATATCGCTTAAAGGCACGTTCAAAGAGCAGTGGGAATACGGCACCGGACTTTACGGCAGATTTTTGTATCTGCAAAGCGGTTCGGAGCAGGCGCTTATCTGCGCGTTCGACCTCGCCGGCACGTTTCATACCGAAGCGCGCCGCTTTACCGCGCGCGTTTCCGAACTGACAGGCATTCCGCAAAAAAGCATATGGTTTCACGAGCTGCAGATCCACGCCGCCCCGGGCGGAAAAGAACTGTGCGGCGAGCCGATGGATATGATCATTTCGCGTTCCGCCGAAGAAGTCAGAGCCATGTTGTCGCGCGCCGAGGAATGCGAATGTTCCGCGTGCGATATCCATATGGGCACGGAATTCACAATGAACCGCGAACAGTACGTGGAAGGTCTCGGCGGCGTCACGGTCTGGCGCGGGCTCAAATTCGATAAAGACGGCGTCCCGTACACAAACGATCCTTCGGTGATGCTGCTGCGCGGATACGCGCCCAAACTCGAATCGCTCGAAAAAGGCGTTTATTTCGATAACGCGGTCGACGAAAAGGCGTATCTGTTCGCGTTCAAAAACAAATCCGGCAAAACGCTCGGCACGCTCAGCCGGTTCGCGGCGCATCCCGACGTGGCGGTGCTGTTCGAACACAGCGAAAACCCCGATCGCCTTAAAGAATACCGCTACGATTTCGACTGGCCCGGGTATCTGACCGAAATAATGGAACGCGAATTCGGCGCGCCGGGGATGTATATAAACGGACCATGCGCCGATCTGGCGGTCAAAAAGGATTGCGCAAACAAATGCACATACACGGCATCCGCGGAGGAATGCCGGCGTATCGCCGCGCTTATCGGCAAAAAGATGATAAACGAGTTTCGCGGGCGTTCGCGTCCCGTGGATACCAAAGCGGTCTTCAGGACCGAAACGTTTGAAATCAAACTGCCCGTAAAAGAAGATTTCCCACGCTCGCGCGCGGAAGCACGCGACTTCGAAGGGCGCGTCAAATCCGCTCAGGCGGCGCTCGACAAAGCGCTGGAAGAGGGAAGACCGGCGTATGAAATAAAAAAGCTCATAGACGAACACTGGCGAAAAGGGCATTTCCATTCGATGGTGTTTTCAAGCGGCGGCTATACCGACGAAGAGCTCGCTTCCCGCGAGATACCCGTTCAGGTGACGGCGCTGCGGTTCGGCGGATATCTGTTCGTGGGCGTTCCCGGCGAATCGCTCGTGGATATCACGCTGTGGCTGCGCGGCTCGTTTACCGGCGAAAAGACCGTTCCCGTCGACCAGGTCAACGGCTATTACGATTATCTCGCCACTCCGCGCTCGCTTACGCTCGGCGGCTACACATACTGGTCGAGCTTCGTTTCACGCCGGGCGATCCCCAAACTCAAACGCGAACTGTACCCGCTGCTGCGGTCGTTTATGAAATAGACTTTGCCAGAAAAGAGGAAACCATACGGAAAAACGCATCTTCACCGTACCCGATATTTATCCGGAATTTACCTGCAAAGCCGAAAACTGCACGCGCAACTGCTGCCTGGGCTGGCACATAACCGTTTCGATGCGCGATTATTTCAAGCTCGTAGGGATGGAATGCGGGCGCGATCTGCGCGAACGGCTCGACCGCTCGCTGCACATATTGCGCGACGCCACTCCCGAACGTTACGCCGAATTTTCGCGCACCTACACCGGCGATTGCCCCATGCTGCGGCCCGACGGACTGTGCATGCTTCAGCGCGAATGCGGCGAGGACGCGCTTTCGGCGGTCTGCCGCTACTATCCGCGCAGTCCGCGCACGCTCCACTCCGACGAATGCGCGCTTTCCGCCTCGTGCGAGCGCGTGTGCGAGCAGCTCTTTGAAAAAACGGACCGTATGCGGTTCGTAGATGTGCCGCTGGAATTCGCTTACGAGCTCCCCAAACGGAGCGACGACATGATAACGCGCTTTTACGTCCCGGTGCGCAAGCTGTTCGTTTCCGCTCTTCAAAACAGGGAATATACGCTTTCCGAACGCCTTGCGTTCTGCGAAAAACTCGCTGCCGTACTGCGCGACGGGTTCGCCGCACGCGGAATAAGCGGGATCGAACGCGCGCTTGAAGAATGCGTTTCGCTTTCCCCCGAACGCGCGGCAGGCGAACGCGATACGAGCGGCTTTGGAACCGCCGCATATATGCTTTCGCGCCTTGCGGAACGCTACCCCATAGAGCGTTACGCCGCGGCGTGCGCCGCGAGCGAATACGGGGGAATGGAAAAAGAATTTTTAAAACGCTTTCCCGGATGGGAGATCATGTGCGAGCAGGTGCTCGTCAATCACGTCTTTTACGACGGTTTTCCGTTCTACGGCGATCTGCGTTACGATATCTATCACGCGTTCGCGGCTCTGGCGGCGCTGTACGCGGTGTGGAAAGTATCGTCGGTCTGCTCGCTTGCGTGCGAAGGCGATATAAACGCGCTCGTCGCGCTCACGAGCGAACTGTTCCGCATGGCGGAAAACTCCAATTTCAACATAGCCGCTTTAGCGCTTCTGGCAAACGGCGGCGTGCCCGAAAAAAGCGTAATACTGCCGCTCTGCGCGTTGTGAGCGCCGGGACGAGCACAGGAGGTCATCGTATGAAAACACAAAAACGCGCGCCTTTTATAGTCTTTGAAGGGATCGACGGCAGCGGCAAGACAACGCAGAAAAACCTGCTTTGCCGCAGGCTTTCCGCGATGGGGATCCCGGTTTACCCCACGCGCGAACCGACCGACGAAAAGATCGGCCGCTTTATACGCAGTATTCTTTCCGGCAACGCCAAAGCCGATAACCGCGTCATAGCGGCGCTCTTCGTCGCCGACAGGCTCGACCACCTGCTTTCCGAAGAATACGGCATGCTCGGCATAGCCCAAAGCGGCAGAGCCGTCATATGCGACAGATATTATTTTTCCTCGTATGCGTATCACAGCGTGGATATGCCTATGGAATGGGTGATGCAAGCCAATTCGGTCGCCGCAGGCATACTGCGCCCCGATATCACTTTGTTTATAGATATCACCCCGGAAAAAGCCATGGAACGAATTCGCAAAAACCGCGAAAGCACCGAGCTTTTCGAAACGCTCGCGCGCCAAACCGCCGTGCGCGGGAATTATCTCAAATCGTTCGAGCTCACCAAGGAAACCGAAAACGTCGTCGTCATCGACGGCGACAGGCCCATCGCGGATATCGCCGACGACGTCTGGGACGCCGTGAAGATATATTTTGAATGATCCCCGCCGCCGCGCCTTTTAAAAGAAAGCGCGGCTTTTTCTTTTTGTAATATCCACAAAAACGCGGTATAAAACTTTGCGTTATGAATAAATCATCACAAAAAACGCGTTTTCCTGAATAATATTGCAATTTCCTCTTGCGTTTTCGGACCGCGCGTGATAATATATATAATACTTAAATTTTTCCGGTGGAGGTAATTCATAATGGCAAAAGACAATATCAAAAAAATAGTGCTCGCTTATTCGGGCGGGCTCGATACCTCGGTCATCATACCGTGGCTCAAGGAAAATTATAACGATCCCGAGATCATCGCCGTCGCCGGCAACGTCGGTCAGGCGGACGAGCTCGAAGGGCTCGAGGAGCGCGCGCTCAAGACCGGCGCTTCCAAGCTTTACGTGGAAGACCTCACCGAAGAATTCGTGGAAGAGGTCATAATCCCCACCGTGCAGGCGGGCGCAAAATACGAAGGGTATCTGCTTGGCACCGCCATGGCGCGCCCCGTGATAGCCCGCCGGCTCGCCGAGATCGCCGTCAGGGAAAAAGCCGACGCCATCTGCCACGGCTGCACCGGAAAGGGAAACGACCAGGTGCGCTTCGAACTCGCCATAAAGGCGTTCGCCCCCGGTATGAAGATAATCGCCCCCTGGCGCGAATGGGACATCAAGAGCCGCGAGGAAGAGATAGATTACGCCGAATCTCACAACGTCCCGCTCAAGATCAACCGCGAGACCAACTATTCCAAGGATAAAAACCTGTGGCACCTTTCGCACGAAGGTCTCGATCTCGAAGATCCCGGCAACGAGCCGCTTTATCAAAAGAAGGGCTTTTTGGAAATGGGCGTTTCGCCGCAGGACGCTCCCGATACCCCGGCCGAGCTCACGCTGGAATTCGAAAAAGGCCGTCCCGTCGCCCTGAACGGCGAAAAGAAGAGCGCCAAAGAAATAATACTCGAGCTCAACAAGCTGGGCGGCGCCAACGGCATAGGACTTCTGGACCTTGTGGAAAACCGTCTTGTAGGCATGAAGAGCCGCGGCGTGTACGAAACGCCCGGCGGCGCCATACTCTATTTCGCGCACGAATATTTAGAGACCGTCACTTTAGACAAAATGACTCAGCACAAAAAAGCCGAACTTTCGGTATCGTTCGCCGATCTGCTTTACAACGGCCAGTGGTATACACCTCTGCGCGAGGCGCTTTCGGCTTTCGTCACAAAGACGCAGGAATGCGTTACCGGCAAAGTAAAGTTAAAGCTTTACAAGGGCAATATAATCAAAGCCGGCGTGTGGAGCGACTGGTCGCTCTATTCCGAAGAGATCGCCACCTTCGGCGAAGACGCCGTATACGATCAGAAAGACGCCAACGGATTCATCAACCTGTGGGGACTTCCCGTTTCCATGGTCGCCGCCGTGGAGCGTAAGAATTCCAAAAAATAAGGGGTGCTATGATGGCAAAGATCTGGGCGGGCCGCACGGCGGGTGAAATGAACTTCGCCGCCGACGAGTTCGATTCTTCCATAAAAACCGATAAACGTATGTACCGCCAGGATATCGCGGGTTCCTGCGCGCACGCCGAAATGCTCGCGCACTGCGGCATCATTTCGCAAAGCGAATGCGAAAGCATCGTCGCGGGGCTCAGGGGCATACTCGCCGATATCGAAAGCGGCGCGCTTGCCATAGATCCCGCTGCCGAGGATATCCATTCGTTCGTGGAATGCGAGCTGACGAATCGCATCGGCGACGCCGGGAAAAAACTGCACACCGCGCGCAGCCGCAACGACCAGGTCGCGCTCGATATAAAGCTGTATCTGCGCGACGAATGCGCTGCCGTGCGCGGACATCTCGTTTCGCTTATCGAAGAACTCGCCGCGAAAGCGGAAAAGCATACGAATACCGTAATGCCGGGCTACACTCATCTGCAGCGGGCTCAGCCGGTTTCATTCGCGCACTATCTGCTCGCCTACGCGCAGATGTTCATGCGCGACCTTTCGCGGCTCAAAGACGCGCTCGCGCGGATGGATAAATGCCCGCTCGGCGCCTGCGCGCTCGCCGGAACGGGGTTCGCCATCGACCGCCGTTACAGTGCAAAGCTGCTGGGCTTTTCGGCTCCCACCGCCAATTCGCTCGACACCGTCGCCGACCGCGATTTCTGCGTTGAGCTCGCGGCGGTGTTCGCGCTGATCGCCATGCACCTTTCGCGCTTCTGCGAAGAGATCGTGCTCTGGGCGGGCGCCGAATTTGCGTTCGTCACCGTGGGCGAGGGCTTCTCTACCGGATCCAGCATAATGCCGCAAAAAAAGAACCCCGATATCGCCGAACTCATCCGCGGCAAGACCGGGCGCGTTTACGGCGACCTCACCGCGCTGCTCACGCTGCTCAAAGGGCTTCCGCTCGCGTATAACAAGGATATGCAGGAAGACAAAGAGGCGATCTTTGATTCGCTCGATACGGTCAAGCTGTGCCTCGGCGTGTTCATCCCCATGCTCAAGAGCATCGAACCGCAGCCGCGGAATATGCTGGCAGCGGCGCAGAAGGGCTTTATCAACGCCACCGACCTCGCCGACTATCTTGCTAAAAAAGGCGTGCCGTTCCGCACCGCGTACAAGATATGCGGCGAGATCGTGTCGCACTGCGTCAAAAACGGCTGCGTGCTCGAAACGCTTCCGCTTGCGGAATACAAAAAGTTTTCTCCCGGGTTCGAAGAAGACCTTTACGCCGATATCGATCTTAAGAACTGTCTCGCCAAGCGCGAAAGCTGCGGCGGCCCGGGTCCTGACAGCGTCAGAGCGCAGATGAAAGAACTGAAAGCGGAACTTGAAAAATACAAATAAAAGCAAAAAACACGAGGCAAGGTAAAAACCTTGCCTCGTTTCTTTGTTTGTAAGGGTATTATTCGTAAACGTCAAGGGCGTCTTTTCTGGAAAGATTGATGCGCCCCTTGTTGTCGACTCCGAGCACCATGATCTTTACGGTGTCGCCGATATTGACCACGTCTTCGACCTTTTCCACGCGTTTCTTATCCAGCTTGGAAATGTGTACGAGCCCTTCCTTGCCGGGAGCGTATTCGACGAACGCGCCGATGGGGATTATGCGGGTGACCTTGCCGGTGTAGATGGCGCCGGGTTCGGGATCCATAACGATGGCGTTGATGATGTCGAGCGCTCTGTAAGCGTTGTCCTTGTTGACCGCGGCGATGAACACGCTGCCGTCGTCTTCGATATCGATCTTTGCTCCGGTGTCGGCGCAGATCTTCTGGATGACTTTGCCGCCGGTGCCGATGACTTCGCGGATCTTTTCGGGATCGATCTTGGTGGAGATCATCTTGGGAGCGTATTCGGAAACGTCGTGTCTGGGCTCGCTTATGCAGGGCAGGATGACGTTGTCGATTATATAGAAGCGGCCTTTTTTGGTGACTTCAAAGGCGTTCTTTATTATCTCGGGGGTAAGACCGTCGATCTTGAGGTCCATCTGGATGGCGGTGATGCCTTTCTTGGTGCCGGCGACTTTGAAATCCATGTCGCCGAAGAAATCTTCAAGACCCTGAATGTCTATCATGGTCGCCCAGCCGCCGTCGTCGTCGGTGATGAGACCGCACGAAATGCCCGCGACGGGAGCGCTGATGGGCACGCCGGCGTCCATAAGAGCGAGCGTGGAACCGCATACCGATGCCTGAGAAGTGGAACCGTTGGACGAAACGACTTCGGAAACGAGTCGGATCGCGTACGGGAAATCTTCCTGCGCGGGGATGACGGGCTCGAGCGCGCGCTCGGCAAGAGCGCCGTGGCCGATCTCGCGTCTGCCGGGCGAACGGGAGGCTTTTGCTTCGCCTACCGAATAGCCGGGCATGTTGTAGTGGTGCATATATCTCTTGGTCTCTTCTTCGTCTATGCCGTCAAGCAGCTGCGCTTCGCGCAACGGTGCGAGAGTGGCGACCGTTACGACCTGAGTCTGACCTCTGGTGAACATGGCGGAACCGTGAGTTCTGGGCAGCAGGCCGACTTCGGCGGCGAGCGGACGGATCTGGTCCATGCGTCTGCCGTCGACTCTGCGGCGTTCTTCCTTGAGCCAGTGGCGGACTATCTTCTTCTGCAGCTTGTACATACATTCGTTTATCTGCAGCGTGGAATCGGGATATTCTTCGGCAAGCGCTTCGTAAACTTTTTCGTAAAGCGGCTTGAGGTTGGCGTCGCGGACTTTCTTGTCGTCGGTGTCGAGCGCGAGCTTGACGTCTTCGCCCACCAGCGCTTCGATCTTGTCGAACATATCGTGGTCGATCTCGCACGAGGGATATTCGAACTTGGGTTTGCCTATGGCGTCTTTGATGGACTGGATGAATTCCACGAGCGGGATTATCGCCTCGTGGGCTTTCATAATGGCTTCGAACATGGTGTCGTCGTCGACTTCCTTGGCGCCGGCTTCGATCATGACGACCTTTTTACGCGTGCCGGCTACGGTAAGTTCGAGCTCGGACTTTGCGCGCTGTTCGGCGGTGGGGTTGATGACGATCCTGCCGTCGACCAAGCCTACGAACACGCCGCCTATGGGGCCGTTCCAGGGGATATCGGAGATCGAAAGGGCAATGGAAGCGCCTATCATCGCGGCGATTTCGGGCGAGTTATCGGGGTCGACCGACATCACCATAAGCGAAAGCACCACGTCGTTTCTCAGATCCTTGGGGAAGAGAGGACGTATGGGGCGGTCGATCACGCGGCTGGCGAGTATGGCTTTTTCGCTGGGTCTGCCTTCTCTTTTAAGAAAGCTGCCGGGGATCTTGCCCACGGAATAGAGGCGTTCTTCAAAATCGACCGAAAGCGGCAAAAAGTCTATGCCGTCGCGGGGGGCGGCGGAAGCGGTGGCGTTTGCGAGCACCACGGTGTCGCCGTAGCGGACGAGGCAGGAACCGTTGGAAAGCTGGCTTATCTTGCCGGTCTCTATTACGAGCGGTCTGCCTGCGAGGGTATAATTGAATACCTTGTAGTTTTCGAACATTTTTTTCTTCCTTTCTTGTTTTTTGTTGTATCATCAAGGAAGGAGCGCGGTTTAACACTTAAACACGGCGCAAAGCAAAAGAGTTCTTTGCGGCATATTTAACTGCTAAACCCGTTGAACTTCCCCGAATTTCTTAAAATTTGCAGGAAATAAGGGCCGCCGAGAAGACCCGGCAGCCCTTGCGGATCATTTTCTTATACCGAGGCGCTCGATGATGGAACGATAACGGGTGATATCGATATCGGTGAGATAAGCAAGGAATTTCTTTCTCTTGCCTACCATCTGATGCAGGCCTCTGCGCGAATGATCGTCTTTGGGATTGCGCTTGAGATGTTCGGTAAGTTCGCGGATCCTGTAGGTGAGGATGGCGATCTGTACCTCGGGCGAACCGGTGTCGCCTTCGTGAACAGCGTACTCTTTGATGATCTGCTGCTTGAGTTCGGGTGCGAGCATTGTTTTGTTCCTCCTTCTTGTATTATTTACGCAAACGCTAAGCCGCCGGCGGAGGACCGCACGACTGAGCGTCGCCTTGCGCGCGTTTTCCGCGCACCAAGCCGTATTATAACACAACATTTTTGTTTTGTAAATACCTTTTTGCAAAAAAATATATAATATTATTATTCCGGATTTTTGCAGATCACAATAAAAGCGCGCCTCCCGGGTGCGTTTTGTACCTTGACAAAACGAAGCTCCTATGATTAAATATAATTGTAAATGACTCGAAGTCGATTATGCCGCGGCACTAAAGGATGAAAGGAGATAAAAACAATTATGAAAAGGTTTTTCTCAGCGTTATTAATATTTGTGTGCTTATGCCTGCTGTTTTCCTGCACGCAAAAAAAGGACTTTTTGGTCGTCGGCTATACGGAAGGCGCTTCTTTCTATTCTTCGATCAGCAACGATATAGATCTGTCGAACGAACGCAAAGTGCTTGATGTCGATGCCCGGACGTATGAAACCGTTATCAACGGTGAAAGAATCGTCGGACAATACGAAGCAACGTTTATAACCCCTGTTTGCAAGTGCGACGCCGACATTTATCGCGGCTTCGCTTCAGACGGTGCGGAGGTAAGCTTTTGGATAAACCGCGAAACGAAAAAGACCGTGCTTTATTCAATACGGTATCCTGACGGCTATCGAACAAAAACGGACGACCGTTCTTACGACGATTGTCTGCAGATCGCCAAAGAAGTTTTGGCTTCCTACGATAAAGACGGGCAATATACGCAGCAACCGAGTAATGCGGGTGATAAGCCAACGGAAAACGAAAGCCGCGGAAAAGTGTATTCGTACTATTTTGTGAAAACGGCTCTTGAAAAAAAGACAAATATCATTGTTACTATAAAAGTCAACACCGACGGATTCGTAGTAGAGTTCAACGCGCAGTTCGAGCCGTCGATGGATAAAAATGACATTGAGTGCCTGAAAACTTATGTGCCGGATCAAGAGATAGACATCAAGATCAAAGACGAAGTCTTGTCGCTTTTAAAAACCGAACTACGTGACAACGCGGATATTTCAAATCGGGATGCGACATATTTCAAACTGAACGACGGGCATTTATACGTTCAATATGACGTAGAAATAAAGATCGGTGTCTGCGATTATATCCGTTTGCTGCAGCAGATAGACTGAGGCACTTCACGATATACCTGAAAAAAGACGACGTTTAATGGCGGAGCAAAACGCTCCGCCGCAACTATTATTCGCCCAAGCGGCGCTTGCGCTTTTTATTTACATTTTTGTCATTGAAATATTTTTTAACTGTGGTATTATATTAGCAAGGATCGCAATATCACGTTTCCGCATATTTTTGGAGAACTGTTCAAATGATAAAGAACGCGTTGAAATTCATAATAGCCGCCGCGATAATGTGCGGCGTGGCGTTCGGCGCCGTTTTTCTGGCGTCTTCGCGCTCGCTGCCGTTTTTGCCCAAAGAGGCGCCCGAATACAGCACCGTGGAAAATTCCGAAGAGACTTCGCCCGAAATTTCCGACGAGCCCTCTTACCCCGAAGAAAGCTCGGCGGAGGAAAGCTCCGGGACCGAAGTATCCGTCGACGAAGCCGCCGCGTTTATAAACGGAGCCGAAACGTTCGCTCCCGGCAGTTACGCTCCGCTCGACCGCCGCTATTCTTCGGATACCGAAAAGACCGTCTTTATAGACGCTTCTCTGCCCGCGGAAGAGTCCGCCGTCACGGCGGTGCGGATGGGGTTCGTCTTCCTGGAAGACGGTCGGTTATTCGACAGCGCTTTCAACGACATAACCGAGCTCGCCGCGGGGTACGCGTTCATCGGCGCGCGCGACAAAGCGGGACATCCGGTATTCAAAAAAGGCGAATCGTATTATTATTACAACGGCGAAAACGGCTTTGCGCCTTCGAACTACAACGTCTATTCCGACG
>JAEEGL013191406.1_pt1 | contig 13458 bp, 8 predicted proteins | sample 9134231 | NCBI WGS metagenome assembly JAEEGL01 (sample SAMN16246548, study PRJNA631951) | gut metagenome | biome: gut microbiome; feature: rumen; material: fiber-attached | host: Bos | place: Iran: Karaj | collected 2018-10 | reverse complement strand
CCCAATCCCCAATCCCCAATTTTTCATATATTTTTTTTAACATGTATCAAAGTTGAACTTTAATTAATTAAAAAAATAAAAATATTATATAAAACTTAACATAAATTCATCAAAATATAAGAAAAATAAATGAAAAATACTAAAATCCCTTTTAAAAATATAATTCAATTATCTTCCTCAATTTAATTATTATTAGATTATGATAAGATGAAACTATAATTTTTATTTATAATACTGTTTTTTTTTTGATAAATTTTTTAATTTCCATTCAAACTAAAATGGTTAGATTTTTTCATCACCAACTTTAATTCACGTTCACTATTAAATTTCTCCACATTATTTTTTTAAGGGTTTTATGTTCAAAAATTTTTTGTTATTAAAGACATCCTCAAAATTCTTGTAATTTTCTGTGTTAAAATTTTTCTTTCTTTTTCAGTAGAAAAGATAAAATTAAAAATTCAAAATATATTAATGATTTAATAAAAATTATTTATAACAATTGAAATAAATAAAGATAGTGATAAAAAAGAAAAAATTTTCATTTTTTACAAATTAATTATAAAATGATTTTATCATTGTTTTTTCCATCCAAAAAATTTAGGAGGATGTAATCCTAAATAAAATTCCGAATTCAAATCATAAACCAATAATCCTGTATCAACATCTCTGATAGGCATTATAAATTTATCTTTTAAATTTTTAAAAGAAGGTTTAATTGCTCCAAAAATATTAGGAATAACATTTTCAATTTTAATATATAAATCTTGTTTATTTCTCTTTTCCATATTCCAATTAATTTTATTTTCATTAATTGGAATAGGACTTAATTTATCAATAAATCTACAAAAACCTTCTAAAAATTCAGGAAATAACATATAATAATGTTTATCATTAAAAATTTCATTTTCTGTTAATTTCAAAGATAAATTAAATAAAATAGGAATTTCTTTTATTGGGAAATCATTATCAATAAAAGAATTAATTATTAAATTAAATTCTTCTAAAGAAATATTATCAGAATCTTTTTTACCTAAAAGTTTTTCTGTTGAATAAGATTTATATAAAGCATTGAATAAAGGTAAATAAGCTTTTAAAGTATTATCAACAAATTCATTATAATATCTTTTTATTCTCCATTCATTATGATTAAATTTATTTAAGTAAGGTAAAAAATGATTTTCAAAGGAAAATTCAACTGCTTTATTAATACTATTAAATATTCTATTTCTATAATATTTATCTTTAGATATTTTAACTAATAACATCATAAATTGATGTCTTATTATATTATCCGGAATATTTATATTTTTTTTCTTTCTTTCTTCTTTATCTAATATATTATTTTTTACTTCAGTGACTTTTAATAAAACATCATTAATTAAATATTTATTATCTAATAAGTTAGGACAAGCAAAAGCAAATTCTGTGATTGAATTTTGACCAATTTGCCATATCTTCCAACCTAAAACTGAAGATAAATATTTATAAGTATTTATTATTTTAGGATAATGTTTTCTTAAATTTAATTTTAATTTATTATTTATATTTTTATTTTTTAAATCTTTATCTTTTTCATATCCTCCTCTTTGATAATCAAATTCAAAAGCCTTATTATATATTTTTTCACTTTCTCCATCATAATTATATTTATAAAAAGCCCAAATTGACATTTCAAATTTCCATTTAATTTTTTCTCTTTTTTTTTTATATAATTTTTTTTCAGGACGAGGAATAGAAAATTTAATTAGATTAATAAAATAATTACTGTCTATTACTTGAGGATTTATTTCTATATTTTCTTTTATAACTTTTGATACTATAAATTTACTATTTATATATTCTGGTTCTTTATCTTCTAAATATAATAAATTATTTATTTCTGTTTTTTCTTTTATTCTAATTTTTTCTTCATGAATTATTGCTTTGTTTAAATTAATTATTTCCTTTTCATTATTATCATTAAAATAAATGTTATTGTTATATGAATTAAAATAATATAATTCCTCAGGAGGACACATTCTATAACAAAAATATTTATTATTTTTTTCATCAAAATTCATTTCAAATGATTTATAATTTTCAAAATTAAAATGAATAAAACATTTATTTTTTTTTTCAGGAAAAGGACTTTCATATTTATCTTTTTCATTAATATAACATTCAAAATATTTTTCTCGATATCCTTCACAAATCCAGCAATTATTTTTTTTCCTAATTTTCTTAACTTTTAATATATTAGATTTAATTAAAGGATGTTCATCATTAATTGGATAAAAAATTTGACTTGAGGCAAAATAATTTTTTTCATAATGAGACTTATCGATTGCATGAATAAAACCTAACTCATCTATATTCATATTATTTCCATCTACGTGAATTCCTAATATTGAATGATTATTTTTTACATCTTTTTCTATTTGTTTACAATCTAAATAATTTAAATTATTATGAGAAATATCTAAGTGAAGTAATTCTATTTTTTTATTTTTAAATAATTCGCATAATTCTTTTGTAAATAATGATATATTATTATTTTTTGAATTTATTTCAGATAAACTTTGACTTTTAGATAATAATTTTTTCTTTTTTTTTGGAAACCGTAAAGTTTTTTTCATTTCTTCAAGTAAAGCATTATTAAAATATTTTTTGATTTTTGATTTTTGATTTTTATCTTTATAATCTTTTATTAATTCTTCTTGAGTTGGTGGATTTTCATTTAAATTAGTTCCTATTAAATTCCATGAAATATCTAAAAACTTCAAATAAATATGTTTTTTAATTTCAGACATTATAATACTCATACCATAATTTTTAAAATTATTTTGATATAAAATTAAAACTTTTAAAAAAATATATTTTTTAACTAATAAAGCCAAATTTAAAGAACAATCATCATTAATATTATTTTTTCCAAAATTTATATATGTAATAAAATCACATTTTGCATTTAACATTTTTTTAATAAGAATATTAATTAACTTATTCCCAAATAAATTTCCTTCAATATTTAAATGTTCTAAATTACAATTATAATCATTTAAAAAATTTCCTAAACTAAAAATAGCGCTTTCTCCTAATTTATTATAAGAAATATCCAATATAATTAAATTAGAAATTAATTTAGAATTAGAAATCAAAGAATTAAGTAAATTATTAATTCCAATATCAGTTAATCTATTTTGAGAAAGAGAAATTTGATTAATAAAATTTATTTCATTTAAACTTTTTGATAAAGCTGAAATGTAATTATCTCCCATTCTTTTATTATTCATATTTATAACATTTTCATTCCCTTTCCTTTTAATGAATCCAATTGGATTTGGAGTTATTTTATAATTATTTGTTTCTTTTATAAATTTAAAAGAAGATGAATCTAAATTATTTGCTCCTTTTCTTGTGAATTCTGTTGATTTATGTAATTTTTTATAAAAAAGTTTAAATGATTTTTTTTCACTATATTTTGTTTTTTGAAAGTCATTTTGAGAATAATTTGAATAGGAATTTAATAAATCTCTGGATTTATTCATATTTGAATTGTTTAACTTTTTTTTCATATTTATTATTTCAGATATTTGGTTTTTTATTTTATAACTATTTATGACTTTTACATTTATATTTTTAAATTTTTCTTCTTCAGAATTTGAACTTTCCGGAGTGTTAATCATTGAATTTTTATTTGTTATATTTAAAAAAGGTAATTTAATGTTATCTAAACTTTTGAATTTTTCTTTTTTCTTTTTTTTTAATAAATCTTTGAAAAACATTAAATTATATGGAGATAAAATTTGTGATAATTTTTTATGTTTTAATCGAATTGACATATTTTCTTATTTTTAAAATCATTTTTTTATTTAGAAAAAAACAAATTAAAAAATAATGAAAAAATACTAAGAATAATTCTTTTTAAAATAAATATTAATTTAATAGTGTTATTAACTTAAAAATAAAATTCTTTAAATACTCTTCATTTTTATTCTTTTTTCTCTTCTTCTTTGTTTTCTTTTGTCTTTTCTTTCGGTTTATCATCTTTTTTTTCCTTTTTGTTTTCTTTTTTTTCAACCCATTTTAAATGTTGTTTGTCATGTTTAGCAAATTCTTTCTTTAATTTATTATATTGTTCTTTAGTTAATTCACTTCCATTGGCATTATGAGTAGGAACACCATTTTCATCCCATTTAGAATATTTATCAGTCAGTTTAGCATAATATTCTTTTGCAGTAACAGATAATTTTTCTTCTCTTTCTTTGGATTCTTGTTCTTTAAGAGCTTTTTGAGCTTCTTTTAATTTTTTTTGATTTTCTTTTTCTTGAATAAATTCATCTTTATCATAAAATTTCCATATTGAAGGTTCTCCTTTTCCTTTATCTTCTATTTTAATTCCTAAATAAGGTAAAATATTATCTCTTAAATTATCACATATATTTAATACTTTTTTAGTATCTTTATCTACTATACATACTGTTTTAATTTCATCTCTAAATTGGGCTAAAGCATCAATAAATGGAGCTAAAATGGTTTCAGAATTTTGACTTCCTTGATCATCCATTTTGAAATAGTCAATAAATTCGGTTTTATAAATTAAACCTAAGCATCTTAATATATGAGCTAAGAATGATGAAATACTATAAATTAGATGGATTTTTAAAGAATCTTTTGCTTTTTCAACATATTCATAAGTTTTTTTAATTAAATCTAAAAGAACATTTAAAGCAACAGGTATATTGAAATTATCACAAAAAGCTTCATGAACTTGTTTTTTAGTATCATTAAAACTTTGATTTAATTTATTATCAAATTCACTTTCTATCTTAACTATATTTTTCAAATCATTTTTCCTGAACCAAACTTTGCAATTTTGGAAAAACTCTGAAATATATTTATCATTATTATTAGCTTGAGATAATCCTTGTTCAGTAAAATCCATTTCCATGTCCCATTTACAACTACAAAAATATAATCTAAAAGTATTAGCATTATATAAATTAATAAAATCAGTAATTTTTTTAAAGTTCTTTAAACTTTTACTCATTTTTAATCCTTCAATTTTTAAATGTCCAGTATGTAAAAAATAATTAATCCATTGTTTACTTTCATTATGTGCTTCAGTTTGTGCAATTTCATTATCATGATGAGGGAATCTTAAATCAATTCCTCCTGAATGAATATCTAAATCTTCACCAAAAGTAGTATAACTCATGGTGGAACATTCAATATGCCAACCTGGTCTTCCTTTTCCCCAAGGACTTTCCCAAAAAGGTTCATTTTCTTTAGAAGCTTTCCAAAGAGCAAAATCACCCTTATTTTTCTTTTCTTCAGTATTATCTTTTGATAAAGCACCTTCTGCTTCTTGTAATTCTTCTAAATTTTGATTTTTATCTTGTGGAACTAATTTTGCATAAAAATGGCCATTTTTTTTATAGGAATCTATATCAAAATATACACTACCATTTTTCTCATATGCATATCCTCTTTCTAATATTTTTTTTATGAAATCTATTACTTCTGGAATATATTCACTTACTCTTGTTATATAATTTGGATATTGGATATTTAAATTTTTCATATCTTTAAAAAATTCGTTTTCCCAATATCGAGCAAATTCTGTGAAATCAACTTTTTGTTCATTTGATCTTTGAATTATTTTATCGTCTATATCTGTTATATTCATACATAAATTAACATCATAATTAAAATAATTTTGAAGAATTCTTCTTAAAATATCAAATGTTAAATATGTTCTCGCATGTCCTAAGTGTGCTGAATCATAAACTGTTGGTCCACACATATACCAATTTATTTTTCTATCTCCGTTCTTTGTAACAAATTCAACTTTTTTGTTACATAAGGAGTTGTTTACCATTAATCCAGTTCTATATATTGACTTGTCTTTAAATCCTGGAAGAGGATCTATCCAACGTTCTGGAGTTTCCATTTTATTATAACTATTTTTTTTTATATTTAATCTTATAATTATATAATTATTTTTAAAAATAAGTTTAAAAATTTTTAAAAAAATATGAAATAAATAAGTAAAAATGGGAGTTAATTGTTCACAATGTCAAAAAAATGAAAATGAATACCAAACAAATTATACTCCTTCCAAAAAAGAAATACCAAAACCCACTCAAGTTAATATATGTATAAAACAATCTCGAGATAATTTTAATAAAATATTCAACTCAAAACTTCCTTTATTCGGAGAATATTATAAAGAAGATTTTATTAAATTAATCCCCGAAAAAATAAGAAATCAGATAACAGAGAATGTATTTGATTTATCTCATTATCAAATATCAAATAAAAACACATATGAAGTTCCTCCAATAATATTTAAAAATGGAAATATATATAAGGGTAATTGGAATAAAAATGGTGAGATGGATGGTGAAGGAGTATATATATTAAAAAATGATAATGTAATAGTTGAAGGAGTTTGGGATAAAGGTGAATTAAAAGGAGGAAGAATTTTTTTTCCAAATGGAGAAATTTATGAAGGGGAAATTCAAAATTCTGTTTTTAATGGTAAAGGTAAATTAAAAAGTAGTAATGGTGTTATATTTGAAGGAGATTTTGTTAATGGTGAAAAAATAGGTAATGTTAAAATAATTTATCCTGATGGTTCTTATTATAAAGGTGAATATAATAATAATAGTTATAATGGAAAGGGGGAATTTCATTGGAAAAATGGTTATACTTATAAAGGAAATTTTTTAAATGGAAAATTAGAAGGAAAAGGTATTTTAAAAAATGAAATAAGTGGTTCTGAATATAATGGGAATTTTTCAAATAATAATTTTGAAGGTAAAGGAATATATAAATGGAATAATGGAAATTATTATAATGGCAATTATCATATCAATAAAAAAAATGGAGAAGGCATTTATAAAGAAAAAAATGGAATCTGTTATAATGGAAATTGGGTGAATGGACAACCTCATGGAATAGGAAAATTTGATAATGGAGAAAAAATATACAAATGCTCTTGGAGAAATGGGGAACCTATTGAAATTCCTTCTATAGATAATATAGAAGTTCATAGTTCTAAAATGAGCTTTAGTGATATTAAAAAATTATATTTTGTGCCTGATGAAGAAGATATCGAAACTGATTTATTAAATTATTTAGAATTTGATTATAAAGAAGGTGATTTTAAACCTAATGAAACTTTTTCCTCATCTTTTCATTAGTTTTTTTTATTCTTTTGTAAAAATTTGTTTATTTTTTTAATTTTATTAATATTTCATTAATATTATAATAAAATAAAAGCTAATAATATTTAAAAACTATCATTTAAAATAATAATGTTTCAATTCCTGCAATAAAACCTATAGTACAAAGAGAACAAATAAATAATAGAGAAAAAATATTTCTTACATTTGTTAAATTATAATCATTATTTTTAATATAAATTAAACCAGGCATTAAAAAAGCAATAATCACCCCACAAAATCCTCCTAATAAAGATATAAATTTTAATATATCATTATAAACAGCTGCAATAAAAGTAGTAATTAAAATTGTTGGAATTGTTAATAAATAATTACTTTTATCAGTAATTTCATTAGAACCTAAAAAAAGTTCAAGAAAAGATATTCTAAAAGAATTATAATTAGGAGGAATTGCCATTGATAAGCAAACAGTAATTCCTAATTTAGCAACAGTCATAAAAATATCGTTTTCAATAACTCCATTGTTTTCTCTATAAATAATTAATGATGGTTGAGTGAGAGGAGCAGTTAAATATCCACAAACGCTCACTAAAAAATATATAATAAAATCTAAACCTAAACTTCTTCTAAAAACTTTATGAATTCTTTTAGTTGTATTATTTTTTAATGAATTATATACTGGAAAAGCTCCTATATGACATGTAAAGCAGAAAAATACTGTTGCAAAGCATTGAAAAATATTTAAATCAGGTCTTAATGATGGAGTAGCATTATATATATTGGGATGAGTATGAGGATTTTTTTCATCAAAATAGTTATCTTTGTAATATTTATAAAAAAATGGAGATTGAAAAACTATTACAAAAATAGTATATAATAATGCACATATACCTATCGTAGAAGTAAAACTCATTTTACTTAAATCTTTCAGTAAACATAATGGAATTAATAGAATACTTGTTCCAAACATAACTGGATATTTAATTGTAGGAGTTTCCCAAACAGTTTTTTCAAAAGAGTCAAAAGTTATCTTACTTGGATTTTCAAATAATTCAAAATAAACTCTTCCAACAAGAGAATAAATAACTACTTGATAAGAAATTAATACTCCGAATATATAAACTAATATTATAACATCTAAAAGTATTCCTGGAATTTTTCCTAAAGATTCCTTAACTAAACGAGAAAAATCTTTATTTTTTGAATTTCTACTTGCATGAATCATTCCAGTAAGTGACCAATATGCACAATAAGCTCCAAATAATAATAATAAAATTTGATTAAGTAAACCTAATTGAACACATCTATTTGGAAGGGCAAAACAACCTGTTCCAATAGTCAAAGAGGATAATGAAAAAATTGCTCCTCTTAGACTTCCTTCATCAACATTTCCACAACATTTTTGGTAACAAGTTCTCCTTTTTTTTTTTATTGTATCTAATTTTTCATAATCATATTCATTTCCTTCATAATCTGTTAACCTGGGATCATCATTTTCCTTAGTTTCAATTTCAGACATCAAAAAAAAAATAAAGTAAAAAAATAAAATAAAAAAATAAAATAAAAAAATAAAATAAAAAAATAAAAAATAATAAAAAAATTAAAAATAAATCTGAAAAACTGAATAAAAATTATATAAAAAAAATGAATATTGTCAATACAATAAATCCCCGTATAGAATATAAGACAGTAATGAATGTGGATGGACCATTAGTAATATTAGATAACATAAAATTTCCAAAATACAATGAGATAGTAAATGTTCGTTTAGGAGATGGAACAGTTCGTAAAGGTCAAGTTTTAGAAATAAATGGAAATAGAGCAGTAGTCCAAATATTTGAAGGAACTCAAAACATAGATGTAGTAAATACTTATGTTGAATTTACTGGTGATGTTCTAAAAATGCCAATATCAGAAGAAATGCTTGGACGTTCATTTAATGGTTCTGGAATGCCTATTGATGGTGGACCTAATGTTCTTGCTGAAGAATTTAGAGATATCAATGGACAACCTATTAATCCTTGTAAGAGAGCTTATCCTAGAGAAATGATTCAAACTGGTATATCTGCTATTGATTGTATGAATTCTATTGCTAGAGGACAGAAAATTCCACTTTTTTCTGCTTCTGGTTTACCACATAATGAAATTGGTGCCCAAATTTGTAGGCAAGCATCTTTAGTTAAAGGAAAAGATGTAATGGATCACTCAGATGATAATTTTGTTATTGTTTTCGCTGCTATGGGTGTAAATTTAGAAACAGCTCGATTTTTCCAAAAAGATTTCGAAGTTCATGGTTCAATGGAACATACAGTTTTATTTTTAAATTTAGCAAATGATCCAGCTATAGAAAGAATAATTACACCAAAATTAGCATTAACAACAGCTGAATATTTAGCATATGAAAAGGAACTTCATGTTCTAGTTATTATGACAGATATGACATCATATGCAAATGCAGTAAGAGAAGTATCAACAGCACGTGAAGAAGTACCAGGTCGTTTCGGTTATCCAGGTTATATGTATACAGATTTAGCAAATATATATGAAAGAGCAGGTCGTATTGAAGGAATTAATGGTTCAATAACTCAAATACCAATTCTTACAATGCCAGGTGATGATATTACTCATCCAATACCAGATTTAACTGGTTATATTACTGAAGGACAAATATTTATTGATAGAACTATGTATAGTAGAAATATTTATCCTCCTATTAATGTACTTCCTTCTCTTTCTCGTTTAATGAAAAGTGCTATTGGTAAAGGAATGACTAGAGAAGATCATCCTATGGTTTCTAATCAATTATATGCTAATTATGCTATAGGGAAAGATAATCAACAAATGAAAGCTGTTGTTGGGGAAGAAGCTTTGACTCAGGAAGAATTGAGATATATTGATTTCTTGGAAGCTTTTGAAAAAACTTATATTGCTCAAGATAGATATGAAAATAGATCTATTGAAGAAAGCTTAGATAAAGCTTGGGAATTACTTAGAAAATTTCCTTATGAAGAATTAACTAAAATTCCTGACGCTATTAAAAAAAAATATTATTCAAGAGAAGATTTTGTTCATAATAAGAAAATGGAAGAGAAGAATAAGAAGTAAATAAGTTTTTTGGTTTTAATAAAAAATTGTTTAATTTTTTATTTAAAAGTTGAGTTATAAATTTATTTTATGATTTTTGAATTTTTTTTATAAATGGAAAGAATGATTAAAATAATGTATTGAATATTCATTTCAATTTAAATATTTCTTTGATTTAGTTTAAATTTAATTCATAATCAAAATTTTCAGATTGGAGAATAATAATTAAATACTAATCTTTTCTCTTTATCTTAACTTTGATTTCTTTTCCTTATTCTTTTTTCTAAGGAAAATAGTATTGTTCATTTTAAATTAAACATATCTTTTTATTCAAAATTGATAATAATGATGAAATTATTAATTATTCCAAAAGGTAAAAAATTAATTTTATTAAAAAATAATATATATAATAAAAACATTAACTAAAATGAATCTTTAGTGAAAGAATAAACTTTTTCTGATATTCAAACCTTAATTATGAATTTAATTATTTTTAAAATAGAGGAACAATAATTTTTAATTTATAAAAATGGTAAAAATAGAATTTACAAAATAGAATACAAGAAAAATAAGAGAAAAAAGCGAAAAGTATCAAAAAATGTAATAAAAAGAGGAAATGTTCTCAAAATTAATTTCATTAGAAAAAAAAAAATTCTTGGTTTTATCCTTATTATTATTATTGCTTCTACTCTCTTCCAAATTTTAAATACTTCTACTAATTCTATTGATAGTGGAGGAAATTCAGTTTATTAAGTTTAATATATCCATTTAATGCTTTTTGAAGCTTTTCTTTTTTAAACATTTTATTTTTTTATTAATTTTTTTTTTATTTTAAATCTAATTATCAATTCTTTAAATAAATAAAATGATATATAGCAATTAATTTTTTTTTTATGAATTCTATTTCAATTAATATTAAAAATACAAAACCACAATATTGGAGAAGAGTATTATTTCATATTTCAAAATGTAATGGCAAAATTAATAGAAAATTTAATAAAGACATACTTTATGGGAAATTAGAACAAGAAGACGTAGATCTTGTTATGGCTTTAATAGAAAAAGAATCAGGAAAATTTAAATTTCTTATTTTTTTATATAGAATTGAAATTATAGTAATAATAATGATATTAGCAGTATTAACTTTGTTTATAACTTATTTTATTATTTTTGATAAAACAATACTTGGATTGTTTTTTTTAGTCTTAGATATCATATTAATTATTTTTTATTTTGGATTTATTAATTCATGTATTAATAGAGTAAAAAAATCAACTCAAAGAAAATTATATCCATTAATAGATCATATTAATAGAAAATTATTTAATATGAGAAGTTTATATTTAATGATTAACCAAGATTTATCCTATGTTAATATATATATAATACCTCCTTTTATTGAGGCAAATGTTTTATTAAAAAATATTCTTTTTGATTCTCAAAGTTCAGAAGATAGAGCAAATACTCAAGATAATAAAAATATAAATTACAACGATAAAAATTTAATAAAAAATAAAGAAACTCTTGATACTTCTAAAAATAATAAAACTAAAGATATATTAAAATCTTATATTGACATAAAAGGTTTAGGTTTATTATAAAAAGGTATTTATATTATTAAAAAATAATATTGTTTTTTATTTTTAAAAGTTTATTAAATAATAAATTTATTATAATTAAGCTATTGAATAATTTAGAAGAATATAAATGAAATAATAGTTATATAAAACTATAATTAACAATTCTTAAATCAGATGAAAAAAAGAAAAATAAATTTAATTTATAACTCACATTAAAGTAAAACCATTCAAATTTTTTTTATTATTTTAGGAATAGAATTTTAAATAAAAGAATCTTATAATTTATAATTGTTTTTATTTAAAATATAAAAAGCAAAAAAAATCACATAAATTTGAGTTTAATGAATCAATGAAAATTTATCATATATAATATTAGCATTTTAAAATCAATATTTAATTAAATAAGAAAATCTTATTAAATTATTTTTAATAAATAATATTAAACACTTATTTTAAAATGGAAATAAATAAATATTTTATAATATCATTTGAAGTTATATTTTTAATAGGTTGTACATTATATTTTATATTTGGATTACTTTCTTTAATGGACAATAAAGAATTAATTGAAAAAATGGGGGAAGCCATTTATAAAAAGATAAAAAAAGATAATCCTTCATTAAATCCTAATGATTTACATAAACAAGTTAAAACTAAAATTACTATAGAATTTTTTGTGTCTTCATTTATTGATTTGGTTTTGTTTTTATTATTATTTTTTTATAATTCCTATAAATCTAAAAATGAATTGCCAAAATCAGATTCCAAAAATCTTTCTCTTATAGAAGAAAAAAAAAATGGAGGAATTGAGAGTATTAATGAAGTTTCTGATAAAAGTTTATCTGAATAAATAATTGAAAAATATTTAAAATTTATAACATTAATTTTATTAAAAATATCTAAAAAAATTTTACTTGAATTTTTTATGCTTTTATTAATTAATGAATATTCTCCAAAAAGAAATAATGAATTCATATTCTTTCACTAATAATAATATTATAATACAAAAAAGTTCTTCGTCGAAATGAATTGAAAAATCTGTTAGAAAAAAACTAATATCTTTTTTGTAATAAAATAACATCCATGAAAAAAGATTAAATGAAGATATTTCAGTCATGACAAACTCAATTCTTCAAATTTTCACAGAGCAATAAATATTTGAAAAATATAAATATAATTATAGATAAAAATGAAAATTGATTATTTTTCAAGTACTTCAAATTCTTCTAAAAAATTTAGTTGAAAAATTGAGAAATTAAAGGTAATGAAAAATAATATTTTAAAATTTTTTTATGAGATTAAATGATTTTTTCTTCCTTTATCAGATTTTAAAGATAAAATAAGAACATTAGAAAACTATAATTATTATTTTATGGATTTTATTAGTAATTTATAGTTATCATAAATTTAATCGAGATAAAATTATAAATGAAATATAAAATCTTCACTTTTTTCAAGATTCATGATATTTTTCTGATTACCTTATTTAATTTTTTAATCTTTATAAAATAATTAATAAATATACAAAATATTACAACAAAAATATATTTATTATAATATATTACAAAAAAATAAACAATGGGGATTGGGGATTGGGGATTGGGGATTGGGGATTGGGGATTGGG
>JAEEGL011550718.1_pt1 | contig 13458 bp, 13 predicted proteins | sample 9134231 | NCBI WGS metagenome assembly JAEEGL01 (sample SAMN16246548, study PRJNA631951) | gut metagenome | biome: gut microbiome; feature: rumen; material: fiber-attached | host: Bos | place: Iran: Karaj | collected 2018-10 | reverse complement strand
TAGTTACCAAAAACAATCAAACCGCAACAGGGTACAGTATTATTGGAACATCTGCGGGTACAGACGCAGATATCCCATACACCGGCGGCAAAGTTGTGTTTGAAACCGCACCAACAAGCTTAGACAGTATAACCATAGCACGCAGTTTACCATTATCACGCATTGTTGATTATCAACCAACCGCAAAAATAAACCCAACAACATTAAATCAAGATGCAAATTATTTGATGGAAGTCTTGAAAGACAGAAAAGACGAATTGGACGAATTAAGCACGCAATATTCAGAAATAGCCGACAAAGAATCCACCGCTACGTTATTGGCACGTATTTCTGCAATACATGATGAAATTATAGCTGTTTCAGCTCAGATAACCGCATTGGGCGACATCAGCACATTACGCCAAACCGTCACGACAAACGGAAACAATATTACAACGCTGGACACACGAACAACGGGTTTACTGGATTATGTAATTGCATCACAAGCCCCCACCGCAGAAAATAATTATACCTGGTATCGGAAATACAAATCTGGCTGGGTTGAACAAGGTGGTGTTGATACAACAAGTTATATAACATTCCCAATTACTATGTCAGATACCAATTATACAGTAACTTGTGGTGTGGAACTTTCAAGTTCAAATGTGGGCAGTCCAACAGTGTCATATAGGGAGAAAGCAACAACAGGTGTTCGAATTTTAATTCGTTGGGATGGCGCAGGAACAACTGGCGAAAGATGCTGGCAAGTATCTGGCATCGCTGCTGCATGATATTATAAATAAAAACATAAAAAATCGCCCGATGGGGCGATTTTTATTCAAAATTTATTTTTCTGCATTTGTTTTAGCTGTTTTAAAAATTCTTTTGGTTCAACCGAAAAATCTAAAGTTAATAAATCTTCGTGCGGATAATTCCACCACTCAGATTTAAGCAATTTTTCTATATCCGATTCTGAATACCTATATCTAATGATTCTAGCAGGATTACCCACAACAACAGCATACGGTGGAACATCATGAGTAACAACGGCACCAGCACCTATAACAGCCCCAGTTCCAATCTTACACGATTTTAATATCAAAACATTCCAACCAATCCAAACATCATTTCCAATTTCAATATGTGGAAACTGAATAATTTTTCCATTTTTATAATCTTCTTGATACAACTTAGGACTTGTCGAAATATAATTGATTGCATGATAATCTGCACCTATTTTTACACCAGCCCCAATTGAACAATATTTTCCTATTATGGTTCCTGGTGCAATAAAATCAGCAGCATGATAAGAATATTCCCCTATTGTATAATTTAATTGAACAGGATTATTGATATTTTGAATTTTATTTTTCTTTTTAAATTTCCAAATTGTCATAGTTTGTCTGGCTCCTTTCCTATAAAAATACCTATAAATAATTTCAACAAATCAGAATCTGGAACGGCTTTCATCTCTTCACTTTCAACTGGATTGAACCAACCATTTTTATTTCCTTTTAACAAATGATACCAATCATAACCGGCAAACATATTTGGCATTGTGCGTTCTAAATCAACAAGGTAAAAATTATTTTCATATTTTAACATATTAGGTAAATTATAATCGCCATGCTGTGGCGCACACTTAATTTTGCTTATTTTCAATAGTTTTGCTTTTAACTCTTGGAACTCTTTTGATTTTACAATTTTTGACGTTTCCATATAAGGGACTATTATTTTTATATTTCTAAGTATAAAATTATCCACATTTTTCGTGGTTATCTTATAATAATCCGCTTTTTCATAAACGGTTTTTGCAGCATTTAATGCATATTCAAAATCTTGATCACTGGAAAAAGGTGTAACATTATCAAAATAATTATAAATAGCATAATTTAAAAATAGAAACCGTCCCTTTTTAATACAATTATTAAATTTGAAAAAATCTTTATATGCGCTAGCGATTTCTTTTTCATATCTTACGGCATTTCTTACTTTTTTCTTTTGAAGCCAATTTGTGCCAAGAGCAAGTATATATTTTCTGTGTTTGCATCTGATGATGTAATGTTTGATATAAACATCTGATTTATCGGTCAGTTTTTCTATGTGTAATTTGCAGAAATGTTTACAAACACCCCTTAACAAAAAAATCAAATATATGCGTATTTTCAAAAGATTATTATTGAATCTGTGCATAATTTTACAACCTATTTAAAAATTTATATAACCGGGTCATCCATTTTGGTGATTTTTCATATCTATCAACTGGTTTTGGCCAATTTCCATTTAAAATCACACCAACATAAGAATATGCCAAATCATCTAAATCCAATTGACGCAGGCGTGACATAGTATAGTCTATGCGCATATGGAAAGTTTTGAAAAATGGTTCAACCGCCATTTCACGAACCAATCCGCATTTTTGAAACCACGCGTTATACCATGTAAATTCGTATGGTGCTATTGCAATCAAATCAGCATATTGATAATTATGTGGTTTCATAAAATCATCTTTCAAAGATTTTAATACACATGCATTTAGCACCTGCATACCATGACAAGTACGCAGACGGCGATCATTCAAACCAACCGTATCGTATATTTTCTGGATACAAGATTGACGCCACAACCAAAAATCATGATAATGTTTTTCAATCGCTAAATCTTTATCCATAACCAAAATTGTATAAGGTGTATCAGCATCTGCCATAAAATCAGATTCATGAAAATCACGAATAAAAAATAAATCAGAATCCAAACATAAATAATTTTTAGCGATTTTTGATTCCCAAAAAGTCAACTTACAAATTTCTTGATTACAATACCCAACCGATAATCCATGTAATTTTTCATTTGTAAAATATTTTCCGGCATAACTTTCGTCTGATATTACCGACACAGTATCAGATTCAAATTTGCGAAACATTTCTATTTCAGATTCGGGGACACTGACAATCAAATTTATATTATCAACATTGTGTTTATTAAAAGACGACAACATCAATTCAAATCTTTTCAAATCACCTGAATAAGTTTTACAAAACATTACAAAATTTTTCATTTTCTATCCTTGGTCGCTTTTGCTAAATTATTCAAAGATTCATTATAAATTTCTGATTCTAATTTTGCTAAATTTTCACAGATTGTTTTATATTTGGCACCAGGTAATTTTATTGCAACATCCATTGCGTGATATAAATCATTACCATGATAAATTATCGCGTTACTATCGTTCAAACCATAATGTTTTGCAAAAATATCATTTATAATCATCGGTTTGTTAAATCCCAACGATAATTGAAATGTTCCAGTTGTTGTGCCGGTTTTATACCGATTATGATCTGGGTTTTCTGGGTCCAACAGCGCCAACACAAAGTCTGAATCATTAACAATATTATACATATCATCATAATTCAAACGTCCCAAAACGGATATATATTTAGATATTTCATTTGGAATTTCTAATTTGCCATTACCGATAACATTGACTTTAAAATTATTGACACCATTTTTTACCAATTGTTGTACACAATCTAACAGCAAGTTATGATTTTTACAAGAACTGTTTATCCCACCAACAACCACAAAATTTTTAATGCGTGATTGTTTTTTTATTGGTTTTATATTACCAAAATAATGAGGATTTAAACGCGGAATCCCATTATTTTCAGTTAATGCAAAGACGCGATTTTCGGTCAAATATTTTTCTTCGTCATATTCTTTTAAACATGGAACCGCATTATGTTCAATCATCAAAAGACCATGCTTTGATTTTGGAATTTGTCCAAGATAATCTAAATATTTTCCATTAAACTCCTTTGGTGCGTTCCAAAAAGCAGACGATGATAAAAATATATATTCGTATTCATTACCCTTTAAATTATTAACCCAATCACGAATAATGGGTGCAGTGCCATAAAACATACGCGGTGGATTATCTGTATATTTTACAAATGGATTTTCCAACATATTTTCCAACCGCAAGAAAATATCAACATTATAACCTAAATCTTGAAAATACTTAACAAATCCAGGCTGAATTTCACCATGATATGGATTTGGTTCAATTAATAACACAGAATTCTTACGCGGTTTAAAATCATATTTTTTCGGATTTAATGCCGTATATAATTGCTTTTGATTTTCAGCAAACAAATTATAAATCATTCGATTTGCAGAATCTTTTTGTGCAACAACCTCATCATAGTATAATTTTAATTCATTATACTGACTAATGATATCGTTATATTGTGATACAACATCATTATATTGATTTTGTATATCTTTATTTTGTTGTTGCAAAATTTCTGTACGGTCCAGATTTAGCAAAACCCGACGTATTTTTTGACGTTTGTTTTTGTCCGCAACCAACGCACAATAAAGATTTATAAACAGTTTTTTGGCAGACATAAAACTACCTTTTCTTTATTTTTTATAATGTTTTTCAATAATTTTTATCATATCATCAACACGTGCATCCCATGTGTTTTCAGACGCTTCACGCGAAAGTGTTTCTTGATATTTTTTTGTATTTTTTGCATTTAATGCCGATGCGATTTGTTTTTCAAATTCATCCGAATCTTTGGCAATAAATACAGATTTATATAATTGACATTCCGGCATTGGTGTTGTCACAATTGGCAATCCCATTGCCATATATTCAAACAATTTAACCGGACTTGTTCCAAGTGTAATTTCGTTTATTTGGAACGGTATTGTTGCAACATCCCAACATTTTGCATATGACGGAATTTCATTATATTTAACCGGTGGAATATATGTAAAGTTATCGAATTTAGATAATTCGCTGAAATATTGTTCCGTTTTATCCATATTTTTATCAGCGTATTTTAACCCCATTAACACAAATTCATATTGTTGATTTTTTTCAACCAATTTTTTGAACAAATCAAAATCAAACCAAGATGCGGTCAACGCGCCATAATAACCAATTATTGGCTTTTTCTTGGATAATATTGTTTTCATTACATCAGGCACCGCCGCATTTGTGTTTGCAAAATCATCAACATTTACCGCATTTTGATTCAAAAACAATCTGGATTTTGGTGTTCCCATATCTTCTGCGATTTTGCATAATTTCTTGGCAGATGCAAAAACAAATGTATTTTCGCGTTGTATAAGTTTCGTAAACATATCTTTCGCTTGTTTAATTATTTTTTCATCCATCAACAAATCAAAATCATCAATTAATTCATAAATAACCAAAGATTTATCGTTAATATATTGAAAAAAATCTGGGATATCTTTATACGGATATCCAAAAGGCACATCAAAAACCTTTGAAATATTTGCATGCAATATATATTTCAACCATGCTGTTGGTATAACATATAAATTTTTTCGTGGATTTTCATATTTCCAAGAACAAAACACACAAGGATAACCGCGTTCTGCCAATATATCAAACATGTGATTTGGACGTTGTGGTATCGGTGAATAATAATCAAAATACGACACATACACAACAACTGGTTTTTTTGTTTTTTTACTTTCTTCTTTTAATAAGTTAATAACATTATTAATTTGTTTTTGTGACTCTTTATATTCCTTTTTATTTTTTATATATTTACGCAATGGACGAAGAGTTATTAAACCCAATAATGGTTTAACTGTATTATGATACAATCTTTTGTACAATGGTCTGGACATAATTTGTTCCTTTTTTATTTCCAAAATTCGTTGACTGCATTTGCGATTTTTTGTGCCGCGTGACCGTCACCGTATGGATTTTTTGAACCATCCAAACGCGTTTCTGATTTGTCACGTGATAACACCGCATCACATTCACTTAATATTTTATCAACATCGGCACCAACCAATTTTGCAAAACCAGCCGTTACCCCTTCGGTTCTTTCAGTTTCATAACGCATTACCAATACAGGATTGCCAAATGTTGGGGCTTCTTCTTGGATGCCGCCAGAATCTGTTAATACCATTTTAGTATTTTTCATCAAACATACTAATTCAGGATAATCCAATGGCTCTGTTAAAATTACATTTGGTAATTTTGAAAGTGCTGCATACACTTTGTCATGAACATTTGGATTTGGATGTACAGGTAACACAAATTGATGGTCACTATATTTTTGTGTTAATGTCGTGATTGCATATAATATTCTGTCCAGTCTTTCACCATGATTTTCACGTCTGTGTGCTGTCACCAAAACCAATTTATCATTTAATTTAATTCCACGATTTTCCAAAGCAGTCTTGGCATTTGTCATCGTTTCATCAGACAAGCAAGATAACGCATCGATTACTGTATTGCCCGTTAAAAATATTTTGTCTTTTTTAATGTCTTCTTTAATCAAAGAATCGTATGCCAACTGTGTTGGTGCAAAATGCAAATCTGTGATACGTGACGTCATTTGACGCATAGCCTCTTCTGGGAAAGGTTCAAATAAATCGTATGAACGAAGACCCGCCTCTACATGAAATACAGGAACACGATTATAGAAAGAAACCAATGCACCACAAAATACTGTCATTGTGTCGCCCTGAACAATCGTAGCATCGATTTTATTATTTGCAAAAACATCGGACAAAGCAGTCAAAATTCTGGATTGAACACCAGCCAAAGTCTGATTTGGACGCATAACATCTAATTTAAAATCTGCATCAATACCAAAAAAACCAAGTGTTTGATTTGATAATTCTTTTTGTTGTTCTGTATTACATACTAAAACCTTGTATTCTGGATTTTTACGCAGTTCCAAAATAACTGGTGCTAATTTTATCGCCTCTGGTCTTGTTCCCAAGACTACAAGTATATTTTTCATGTATTTTCCCCTATATTATAATTTTAAGCCTAAATTTATCATAAACTTTTCTTCTTAATTTTTTATTCCAAAATAAAACTAAATTCGTCATATTCTTTAATAAAAATGTATAAATATCAAACAATACAAAAATCAATTTGTATTTACGTCTGATTGTCAAATATTCCCACAAAGAACGTTGAACGTATCCTGGTTTAAATTTGTTATTCAACACTGTACGATATTTATCTTGAATATTCATTGTCTTTTGACGAATACGGGATTTACAAGATGCAGTCAAAGAATCAGAATGTAAACGATAACTATAAATATTATCTGGAATATATACCAAATTACCCTTTAATGCTATGCGACACCAATAATCATAATCTTCCGCACAAAACGTATTTGTATCATATTTCCCAACTTTATCCGCAATACTTTTGCGATACATAAATGCCGCTCCAACATTACATCTGTATGCCAACATAGCAGGTGTTTTTTGAACCCCCGCCTTGTATAAAAACTTATTTTCTTCATTTATATAATCCATTGTTGCAGAAACCATATCAACATCCGGATTATTATCTAAATATCCAACCAACGTTTCCAACCAATTAGATTTTGCCACGTTGTCATCACTGGTCCACGTAAAATATTCCCCTTTGGCCATCGCAAAACCAACATTTAATGTTTCAGGTAATTTTTTATTTGTTAAATTATGAATCACTGTAATCCTGGAATCTTTTGCTGCAAACGATTTTGCAATTTTTAAACTGTTATCTGTACTGCAATCATCGACAATTATAAGTTCCCAATTCTTAAAAGATTGATTTATTATTGAATTAACTGATTGTTCCAGAAAACGCTCTCCGTTATACACAGGTAACACAATTGAAACTTTTACTTTTTTTGATAACAACACCGACCCCTTGACAAAACTTTACCTAACCATCACAAATGTACCAGCCATAATTTTAGTATAAGAACCAATAAAAATCAATATAAAAACGTAATTATAAAATAACCTTTAACACTTCTTGTATTCTTCTATACATGCTTTATTTTATGCTGAATACCAAGCAAATAATATTTTACATATTTTTGGAAAAACTTTATTTTATATATTGGTATACCAATAATCCGTATTTCTTTCGTATCTAACGTTTCGACGACAGATACAAGCCCAAACATATATTTTTTCTTTGTTTTAAATACATTATTTGCAATCATATTAATAATTCTTGATGTATACCAATCAACATTTTCAGTGTCATAATTACGTTTTACAAAATCGTGTACCATTTTATACAGTTTGTTTTTACAACAACTATCACTATATCGCCGTGCAAAATTAAAATACGGCACAAATATACTTGTCCAATAATAAACACTGTTTTCTTTATATTTGTTATGTTCATTCATATAATCAAATATTGCAAAAGCAATTTTTAAATGATCAATCGCCAATTCAGAATTTTTTCTGAACGTTTGATTCATAGTGGAATTATCACGTCTGACATAATTGTATAGTTTTTCATCAATAAAAAATGCCCTTTTGACCCACAACATATAACACAAAAACCAATAAGCATCTTCATATTTTAATCCAACAGGAAAATATAAATCATGATTATCAATAATTGAACGTTTAAAAATCTTGTTACATGGACTGACATCACAATTATTTATTAAATCATTTGTAACTGATTGAATACCGATATATTTTATTCTGTAATATTCCATGTCACCAATCAGAATACTTTTAGCCTCTTGCACTTCATATATTATATTTATACCACAAATACCAATATCAACCCCTGATTGTGTTATTATACCATACATTTTATCACACATTGTCGGCAAATAAAAATCATCACTGTCACAAAACATAATATACGGTGCAACAGATTTTTTTAATCCGATATTGCGGGAATCTGACTGACCAGAATTAGATTTTTTTAATATCAGTTTAATCCGTTTATCTTTCTTTATAAAATCCCGAATAATTGCAACAGAATTATCAGTACTAGCATCATCAACACAAATTATTTCAATATCACGAAACGTTTGATTTATCAACGATTCTAAACACTTACCAATGTATTTTTCAACATTATAAACAGGTACTATTATCGAAATCTTTGGCTTTGTCATTTCAATATCACACTTACCCTGTCCTTATTTAGTCTTAAATATTGGTATTTTACGAAATATATAATGAATACGTGCACCATTATGAACACGAACCCGGTATAATGGTGATATTAATTTATTTGCGATATACAAAAATGCGTACCAAAAATTATGAAAAACAATCTTATTCAAGGTTGATATTTCAGACATATCCAAATATTTATGTTCTATTGCTTTATCGTGAACTTTGCCGTAAAAATCACTTGCAAATCTGTCCTTGAACTCTTTTTGTGCATCACCAGATAAACGTCTTAGATTCCAAAAGTAATTTGCTAATCTGGACTGATTCAGTATTTTAACATATTTTTCGCAATCCAATAAATTTTTCTTTGCCCAATTATCAGTATCATCATGAACATCACAAACCGCAAAAATTTTATTATTATTCTTGTCAGAATTATTGGCGTGTTTACGATAATGTAACACTACTTTGTTAATATAAATAAAATTCTTGGCAGCCATAAAAACTTTTGTTTTAAATCCCATATCTTGAAATGATGCACCCGGTGTTTGTGCAAAATATATATTGTTATCACGTATCATCTTTGTACGATACAAACAAGTCCATATACTTGGATGTCCCAACCAAATAATTTGTGGTGCATCAATCACAGGACAAATTACTTTGTTGAATAATTCTGAGGCTAATCCAAATTCCAAAGATTTGGTTTCCATGCCTGTATCACTATCAAAAAACACAAAATCAGCCTTTGCTATATCAACATCATTTTGTCTGGCTGTATTATACAAAATCTCAAAAGCATTCGCTTCAACCCAATCATCAGATTCCACAATTCCAATATATTCACCAGTTGCGGCATCCAATCCACGATTCATAGATTTTCCATAACCTTCGTTTTCTTTATCGATTATGACAATTCTGTTATCTTTCTTGGCATAAGATTTAATAACATCCAATGTAGAATCTGTTGAACCATCATTAATACAAATAATTTCAATATCACGCAACGTTTGATTAACAATACTGTCCAAACATTGTGGTAAATATTTTTCTACATTATAACAAGGAACAAGAATAGATACCTTTGGTTGCATTTATATTTCCTTTATTAATTCTAAACAACGCAAAATTGCTTTGTCCATATCATAATATTTATAATCACCAAGACGTCCAAAGAAATACACATTCGGATAATTTTTGGCTTCTTCTAGATACTTCTGATACAATGCAGCCGTTTTTTCGTTTGCTATTGGATAATAACGGTCATTTTTTCCTTGTTCAAACGCTTCTGGATATTCGTATGAAACAATCGTATTATCAGATTGGTTATTCAAAAAATATTTATATTCCCCTATACGGGTCCAATCATAATTACACGGATAATTTATAACCGCCACATCTTGAAATTTTGAAAAAGGATACTTTATAAATTCAAACCTTTCACTGCGATACGGCAATTCACCGAATTTATAATCAAAAAATTCATCTATACTGCCAGACCAAAACAACCGGTCATATTTCATAGATTTATCAAATGGCGTATTTAATTTTACCGTTATATTTGGATGGTCTAACATTTTTTCAATCATTTTGGTATATCCACCGATTGGAATACCCTGATATTTATCTTGAAAATATCGGTCATCACGAGAAATATATACAGGAACACGACCCGATACACTTGGGTCAATTTCATCTGGTGTTTGCCCCCATTGTTTCAAAGTATATTCTAAAAATATTTTTTCATAAATATACTGTGCCAAAAATTGTAAATCTTTATCTTGTTTTTTACGCAGTTCCAAAATAGGTACTTTTACATTTAACCCAAAATTATCCAATAATTTTTGTTCAATCTTATTCGCCAATGATTCCGGAAAAACCGCATGCAACGTATTCAGATTAAAAGGAATTGGCACAAATTGCCCATCAATCAAACCACGCACTTTGTGTTGATATGGATACCATTGGCAAAAACGCGAAACAAAATCCCAAACCTCTTTTATTTTTGTATGAAAAATATGCGTGCCATATTTATGCACACATATTCCGTCATCATAATAATCATAAATATTCCCCGCAATATGTTCTTTGGAATCAATAACAGTAACTTTTTCACCACGTTCAGCCAACAATCTTGCAACAGCAGCCCCAGAAATTCCACAACCAACTATCAAATTATTTAAATTACTTTGCATATATCACCCTTTTAACCATTATACCCACCAAACATACATTGGGTTGATAATAACCCAAAATGCCTGAAAAATCAATATGTTTTTGTTAAACAAAACAATTCATATAAATATTTTTATACCAATTGTTTTATTTGCGTTACACACCAAAAATATGATACAATAAACCGTATTAAACAAGGTCATAAATGGTATCCAAATACACTAAATCAGAAATATTTAATCAAGGCACTCACAAACTTACTGGCGGTGCTTCAATAGCTCACCTAGATAAAAACAGTAAATTTATAATCAAAGAAGCACTTGACACCAAAGCAAACCAAAAAGGTGCATATATTTCACGGCAAAAAAAGGGTTATGATATTATAGATAAAATCCGCGAATCAGGCCAAGATTATGGGGTTAATTTACCAGATTTTATAAGCAGCGTTAAATCCTTTGACACAGATACAGATGACACCTCTTATCAATCTGTTACAGAAACAAAAATGCCTGGAATTATGCTGGATACACAACAATATAATAAACTGGATGATAAAACAAAAAACGAATTAGCTTTGCAACTGGCAAAATTTATGTCTGTTATGCACCATACTGATATATTACGACCGGTTACCAAACAAGAACGAAAGAAATTTCTTTTATTTATGTTTCCAAAGTCAACATGGGGAATAAATGACGATATTGATGAAGATGTCATACAAAACAAATTTACTAAATTTATCGAACAATTCAGAAATAAAAATCTAAAAAAAATATTACGATATGCCGCAACTGTTTTATCGCAAGATGTTGGTCAAGACGAATTCATTGTCACCACACATAGGGATTTACGTTGGCCGAATGTTTTATATAATGAAAAAGATAGAAAACTTAGTGTTATAGATTTTGAATGTGCCAATCTCAGTCATATTTACAGTGATTTTATATCCAGACCTGTATCTTTTACTTGGGATTTTATACAACGTATAATTATACAATACAATAAAATACAAAAACACGAAACGAAACCGTTTTACATCAATGCAGAAACAATCAAAAAAATGTTAATTTGCAATATCACAAATCAAACAGTGGAATACATTGTAAATTCAGAGGTTAACAATAATACTGTAAAAAAAACAGACACACAAACATACAGACAAATATTAATACAAAATTTAACTAAATATAAATTATTTGAAATCACACCTGATATTCTTGTATTTGATTATAAACGGAGAATTTAATGTACATGGTAAATTTTACTGTATACAGCTTGTTATTACTGGTTATAACAATTGAATTGTTTGCATTTGTATATATTTTTGAACATGTAATGTGTATTTATATATATGAACAAGTTCCTTTTGTTATGACACCAAAAATAACACAAAAACTACTTGTTAAAGAAATACAAAAACATTATTCAAAAGCAAAATTAATTTGTGAAATTGGTTCTGGTTATGGAATAATGGCACGATTTATTGCTAAAAAAACAGGGGCAAAAGTTATTGCCCTAGAAAACATGCCTATATCTGCATTTTTTTCAAAAGTTGCAGATTTGTTTCAAAAAAATTCAAAAACAATAAAATGTAACGCTTTTGATTATCTTGATAAAACAAAACAAACATTCGATATAGGTATCGCCTATTTATCACCACACGATTCTAATAAATTATTAAAATATAAAAACAAAATAAAAACTTTGATTACTTTGGATTTTGCCATAGATAATATGACCCCAACACAAATAATAAATGTTGGTCATGGTTATACATATTACAACCATAAACCATATCCACATAAAATATATATATATAAATTACAATAGACACTTTATATCCATATATTCAAACAAAAATAACTATAAAAAACACCGGCATTTACCGGTGTTTTCTTTATTTTTTATTTATCAGATACAACCTGACATGTATTAGTAATTGGCGGAAAACAATTATCCCCACCATCTGGACAACACACCATCCAGCCACCACCAGCATCGGTATAAACTTCACCTTTGCAACAACCATGTTTATCTGGTTTACCACCATCAGGACAAGTCGGTTTATCAGAACAATCAACAAACAAATTATGCCTATTTACCACCAAATAATATGTTGTATAACCAATTCCATACCCCAACACAAACGCAACAATAATCCAAAACCATTTTCTGGATTTTTTTGTTTCTTTTACAGTGTTTATCATTTTTGTATTTTTCATTTTATACACCTTATTCTTCTATGATTTTTTCTAATTGAATTATAAAATCAATTGCAGGATTTGCCAATTTTTTTGCTTTTTCAATCATTTTTGCTGCTTCTGCCTGCATTTGTAAACGTTTATAAGTTTCAACCATTTCTGTTGCTTC